>LQAG01000066.1_pt1 | contig 53267 bp, 73 predicted proteins | sample 1535801 | NCBI WGS metagenome assembly LQAG01 (sample SAMN04331584, study PRJNA305678) | bioreactor metagenome | isolation source: bioreactor_3 inoculated with Wadden Sea sediment 1st replicate of a... | place: Germany:Bremen
TATATTCATAATAATATAGTTATATTGAATATAGTTGTTTTATAAGAGATTCTTAGTATTATAATCAAAATAAATTTTAAAATAATCAATCTATTTGTTACAAATCAAAGCCTTCTGTAAATTGATTTATTATCTCAGTCATTCTTTGTTCAAAATCATACTTCATTTCACATTCCCATATCACAATAACCCTAAAACCAAAATCTTCTAACAACCTAATATTTTCTAGATCTCTGACCTTATTTCTAGAAATTTTTCTCTCCCAATACTCAATGTTAGTCTTAGGCATTTTTTGAATACTTACACCCTTCATGCCCATGCCAAAAACATCCATGAACAAATATCACAGTCTTGTACTTAGGTAATACAATATCTGGTGTGCCCGGATACCGTTTATCATTCTTTCTATATCGAAATCCTTTACTAAACAAATACTTTCTTACAGCTATTTCAGGTTTGGTATCCTTGCTTCGAATATGCGACATGATCTCACTTCTTTTTCTTTTGAAAACACATCATTCATCAACAAAACTCCTCTCAAACCTAGTCATATCAACAACCCGGCTGGAAATATCAGTTATTTATGGTACGGTTCCCCCCGAACAATCCGAAACGCCCTATAAACCTGTTCAAGCAAAACAACCTTCATAAGCTGGTGGGGAATGTCATCCTTGAGAAAGACAGCTTATAATTGGCCCGCTTCAGCACCTTTTCTGAAAGACCAAGAGAACCACCAATAACAAAAACAATGTGACTTTTCCCAGTCACACCAAGCTTTTCAATATGTTCAGAAAGGCCTTCACTGGTCATTTGCTTGCCTTCTATAGCCAGGGCAATCACGTAGGCCTGGTCATTTATTTTTCCTAAAATACGGTCGCCTTCTTTGTCTTTGACTTGAATCATTTCTTTTTCACTCAGGTTCTCTGACGCCTTTTCATCGGGCACTTCAATTTGTTCTAGTTTACAGTACTTAGTCAGTCTTTAGCATACTCGTTAATGGCTCCTGTAAAATACTTCTCTTTATTTTTCCAACAGATATCACTGTAATCTTCATATAAATCCTCTTTCCTTTGTCACTTATACACTTATTATATGAAGGCCTTCTAAAATGTCAATTGAGCAACCTTCTTATGCACCTATTGAAAACTGACCGAGGACGATAGAGCAACATTAACCATCCCTTGACGTTAAATAATGTTTAATGATATGATACTAAAGTAAACAATAACTAAGTAGACTGCCACGAGGTGTAGAAAAATGGTTAGAATCCACCAAAACACACCAGCTGCTGGCTGTCCAGCTATGAGCTTCGTTTGTTAGAAAAACGAAAATCGGTGAGCTTAATTCGGAGCTTATAGTTGGTAGTAGCCGAGCTGAAATACAATTTTTAAGATTTCACGTATTTTCAGCAGGCGATTGAAGACATGCTTCATCGTCTATTTGTTGTGTCTAATTCGGCCACATTCAGCAATGTCTATTTGGTTATACAAAGACAAATACAAAAATTTCACACTTTGGTCTGCATTAAATAGAATTTATTCAGTCTTACTTGAAAAAGAATCACTTTGTGCAAAAGAACTGATTTTGTTCATTCGTGACTGTTTTTCTGATTGGTCTATTGAATGGTCTTTTGCATGAAATTCTAGATAATCATGTAAGATGCCTCACATGAATAATGCTGCATGAAATATTTACCTATGCCAAGGCCAGCTTAAAAGTGAAATTCCCCGTCTTTTTATAAATATAAGAGTAGGCTCGTGACTTTATTCGTCGCGGAGTTTTTTATGTCCATAAATCAGCCTTAGGGCAAAATATCCACCTGTTCAAAATCAATAGCAGTGTTCAAAGATAGAACTTGCTTTTCAAGTATGAATATCTAAAGGCATACAGCGTCTCATCAGATTTTGAAACACCATGCTCTCACACTTTTTAAACATGGATAAAGTATATATAAATAGACCGCTCCGCATTAAGTTCTTAATTCATCCACTTTGAAGAGAACATAATCGGAGGAAAAAAATATGAGTTTACTACATTTTCACAAAATCGAAAAGGAATTTGGAAATCGAACAGTTTTAAACGGTATCGATTTAAGCATTGAAAGAAGAGAACGGGTCGCCCTTATTGGTGACAACGGCACAGGAAAAAGCACCCTCCTGCGTATCGCTATGGGAGTAGAAACCGCAGATTTAGGGCGGGTTATTACCGCTAAGGGCATCAAAATTGGTTACTTATCTCAGGATTCAGACGAGCTCACAAGTGGCAGACAAAATGCCCTCTATATTGATGCCCATCAAAAGCTTGAACAGCGCATCAAGAAGCTAGAGGCGGAAATGGCCCACCCAGACACCCTGGCCTCACCCAAAATCTTTGACCATGTCATGCGGATGTATGAAGAGCCATTCATGAATATGAAGCCATGGATGGATACACTCTAGAAAGCACCATCAAGAAGACATTACTGGGACTTGGCCTGTCTCCTGACGCTCTATCAAGGCCCCTAGAAAGCCTCAGTGGGGTGAGCGCATGCGGGTGGCCCTGGCTCGAGTTCTTATTGAAGATCCGGACCTCCTTATACTTGACGAGCCCACAAACCACCTAGACCTGCCTGGAATCGAATGGCTTGAAGACTTTCTTATGCGGTTTAGTGGTGGCGTTCTTCTAGTCTCCCACGACAGGTACTTTCTTGATAAGGTCACCACGCGAACCGCTGAACTAGATGGAGGAAAACTCCTTATTAAAAGCTGTAATTACAGCACCTTTATGACTCAAAAAGAACATATTCGGGCCTATTATCTTAAAGAAGGCAAGAATATGAAAATACGCCTTCGTGATAAAAAAGCCAGGTGGAAAACCTCCTGAGCAACAATAAAATCAAGCAGGCCAAGAGTCGAATGCGCGAAATTGAAAAGATGGAAGAAGACCTAAAGAAACATTCCAGCCACTTAAAAAACAAGGAACACCTTGGACGCAAAAGTGGACCCCAGTTAAAAATAAGGGCGCATGGCCATATTAGTAAGGAAATTGCTTGGGGAAAAAACGTCACAAAAGGCTTTCAAAACAAGAACCCTATTCCAGAATATTTCTTTCCACATTGCTGGGGAGAAAGGGTCGGTATTATTGGTCCAAATGGTTGTGGCAAGTCCACCTTGTTAAAAATGCTCATGGGCGAAGACAAGAGTTTCACGGGTGAACTCAAGCTGGGTTCATGGTTAAACTACTGCTATTTAGGGCAAAGCGTCGCCTTTGAAGATGAAGACTTGTCTGTTTTAGATGAAATTATGATGGTCAGCGGAATGGAAGAGGCCGACTCTAGACAGCACCTCTCTAAATTTCAGTTTTATGGAGATGCTGTCGATACACCACTTTCTAGTTTAAGTGGTGGGGAACGTGTCCGGGTTTATCTTGCAGAAATCATGCTCAAGTCCCCCCATCTACTCATTTTAGATGAGCCGACAAACCACCTTGATCTTGCATCAAGGGAGGCTATAGAAAGAGCTGTCCATGACTTTAGAGGCACTGTTATCGCAGTCTCACATGATCGCTACTACCTCAACAACTGTGTTGACAAAGTCCTAGCCTTTCATAACGGATGTCTTAAAACCATTAAAGGCAATTATGACACTTACAAAACCTACATTCAAAATATGAATGCAGACATAGAGCCAAATACAGTATCAAACACAAGTCAATCAGCTAAAGAACTTCAAGAAAAAAACAGACACACACAGTCTACCTCTGAAAATATCAGTGAAAAACAAAGCCGAAAACAAGAAGACATTGAAGCCGATATTATTGTTGATGAAAAAGCCCTAGCAGATCTGTTTAAAGCAATCGAGACCTCGTCAGTTGATACACTCCATACACACCAAGACTTAGATGTTTATAGCAAACTTGCTCAAATTGAGAAGCGACTAAACAAACTCTATACGGAGTATGAACAACTTGAAGCATAAAGGGGCTAAATCCCCTCTAATACAGATGGTAGCACCCCATTAAAAAGTGCCTTCAACAACTCGATATGAGTCACTGAAGGCACTTTATTAATTCCACTTGTTTATTCTTTTGTCTATTTCATTTTACAAGCTGTCTTTCACTTTAAGCTAAGCAGCTTATCTAGTAATTTTTCGAATCTACGTGTTAAATCCTTTTCAAATACACGATAGATTCTTTAAACGGGTTTTTCAGGGGAATGATTACTTCACTTTGTACTTAATAAGAACGTAGCTTGTCTTTTCACTGTCCACTTCCACTTCATCCCTGTTGAATTCTGGATAGTAAGTTTTTCCATCCTTCTCGAAAGTCAAAGCTTCCACGTCATGTTCAGTGCCTACAGTGATGTCATCAAAGTATTCATGAGATCCCCACTCTATAGTCTCTGTTTCGTCTTCAATAGTAATTTCTGGTGTGAAAGGTCTTCATCAAATTGAGGCTTGAAAACATATACAAGAACACGGCCTGTTTCATCTTCAACTTCAAATCTTTCATAGCTTATGATGACCAGTTCAAAATCATCTGAATCGACTGTTACCTTTTTATTTTCAATTTTCAGGCTTGTAGATGTATCCATCTTCCTTGTAGGTCTCAGCTTCCACTTCATATGTTTCCCCTACAAGAAGCTCATCAAAAACTTCTTCTTCGCCCCAGTCAATAGACTTTTCTTCATTTCCAATCGTCACTTCCGGTTCGAAAATATCATCGTCAAAGTCTGGTGTTTCGACTAGAACAAGCACAGCACCAGTTTCTTCTTCACCAAATGTAAGGTCAAGATCAAAATCTGTTGGAAGGTCAATATCATCAATATCCAGTTCTTCTTCCTCGTCCGAATCATCATCGTCATCATCAAGAATATCTAATTCTGCCTTTAGCTCAAATGACACTGACTTTTTCGGTCCTATAATAGATTCATCTTCTTCTGGTGTAACGTGATCTCATCATCATCAAGATCATAATTTGCATCATCTACGTCTTCAATCACTTCGTCATTCTCAAGTTCAAACGTCAAAGACCAGTCTGTTACAGGCACATCTTTTCATTGTAAGCGTGATGACAGCTTCATACTCCTCGTCATCAATATCTTTGATTTCAAAATATACCTTTACTTGATCTTCTTCATAAATGCTGTCCATGTCTGGCTCTTCGTCTTTGTCATCATCTCTGTCATCATCTTTATCGTCGTCCCAGTCATCATCATCGTCATCCCAGTCATCAAACTTGTCAAAGTTTCCATTGCCCTTTCCATCTCTGAAGTTTAAATCGTCGTCACGTTTAAAGTCAGGGCCTCTACCTGTTGATGTCCAGTACTCTTCGTTTCCGGGATAGATGTCAGGTGACGAAACATGATCCTCAGTCGCCTTGAAAAACTCTCCTCTAAACTTTACAATATCACCTTCATCGTACTCGTGGTTTAAAAACCACTTTGGACCCGGATCGGCAAAACTGCCCATTGCCATACTCAGTGTCAATATACTTACCAAACCTAAGCTCATAATTTTTTTAAAATTTTCAATTCTTCTTCCTCCTTTTATATTAGCGGTTTCCCGCCCTTTTGCTCTGTTCATTAATAGCTTACGAATGTTAGTGGGGAAAAAGTGGGGTAAAAAAGGCTTTGTAATATTCTTGTAATATTACAAAACACAAATATAAAAAAATCTCTTTCATTTTACGTCAAGATGTGATTTTTACAGTTTTGGGGGTATGTTCATAATAAGTTTAATATCTCACAATTTCTTATAGATGATAGAGGAGTGAATGTTCATGAATAAAAAAGCACCTGTATGCCCAAACTGCAGCAGTGTTATGACATTCTTCGGTGAAGGCAGCTATGGAAGATGCACCAATGACAAATGCCGTTTCGAAATGAAAATGGATGGATGCGACACAGAGCCTTGCGACGAGTACAATTTAGAACATCAAGACATTGAAAAGGATCCAGAATCGTAAGGAAAACATACAAATTAGATGACTTATAATCCACTTAATGACTGTACACCAAATACATGATTTAAGTGGATTTCTTTGTCTATAAAAGCCTTAGATGAAAACCTTAGATGAGAGCCTTAATTAAATAGAAGCCTTAACTTAAACGAAAACCTATTAGGACGTTCTAGAATAGTCCCCCATTTATGAGAAGAGGCTGATTCTAAAGAATCAACCTCATTTTTATTAAATAAAGACGCCTGAATTAATAATCTCTCAGTCTCTTAAATGCTCATGGGGGCTAGAAAGTTTTATGCTTTCCAGCATAAACATGATTTAGTCGTTTAACATAGCCACCACACGCGCTGGTGCGCCATCGGCATTCTCAATCTTCATTGGAAGGCAGGCCACGTCAAAGGCATATTCCGGCAATTGATCTAGGTTGGTTAAATTCTCAATAATGATCATTTCACACCTAAGAAGTATTTTATGAACTGGAAAGTCCGTAGAATCTATACCATCAATAGACAAGGTATCAATGCCAATCCCCCTGACCCTTTGTTCACAGAGCCAGTTGGCTGCTTTTTTTGTAAGTGCCGGGTAGTTCTGCCCGTATTCTGGTGTGCCCCATCGTTTGCTCCATCCCGTTTTGAAGAAGACAAACTTCACATCTCTCAGCCAAGGTCCAAATGGCAATACGTCTTCAAAGCCTATTCTTTCCGTTAAATGGGTAACATCAATAACAAGGGCCTTGCCTATAAAGTCCGAGGGACTGTACTGGTCTAGAGTGCGACCGTTTTCTATCATATGTGACGGCGCATCCATATGGGTACCCATATGGCTGTCCAAAGTCAAAGATTTTAAAGCCACCCCGTCTTCTTTCACACTGGATATGTCTTTTATAAGAGGTGCCTCGCCACCAGGGTATATAGAAATTGATTCATTAAACACTTGAGTTAAATCCACAATACGCATAGAAAGCCTCCTTTTCTAATCTATCGGCCCACTTCTTACTGGACTCATCTTCTCTCTATTATATATCCCAAATGGCCTTGTCTTTAGCATAATTCGGACATTATTTTTACTTGTATTTCTCCATGAATATGGTATAATTCTGAGAAATGTATAATAACCCACCTGGTATTAAGGCTGTCCTGTGAGACAGAAATAGAGGAGGAACTCAAATGAATAATGGTTTATTAATTCTTGAAGATGGTCGTGTGCTTTCTGGTAAAACAAACCTGACTTGCAATGCTTTTGGAAAAGTCTGTGTCAGTGGAAATTGTGCCGTGTTAACTGACCGCTTAGACAAAAATGAATTTGCACTTGACCAGGCTCAAGACATCAGCGATTCTTTAATTGGTAAAATTGTGGTTGATACACTACCCGTTGACTACCATATGTACGATGTAAAAAATGCCATCTTTTAAAAATCATCAACCCCCAGTATTAATACTTATAAATACATGCAAAAGCGCCAATCAATAGATTGCGCTTTTTTATGTTCATATTCAGTGTATATAAATCTTATAATACAAATCCTTTATTTCTCTTTCCTAGGAGACTGAAATGGAATTTTTTTCTTCAAAACGCTTCTTGTCCCTCTTGTTTTGATTTGCAATTTGCCCCTTGCCATTTTGCTTGACCCAGTACATAATTTCATCTGCTGATGTTAGGGCTGCATCAATATCTGCATATTTCTCAAGCTTTGCAATACCACCACTTATGGTTATTGGATTGTCAATATCAAGATCGAGTGCCTTAACCTTATTTTGAATGCTTTGGGTAATTTCTAGCGCATCGATTTCCAAGCAAGCTTCAAGAATAATAACAAATTCATCGCCACCATATCGCCCCACCTGTCCCTTTGACTCACGGACTCTTTAATCGTCTTACTGACTGTTTTTATAACATCATCCCCGACCAAGTGACCATAATCATCATTGATTCTCTTAAAGTTATCAATATCAATCATTATAATAACGGCTTCCTGACCACTCTTCACTATCATTTCAAGCCTTTCAAAAATATATCTTCTATTGTATAGACCTGTCAATTCATCCGTTTTTGTAATAATCTCTAGAGTCCTATTCTTTTCTGCCAAAAGCTCACTATAAACTTTCATCTGCTTTCTTTCATTCCTATAAGCCTGTGCAAAAACAGTGGACATATATATAACCGTCAGGAATATAATAGGGGTTTGAATGTATAAATCCATTAGAAAAACCTCGTTTGGCAAAGGTGTGACAAACAAGGGGTCATGGTACTGAAAATAGACTAGGAATAAAAAAACTGCCAATTCAAGAAAAGCAAATATAAACCGTAACTTGCCCTTTAATAAAAACCCAATTGACATAGCTACAAGGAGTACGTAACCAAGCGTCAGGTAGTTATAACCGCCCGTGTCTTCCAACCACTGGGAATAAAGAGAAATATAATAAATAAGTACAAGGTCGACAAAACCAAGGTCTTAAAGATTCATCATCTGTGAAATTAAGACCGGCCAGGGATAAGGGCATTAGAATAAGCCACTTGATATTTGTGATAAAACTCAAACCAACAATTATATTCCCAATAATGTTTACAAGAGCCACCACAAAACAAAACTGCATCATGCGTTTAAAAAACAGTGCCTCTACTTCTGGCTTTTGAACGCTATTGCTCACGCTCTCACCCCCCATATTCGTTTTTCTATTATAATTTACACTTTTAATTTCTATTTTTCTACGAAATGTACAATTGCTTGGCATTATAAAACATACCCACTTAAGTGTACTTTTACTTTACCATACTTCTCATGAAACTTTAATCTCATACTTAGTGAATATTAAGTCCAAAGTCGTATTATACAAGTAGATCAAGATAACAAGTCAAAACAACAAGACGCTTAGACAGCAAGTTCACTGTTTGCCAATAGAGCAACCTAAAAACGTCACCTATCATTTTACAAGTGTCTTATAAAAATGACCCAGTGATAAATAAGATTATGGAGGAGGTCCATTATGAGTATTAGTCTAGAAAAAATCGATTTATTAAAGGAAAGAGCCAATGTCGGGTATAAAGAAGCCAAAGAGGCATTAGAACAATGCGATGGCGACCTTGTAGAAGCACTTATATGGCTTGAAGACAAGGAGAAAATAAAAAAGGACAATGACAGCTATAATCAGTCAAGAACTGGACGAGATGGTCCATATAGATCTCGCACTCAACAAAATGACTATGGTAAAAAAATAGAAGATGGTGTTAAAAAGGTCCACAGCATGCGTTTTAAAATATACAAAGACGATGATACCCTCTTAAACTTACCGGCCACAGTGGCCCTTGTCGTTGGTGTCTTCACCCTGCCAATGTCCTTAATTGCCCTACTTGCTGCCGTCTTGTTCAGATACCACATTGCCCTTATCAAACCTGATGGTGATTCTGTCATGGATGACCAGAAGGTCAAAGACACCATCCGTGAAGAATTCACTGGTGAAAAAACAGCCCGAATCTGAAGAAAACAAGGCACAGGCAAATGAATCACAAGAGTCTTAGTCGGGGCATAATATATGTCATTTCGGCAAACACTGTCCCCCTAAAGACAAAACACATTGTTTGCTAAACTAAATAACTTACATGAGCCCTTTTACGATCTGTTCAATAATTTGTGAACATGACCTAAAGGGCTTTGTCTCTTCACAAAAAAGAAATATAATGGAAGAAAGACTGCGTATAAAAGGGGATGGTTTCATGGAAGATAAAGTTTTAATTGTCGAAGACGATCTAAAAATTGCAAGATTTGTTGAGCTTGAACTCAAGCATGAAGGCTTCACAGTGGAAAAAGTTCATGACGGGCGCTCCGGTCTTGATAAGGCTCTTGGTGGAGAATACGGTCTGATTATTTTAGACATTATGCTACCAGCTACTTAGTCGCATGGAAGTTTGTCGACGCATTCGCAAGGAATCTGAGGTGCCTATCATAATGCTCACTGCCAAGGATGACACCATGGACAAGGTCATGGGGCTTGATCTTGGTGCTGATGACTACATAACCAAGCCTTTTGCCATAGAAGAACTGCTGGCCCGTATAAGAAGAATTTTTAGAAGACCACTTACGGGGGCTGCACCTGCACAAGAACATACGATTTTCTCTTGTGGGCCCATTAAAATTGACATATCGCAACATGCTGTATTCTTTGAGGACAAGTCTGTTGAACTGACTAAAAAAGAATACGACTTACTCCAGTACCTTGTCCAAAATAAGGGCATAGCCTCTCACGTGATCAAATTTTAGATGAGGTATGGGGCTATGACTATTATGGCGATACCAATGTTGTTGATGTTTATATCCGATACCTAAGAACAAAAATTGACAATGCCTTCGGAATAAAAATGATTCATACCATTCGAGGCGTTGGCTATCTCGTAAAAGAGGAGAATGATGCATAAGGATAAGAAAAAGTATTACAAGTTTGAACACAAAGGTATAAGGACTTATAAAAGAAACGCCGGTCCCTAAAAATAATATTAGTCTGGATGATTCCGTCAAGAAATTTGAAAAAAACGCTCAAAAAGCGGCGGATTCTGTTGAAGACCGTGTCAAAGAGGATTTACAACCCTTCTGGCAAGGTTTTTTGTCATGGCTTGAAAACATAAAGAGCTTTGATACCTTTTTTATCCCTCTTTCGCTTCAATATCACTTTTTAAAATGACACTGGGTTTTGCCCTTTTCATGATACAACTTATTATTATCGTCAACATCGTCATTTTCGGCTCCCTGAAATTTTCATTGTACCAAGGGGCTGTTGATGATCTCAACGAGCGATCAGAAATGATTCTTGAACTGGCCAATAACAACTCCGGCGAAAAAAAGCAGCGCCTATTTTTCAGATATACTTGGCCTGCTCGGACTGGATATCACTATTTATGACCAGTATCTTAAACCTGTGGCCAGTTCACTAGACCCTCTTCCAGAATGGGTTCTCGCTGAAGAAAGGGAAGAATTTTCCCCCTTTAGATACCAGTTCCCAGACAAGTTGTACAAGCAGGTTTGGTTTAAGGTGGATGATCAGGATTTGATACTTCTGGCCTCATACTCAATGGATGAAGCCCAGGCCACCCTGGACAGAATCACAATCATTTCCCTCTTTATGAGTTTTTATGCTCATACTATGGGCTATACGTTCCTCCTCAAGGATTTCAACAAAGCATTTGGCTCCCCTTGAGACCATGACAAAGAACGTGCAAAATGTCTCTATTAGCAGTCTGGATAAACGCCTCAATGTAAGGGGAACCAAAGATGAGCTTAAGGACCTGGCCATGGTCTTTAATAAAATGATGGATAATATTCAATTGTCATATGAAAGACAACGTCAATTTGTTTCTGATGCTTCCCATGAACTGCGCACGCCAATTGCAGTTATAAAGGGGTATGCCAACATGCTTGACCGCTGGGGTAAGGAAGACCCTGAAATACTCATGGAAAGTATTGATGCCATACAAGGAGAAGCTGACAATATGCAGTCCCTTGTTGAGAGTCTCTTGTTTATTGCACGTAACGACAAGGGCACACTTAAAATGGACATGGATACCTTTGACTTGAGCACCCTTATGCATGAAGTGGTCAAGGAAACCAATCTGATTGACAGCCACCACGAAATCTCGCCAGAAATAGCAGAGTCCCTTCTCTTTTATGGATCCTGCGAGAAACTCAAGCAAGCCTTTCGTGTTTTCATAGACAATGCCATTAAATACACTCCAGATGGCGGCAACATCAAGATTAAACTCCAAACGTCTGAGCGCCATGCCCTAATCGCTATTGAAGACAACGGCATAGGCATATCAGCGGAAGATCTGCCCCATATTTTTGACAGATTCTACAGGGCTGACAAGTCCCGTTCAAGATTGGCTGACAACCCTCAAAAAACCGGTGGCACCGGACTTGGTCTGGCCATTGCCAAGATCATCGTTGAGCAGCACAGGGGAAAAATTCACGTTGATAGCGAACTCAACTCTGGTACAAAGGTTACTATCATACTGCCTAGACGTAAAAAAGAAGCCAAGCTGGAACGCGAGAAAAAGATGATCTTGAAGAAAATCAATCGCAATAAAAAAGTGTATAAACACCCACATGGGGTGTTTATACACTTTTAAAATTAGTCCAAAATTCTTTTTATCTTATATAGACGACTGACTCTATCCCTGTAGGTCATATCAATATTTAAGTCTATACCGACTTCGATATTATTGTCTTCAACCACCTGACGAACCGTCTCATAAGCCAGTTCGGGAAAATTATTTTCCTTACTCAAGTGACCTAAAAGCACCTGGTTGACACGACCTCGACGGGCAGCTTCTACAACAAGTCCCCCTGCGTATTCATTGGATATATGTCCGTCTTCACCAAGAATTCTTCGCTTTAAATAATAGGGATACTTGCCCATCTTAAGCATTTCTTCATCGTGGTTGGCTTCTATCATAAGAAGGTCACAGTCCCCAATTTCACTTAAAATATCATCACTGGCAATGCCTAAGTCTGTTGCAACACAAACCTTGCTGTTTCAATGCAAAATGAAAAGCCAACCGGATCCGCAGCATCATGTGAAATAGAAAATGGCTTCACCTCTATATCACCAATCATAAATTTTTCATTTGTCTTAAAAAATACAATGTTGTTATCGTCCACTTCTCCGACACGATGCTTCATAGCCTTCCAAGTGAGCTCGTTAACGTATAGTTTTACACCATAACGTCTCATTAATACACCCACACCCTTAACGTGGTCCGAATGTTCATGGCTGATTAAAATCCCGTGAATAACTTCTGGGTCCACATCGATGTTTTCAAGTGCGTTTCTTATATATTTTCCACTCAAGCCCGCATCTACAAGAAGATGCGTTGTTTCGCTTGATACATATTGGCAATTCCCACTGCTTCCACTAGCCAGCGAGCAAAAATTCATGGACATGTTTAACCTCTTTTCAACGTCTGAAGTTTACCTTACTATTATATAGCCTCAGACCAAATGTGGCAATGTAATCAGTTTAAGACAACATTGGTTTCATAAATGATTTTTTGACTCATGGCCTCTAAATAAGAGGGGTCTGGTGTCATAGCGTATAAAACCAGGGTTGTGTTTTTTTCTTTAATCTTGGTCACCCACACCCGGGAATGCATTGAAATTTCTTCAAAATCAGAGGGGTTCTTTCCGTATGGCAGGCCAAACTGTAAATATCCCAGCTGGAAAGATTGAAATTCATGCGAAGGGCTTGTACATTTTCCTTTAGCACTTATTTCTGTCCACTCATAACCGCCAAAGTTACGGCTTGTCATAAGGTCAGCATCTTGATCAAAAACAAGCGCTTGGTCTGGAGCCCCTAGGCCTCTTATAACAAGATTTAAATAGTCATACTTTGCAATTTCAAGGGCTGAGCCTTTAATAACAGCCCCCTCTTCATTAAACATATAAGTAAATGGATCAGACTCTTCTTTTATGAGGTAGGCGCCGTAAAAGGCTCCGTTATAGGGGCTTCCCTTTTCAAAAAACCTAGACCCACCACGCAGTGCGTCATAAGAAGCAAAGTTGTATAGAATTGTTAGGTCAATATTCTTGCCACTGGCCTTTGAAACCCATCACCAGCATTGTATGACATTAAAAAGGATACCAGACTGATCATCGCTGAGGCGTCCACTTGGCATGTCAATCTCGATGCCCTGTGTTTCAGTTAAATCCCCTTCCCCTTGATAGATATTATTAATCTGCATAATAAGCATGCTGACTGGCAAACGCGTAAAGGGCACCGCTGCCATGAAAACAATTATAAATACCAGTGTAATTATGCTTTTTATCACGGCCCAAATTATTTGACGCATACACCCTCCCCAAAGATTCTGATAATTATCTGTTTTTTCTTATTCTATTTATTCTCTTTTTTTATTCGCTTTCTTCTTCCACGTTGATATTCTTTCCATATTAAAATACCCGGAAATGTTTGCTTGAATAATCAAGAGAACAGGTCCGGGTTTTCATTTAAATTCATTAGTCTGTTTGGGCTTCAATATAAATGACTTCGCCGCTTTCCGTCTTAAATCTCCAGTATGGGCTTGGTTCACCTTCTTGAAAATTTATGGTCAGTATGTTGGAAACAAGCCTATATCCAAGATCCATGGAAACTATTTTAACCGGCCTTTGCACGTCTTCACTTGAATCAATCTCTGGAAGCAGTCTGAAAAGCGCTTTAACAGGCGACTCAATATTCTTTATGCTTTCCAAGGTTTTAAATGACCCAAACCATTTTCTTCTAAACTCAGCAAGCTGGTCACCGGCAATTTTAAAATCCATGGACGCATCTTCGACAAAGTGACCATCAAGGGTCTGTCTATACTGTACTAGGACCATGCCACTGTCAAGGGACTTGGTGCCCCAATATTCCACAGAGTCACCAATGAGACCTTTCTCTTGAAGGAATCTATCGGCTATTTCCTTTGCCAGTTTAGGGTCTGTTTTTACAAATCCCCCTGGTATGTTCAAGGTTCTGTAAACCAGTTCCTGTGCCCCAAGTATTTGAACTTCAGCATCTTTAGACAGGTAACGACCATCCACCTTTGAATACCCCTTGTTGAGCAGAATTTTAATCAATTCCTCGTTTTCATACATTTCATATGTGAGTTGAACATCAGGCAAGTATAAATCACGGGTAGGAATATCACTTGTAATATAGACCTCTTCTGACTCAAGAAGGCTAATCACTTCTTCCAGACGTTTATACTTTTGCTCGTCTAAGTTATCAGCGCCAATTCGGTCACCATACAAAGAGAATATGAGAACGCCATTGGTCAGTATAAGGGCAATAATTAATATTGTTTTTTGTACGTGTCCAATCCATTGACTTCTCCTAATTATCATGCGACTTCAACAGTCTGCCATCGTACAACCTAAACACATAGCTTGTTTTTCCAACATCGACCTTCCAGACAGGATACAGATATTTTGTATTGGAATCAACCACGTAATAGGCCAGTTCCACGTTGGAAATATCGCCTAAAATACGGGTCCATATTTCATCTTCTGACAACTGAATATCTTGATTTAACTTGGCTTCATAATCTCCCTGGATTCGATTTCCGTTGCGGTCAAGAATTTCATTAATTGTCAGGGCACGCCGATAATAGTCAAGCATGAAGGAATCCTTGTATCTATGAATAGCGCGTACAAAGTTGGTCACTTGGTTGCCTACAATTTCCACTCGAATACTGTGCCCATTATCTATGCTGTCTGTTAAAACAGGCAAGTCCCGTATTCTATAATCAAACTCAAGAATATACACAAGATTGTCATCATTGTCTTGACGCATTGTGTAATTGGCCAAATAAAGACTCGATGGCGCCCCACCATACTGATCAATATAGTTCATAGCAAGTTGGAGAGCTTCTTCAAGGCTTATAGAATCAAGTTTTGACCCAGGTTGAATACGCTCGGTAAACTGAATAGACCCATCACTGCCAAGACGTAGAGCCTTATTGGCATAACCATATAGATAAATGATGGAATCGTCCACATCTTTCATTTTTTTGACAAAGTTAAATTGCTTGCCGAAGGCTTTATTTGCATATGATCGAAGCGTGCTGTCATCTGATGACTTGACGTTAATCTCTGGAATGACATTGGCAAAATCCACAAGCATGCTCGTTATTGGAAAAATATTATTGTTCTGCTTTTGGTCCTCTAAGGAGGCCTGAAGGGCAAACAAGTCTTCCATACGTCTATATTCTATAATGTTCTCTTTTTTCTCCACTGATGATATGGATTTCTCGATATGATCTGACAGACCCATCCCTGTCATTTTATAATACTCTGAAGTGCTTTCATTTCCAAAGTATACACTGGACAGATCATGGGTTGAAACTAAAATTGAATTGATGGTTTCAGTCCTGCTCGACAAGGTGTTATCGAGTCCCAGCATCGTCTGCATGTCTCCAAGTGTCATGTCAAAAGGCATTTTAAATCGTACCGCGCGACTTTTTACCATTTCAACCCACCGCTTCTCATCAATTGATTCAAAACTTGACAGACTTTGAGGACTCTGAAAATATGTTACGAGTTCTGCCTGAACATTTCTCCATAAACTGGCGTTTTCCTCTGCATAGTTTTGAGTATAAACACCGCCCCCAAAACTAATAATAAAGCTTTGGGGGGCTGAAGATTTCTTTGATATCAAATGTTTTTTCAACAGCCAACGCTTGAATAGAGTTGTCCTGTCGGTCGGTTGAGAGACTTAACATAAGTTGTCCAGTTAAGACGATACAGAGAATAAATAAGGATACTAAAGTCGTTGACTTAAGCATTTCTCTGTTCATTTATCTGCCTCCCATTATTACTCGCCAGACTTTTTCGCACCAGTTTGGCTATCTTCATCTGACGAAGAATTATCTGAATCCGATTCGTCGGTTTTTAATGTCTCATCATTTTCAGAACTTGATTCTGCTTTTGAATCCGTTGAATCATCATCGCTTCCCTTTGCAGGAAGAATAAGTTCACCCACGTTAGAAGGCATAGCATCTTTAATATCCTCTTCCGTAAGCTCTTCATTTTTGATGATCTCAAACTCAATAACATCTATAATGTCTTTGCTTTGACTCTCCGTAAACTCAAACTTGTAGAGTCCCGGTGAAATTTTTTTCTACAGTTTTTTGATAGTAAGGCAATATGCCTGTATCTGTCAGGTCTTCTGGACCAAATAGTGGCACTTCGAAGATTGCTCCATATGCTTTTTTTGCTAGAGTGTAGTTGTCGCAAAGAGCCTTGGTTTCTTCCACATCTATCAGATAGGCCTCTATGATTTCCAGCTCAGATTCTGAGTATTCATGGCCTTCTTCATGACCATCCTCAAAAACATTCATATAAGCTTCATAAGACTCTTCTAAGTCTTCAAGTTTGTCTTCGAATGCACTGCGTGCTTTTTATAGGCTTTAATAACATCTTGTCTTTCGCCTGATGATAATTTATCTTTTTGTAAAAGGGCCTCTGACCCATTAATAATACTGCCTGAATCAGAAGATGTATTCTCTGGATCTTCATTAGGTTCTTCTGCGTCCGTGCCACCCTCGAATGATTCTTTAGCAGAATCCCGTGCGACAATACTGCCACCGCTAATCACTCGAAAAGGGATTTCATCTGCCATAACAACCATTTCAGATGTACATGCATCATCTAATATGCATTGTGCGCTGAAGGCATGACCTTGTACAGGCTGACATAGACAGGATAATCGCCCTCAGATCGGATGGAAATCGCCATGGAATCTTTAATGAAAACCTGACGTTCTGTCCCAATTTGGGGTTCAATAATCGTGATGTCACCTGCGTTTACTGGATTCAATTGTATGCTAGCGAATGACGCTGTTGACAACATCAGCACAAACATTGTTGCCAAAATGAAGGTAAGTCCCTTTTTATACATACATATCCAACCTAACTTTGATCGCTTGCAAAAGCATAACACCATGTCATACTTTGCGAACCACTCAACTTAAAAATTCTACAGACAATTTACAATAAATTTAGTTCTATTTTCATTATCATTATACACAAGCAATATTACAGCAATATTACACCACTTTTAAGTCAAGATTACACAATTCGACCTTATTCGACATTCAAAATTTATTTCTATGTCTGATCCATGTCCATTTCCATAGGAATCCTTACTAAAATAGACGTGCCTGATCCAACTTTTGAATCAATTTCTATTTCCCCTTGGTGGAGTTCAACAATTTCTTTTGCAATAGATAAGCCAAGTCCAGTGCCACCCATATTTCTGGATCTTGCCTTGTCCACGCGGTAGAATCTGTCAAAAATTCTTGCCAAGTGTTTTTTACTTATACCTATGCCCGTGTCGTCGACCCGAATTTGCACATGGTCATCTAACTGGGTTATAAAGGCTTTGATTCGTCCATTTTCAGGTGTGTACTTTATGGCGTTTGAAAGTATATTGAGCATAACCTGTTCAATCCGGTCATAGTCAAAATAGCCAACAACCTCATCTACATCAGCAATAAACTTAATTTGCTGATTCTTAGACTTTGCTGTCACTTCTACCTTCATTATGGCTTTTTTAAGCAGTGTGACATAATCATGGTACTCAAACTCCAAGTCCACTTTTCGTGCATCGAAATTTGAGAGTTGAAGCAGATCTCGCACAAGTCTTGTCATTCGATCGGCTTCTGAATTGACAACGGAAAGGAACTGCTGTGTCATTTCTTTATCATCGATCATGCCATCTAGAATTGTCTCTGTATAACTTTTAATACTGGTTAGTGGGGTTTTAAGTTCATGAGAAACATTTGCCACAAACTCCCGTCGCATGTCTTCAAGACGTTGGGCTTCTGTTATATCCTGTATAAGGAATACGAAACCGTTTTTATCTCCCTCATCATTAGTATATGGGGCAAAACTAATTTTTATATAGCTGTTTTCAATCTGCTCAGTTAAAGAACCTGTCCAGTCTGGATTATTAAACATAAGGTTATCAAGAACCAGACTCCTGTCAATGCGCAGTGCTATTTCATTAAAATCTCTCTCGTGTTCATCGATCTTGAGGATCCCTCTCGCCTTGGGATTGATGTGAATGATTTCGCCATTTCTATCCGCTGCTATGAGACCATCATCCATATGATTTATAATCGTTTCAAGCTTGCTCTTTTCTCTGGATATCTCCCGCATACTTGTATTGAGCCGTCCAGTTAGATAATTGAAGGTATCAGCCAACTGACCAATTTCATCATCTGATCTTACTTGTACGACCTGATTAAAGTCACCCTGGGCAAGTTTTGCAACACGCATGGTAACGTCATTAATGGGGTCTGTGATCGTTCTCGCAATAAAGAAACCCAGAAGAATTGTAAAACCAGATGATAGAACAATCGACTGAATAATAATAATAATTGACTTGTTGAGAGTATCAAAAATCTCCCTAAGATCAGATCGAAGATATAGGGCACCTGTGACCTTGCCCGTATGAATCACGGGGAAAATCATGTCCTTTGTTCTAAAAATGACACTGCCACTTTGAATGCTTTCAATGGACTCTGAACTCCGTCCGTTGAGCCCTGAAAGAAGCAGGTCCAGCTCTAGAACTTCATCAGCTGAAATGCCGACGTTCTCCGTTGTTGTGGCAATAATACTGCTATTGCTTCTATCAATAACATAAATTTCCTTATTGATACCAACACCCTGTACACCAACTATAATTTCTTCAATTTTATCTTGCTTGAAGCCAGATCGTCGTATCTTTCCAGTTTTGGTAAAACCAGCTCAGAAATTTTCGCTTAACTCCTTCGTAACATTGCTAAAATGATATTCCTGAATAGACTGGATAATAAAAAACGCCTGCGATAATCATTGCGATAAACACGAGCATGAAATAGATAATAATAAACTTCCATCTTATGCTCTTAAACATAGGGTTTTATGTCCTCCTGAAATAGTATCCTACACCACGCTTCGTTTAAAATATATTTTGGACTGCTTGAATCATCTTCGACTTTTTCTCTCAATCTTCGAACAGTAACATCCACTGTACGGATATCGCCAAAATACTCATATCCCCAAACATCTTTAAGGAGTTGCTCTCTTGAAAAGATCTGATTTTCTTGGGTTGCCAAGTACTTAAGCAGTTCAAATTCTCTTAGCGTCAGCTCAATAATTTTATCATCTTTGCTGACTTCATAACGGTCTAAGTCAATGATTAAGTTGCCTGATTCAATGACACTGACTTCGCTGGTTTCAGCTGTGCCATCCATATCTATTCTTCTTAAGTTGGCCTTAACCCTGGCTATGAGTTCACGCATGCCAAAAGGCTTTGTGATATAGTCATCTGCGCCAAGTTCAAGCCCCAGGACCTTGTCCACTTCCTCTTCCTTTTGCCGTTAGCATAATGATCGGCGTTGAATGCTTTTCTCGAATTTTCCGACACACCTGAAACCATCCATTTTAGGAAGCATGACGTCCAGGAGCATTAAATCTGGAAGCACTTGATCATGAAGTTTCACAGCCTCTTCACCATCATAAGCAACCACAACTGTGAATCCTTCTTTTACTAAGTTAAACTTAATTATGTCTGAAATCGCTTTCATCATCTACAACTAGAATTTTCTTATCCATAGTTTCACCTCGATTATGTTATACGCCTATTATATTCTCTCTTAAATAAGTGCCTTACAAAACAACACATCATCAGCCCACTCTAAAAATCTTTATGCATCAAAACGATGACCGCATGACAGTGACATGACTTTGTGGTTTTGAAGACCCTTGAAATGAATATAACCCCTAAAACCAGATGCATCATGTTCTTTGACGTATCTGGATAACTTGATCTAACAAAAAATACCGCCATGCTTGCACATAGCGGTATTAACTCTCTTCATCATTAGTAAGAAATGTAGCCAGTCGGATTCACAGGCACCCCATTTTTCTGAATTTCAAAGTGAAGGTGAGGACCTGTACTTCGTCCTGTATTGCCTGAGGCAGCAATGGTCTGCCCTTTGAAGACCTTGTCTCCCTTTCTTACATACAGCTTTGAGTTATGTGCATACAACGTCTTCATATTTGCACCATGGTCAATGATAACACACTTACCATAGCCACCCTTTGTGCCAGAAAATATTACCACGCCGCCGTCTGCTGCTGTTACTGGTGTTCCTGTTGGAATACCAACATCAATACCTGTATGCTTTCGCCCCCATCTCCATCCGAATCCAGATGTGATGTAACCACGGCTTGTTGGCTTTGCAAACACGCCTGTTCCTTTTCTTGGTGGCGGATCTTTCGTACCTCTATAAACAACCTTTGTCGTTGGCTCTTCAAGAATTTCTTCTTTTGTAACAATACGGCCAACTTCAAGACCATTCACACGGTAAACTTCGGCTTCTACAAAACGTTCACCCAAGTCACCTTTGACTTTTGTCCTATATTCCCCTTGGAACATAGACGCTGTGTCTTCATATTCTATGTCATACTGAATATCATCGTTATACTCAGCTGATTCCACTGTATATACACTAATAAGCGGTCTAGGAACAACCAGGCTTATTTGTTGTCCAATTTGGAGTCTTTCAGGCACAACTTCAGGATTGGCCTTTACAAGATCATTAACCGGGATGCCATAGCCCTTAGCAATGACCCAGAAGTTTTCACCCTTTTCAACAATATGACGCTTTTGTTCATTTGTGCCTCGAACTATGTATTCAAGTACCGTATCAGGGTCTTTAAACTCAGTCCACTTGCCGACTGGTTTATAGGCTTTGGTTATTTCTACATTCTCTTGGAAATATGTTCGGATGTACTCAATTTCCTCTTCATTTTTGTATCTGTTTTTAGAGAATCAAGTACATATTCAGCTTCTTCACGGGTTCCAAAATAAGCCACCGGTATATCATTGGCTCTAATTTCATAGCCCTAACAGAAATGCCGCTGTCATTTCCATGCCTGTCATAAGCTTTTCATACAAAATATCTTCTTCAGACATTTCCTGTGCAAGTTCCTGGCTTTCACCATCAAGCTGTCCATTTAGTTCTGCAACCGCACTGGATGCCTTTAATGCCTCTACACTCACTTTTTCCGAAGCCTCTGGTGCTTGTAAAGCTTGTGCGGAAGACGTGTTAACACCAGAAGGTGTCCCATTTGGAATAAAGGATGTCACCGTAAAGGCTACGACAGCCAGAACAGCAAGTGCAACGCCTGCATATACAGGGCGTTGGTTATCTTCAATAAATCTATTAATTTTATATTTGAAATCATAGCGGTTTGATCTTGCACCTTGATAATATGACTTATTACGTTTTAAACGCTTTAAGCTCTGGTAACCCCATAAAAAGGGCTTGCCAAGGCCGCAACAAACCAAGCCAGTTTGTCAAGAAACTGATCTTTATAGTCTTTGTTTTTCATATTTAGCCCCTGTTTTATAATCTGTCCATTAACCTTTTAATAGCTGCCATCAAATTATATGTCATTTTCTTCAAAGTCAGAGTTCTCGTATTCTACATAAGTATAACATATTATGTAGACTCAAAGAATATATGAATACAAAAAACTTCCTACCATTTAATTATGATAGGAAGTTTGTTTTATATCTAGGGCTATTAGTCTCTGTAGACTCTGTCTCGGATAATTGTCTGCGATCGTTTTGGACCCACAGAAATGATTTTAACAGGTACCCCCTGTCAGAGCTTCAATACGGTTTACGTAATTCTGACAGTTTTCCGGTAAGTCATCAAATGATTCTGCTCCAGTGATGTCTTCAGTCCAACCTGGAAGTGTTTCATAAACAGGTTCACACTTCTCAAGAAGAGAAAGACTCGCTGGATAGTCTTCGATGATTTCATCACCGCATTTATAGGCCGTACAAATTTTCACTTCATCAAATCCTGTCAGGACATCAAGAAGCATAAGTGACATAGCTGTCATTCCATTTACACGAGCCGCATAATTTACAATAACAGTATCTAACCATCCACAACGTCTTGCACGACCTGTTGTCGTACCGAACTCGTGACCTTGTACACGGATTCTTTCACCAATTTCATCATCAAGCTCTGTGACAAATGGTCCCATGCCAACACGTGTTGTGTATGCCTTTGTGATACCAAGAACTTCTTCGATCTTATTTGGTCCCACACCAGAACCGATTGCAAAACCACCTGAAATAGGGTGGGAGCTCGTTACATATGGGTAAGTACCAAAATCAATATCAAGAAGTGTGCCCTGAGCACCTTCAAGAAGAACTTTTTTATTGTCTTTTACAGCGTCATATACTATTCTGACTGTGTCAGAAATGTAAGGACGAAGTCTATCTGCATAGCGCTTGTAATCATCAACGATTTTATCAGCGTTTAAAGCTTCACCGCCATACACATTTTCGATAATTTTATTTTTATGTGCCACTTGCGCACGGAGTTTCGTTTCAAATGACTCGTCTAATAGGTCACATACGCGAAGACCTGAACGCTCAACTTTGTCCATATAACATGGGCCGATACCTTTTTTTGTTGTACCGATTTTAGCATCGCCACGCGCTTCTTCTGCAAGACGGTCAATTTCCTTATGGTATGGGAATACAAGGTGTGCACGATCACTAATACGAATGTGATCTGTGTTGACGCCACGACCTTCAAGACCATCCAGTTCCTTTATTAAACTTTCCGGATCAACAACAACGCCATTTCCAATAACATTTGTTGTGTTTTCGTATAACACGCCCGATGGAATAAGGTGTAGTGCATATTTCTCATCGCCAACAACGACAGTGTGACCTGCATTGTTACCACCTTGACCACGAACAACGACATCTGCTTCACTTGCCAGATAATCAATAACCTTGCCTTTGCCTTCGTCTCCCCACTGAGAGCCTACTATTACTACGGTTGACATATTCGCACCTCACTTCTCTTCACGAACTTACACATACATACTAGCAGAACCGAATGGCATCGTCAATCACTTTTCCGATTATTTTTTGCATAATAAAAATACAATGTTCGTGTAATGAGGCGAACATTGTATAATTAAACCGAATGATTAATATTAATACCAACCATCATTCGGTTTTTTTTAATATAGCGATCAATAAATGCTGATTTACTGATTTTCATATAGCAATAATTAACGTAAAGATTCTTTTTATCATGGTCAAAATGCGGGTATTCTCGGAGTATATCCTTCCGAAAACTCTGTTCTTCAAATGGTTCCCGCTTTTTTTCTTATATGCTCAACCCAATATTTTCATAGCAGGTGATGGCTCTTGTGTTGAATTCCGCTGTCTTTAAATGGATTTCATCAATAATAAAATTACGAAAGACCCTATGCAGATATAGACATATGCACGGGTTCCGATGCCCCTTCCCAAATAGTTGGGGTCAATGGCAATACCCATTTCACCTTTTTTTGCATCCATCTGATGTTCTTCAATGTGATATAGCCAACAACTCGGTAGTTGACTTCAATGGCATAGATCCACCTTTTGAAAAAACTTTCTTAGCCGCATACCAACGCTCAAGATCAGAGCTTCTGCAGTAGGGAAAATTATATTGATAAAACCTGGGGTCATCATGGGTCCCCCATCTGGTCAGTGCTTCTGTGTCACCTAATTTAAAAGGTCGTAGACGAACATTCGTCTGCTCCATACTGTCACCTACTCGACAAACTCCCGCTCAAGATTAACAAACTTTGTAAACTGCCCCAGCCAAGTCAGCTCCACTGTGCCGGTTTCACCATTTCTTTGTTTTGCGATTTATTAATTCACCAATGCCCTTCTTTTCAGAATCGGGGAAGTAATACTCATCACGATATAGGAACATAACCACATCGGCATCCTGCTCGATGGCACCGGATTCACGAAGGTCAGAAAGTATGGGTCTATGGTCTGCACGAAGTTCAGGTGCACGAGACAGCTGAGATAAGGCAACCACAGGGCAGTTCAGCTCCCTAGCCAGACCCTTGAGTCCTCGGGAAATATTGGAGATTTCCTGTTGTCTTGACTCTGCATTACCCGACATAAGTTGAAGGTAGTCAATCATAACCATATCCAGACCATGTTCCATTTTGAGTCGTCTGCATTTTGCACGGACTTCCATAACCGTTACCGCAGGGGTATCATCAATAAATATTTTAGCATTTGATAGGGTGCTCATACCCTTTGTGATATCAATCCAGTCCTGTTCCTCCAAGTCCCCGTTACGTATCTTTCCCAAGGGAATATGGGCTTCTGAACTAAGCAAACGCTGAACCAATTGTTCCTTTGACATCTCGAGGCTGAATATAGCCACACAGCCATTGCCCTTTAGGGCCGCATTGTGGCAAAGGTTCAGGGAAAAGGCCGTCTTTCCCATTGAGGGACGGGCCGCAACCAGAATCATATCAGAGCGCTGGAAACCACTTGTTTTGGCATCAAGATCGATAAATCCCGTTGTAATCCCTGTAATGCCCCCCTCATGTTCATACATTCTCTCAATCTCATCATAGGCGTTTACCAGGACGTCGCGAATGGCTGTCATCCCTTCCCTGTTTTGATTTTGAGATATGTCAAAAATGGACTTCTCTGCACGGTCAAGGACTTGGGCCGCATCCTGGGTTTCATATCCATATTCAATGATCTCCGAAGATGCTTTAATAAGCCTGCGCAGGGTCGACTTTTCATCAATGATTTTGGCGTAGTGTCTCGCATTTGTCGTTACGACACCAGCACTTGTCAGGTCAGCAAGATACTCTATTCCGCCAGCCTCTTCCAGTTTCCCCTGAAGAATGAGCTGGTCGGACACTGTGACAAGATCCACTGGTTCGTTCTTATTATAAAGTTCAATAATTGCGCCAAAAATCTCCTTATGAGCTTCTCTGTAGAAGTCATTCTGTTTTATAACATCTGTAACTTCTGTGATGGCATCTTTATCTAATATCATTGCGCCAAGAACAGATTGTTCTGCCTCAATACTATGTGGCGGTACTTTGCCCATAAATTCCATCTTGCATATCCTTTCTTAGGTGATTACAAAACATCAAGTCCAGTCCACTACAAAACACATAAGATACAATTTTTAATCCATATATGTTCTTGCAGTGCATCAATTTGAAGTCTTATAAATCACTTTTTTATAAAAACAGGTACTTCTTTATAACAACTTATGGATCATTTGTGATCCATCCAATATCTAAAACGATTGTAGCGTCCCTTTGTGTCCTTTTCAACCTCTTTTACAAAGTCAAAAATGCGCCTTAATCTGTCTTCTGCAACAGCGCTTCCACTGTAAAGGACCATGTTCACATCGTCTATTATATCATATGGAGTTCCCTTATAGGTCTGCTTCATCTCATGACTTTGACTGTGTGAGTTAAAATACTTTTCAAGTTTCTCAGCTGGTGTCAAATGTTCATCATCAATATCAATCAGATCTTCCAAATAATAAATTTCACGAATCGTACGTTCTTTTAAGGATCCTTTTTGGAAATACCATTTTACCTTCATGGTCATATAAATGCCACTAAACATGCCAAGAACAAGCAGGCCCATGAAAACGTATAAAATCTCTTGTGAGTAATCTGGCTGTGCTTTTACTTGATCGAATGAATCAGCTCCAATATCCACATCCATAAGGGCTTCTTTTGCATCTAGGGTAAATTGAGACTCATCATCAAGAACAGGTGATCTATCCTCATTCTCTGCTTGGTCCTCAGTTCCTAAACTGCGTCTTGTGGCTTCGTTGTAGGCTGGTGTCGCTTCAAAATTGTCCATCCCTGCCCTTCAATATAGCTTCCGTCCAGGCGTGCGCCCTATCAGCCCGGACGGGAAAGGCCCCATCCGGTTGACGAATCGTAGGAGTAAGAAACCTTCAACATATCTAGTGGGTACGTCGACCGCTCGCCCCATGACAGCCAGGGCACTGGCGTAATAAGTGCAGTATCCGCTTTTGCCTTCGAATAGAAAATAGGACACAAAGTCTTCGTCTGCAGGGGCAAACCTGGTTTTAAGTCGTAGGGATACTCCGCCCGCAACCAGTCTTTGATAGCACTTATCTTCTCAATGTCACTGGTCATCCCCTCCGTTAAGTCTAAGGCCTTCTTAACCACCGCTTCATTATAATTATCTGGCAGTTGCAAATATATTTCAGGGTTTTCAATCCGCATGGAGTAATCCACCCCTCGCATGGTGTAAACATCTAAGGGGCCTTCAAAAGATTCCCGCTTATAATACATGGCCCCATCGGGGTTCATAAAAACCTTATTCTCGCTTAGGGCAACTTCTTTTATGCCGATTGGTGCAAAAAGTGTTCTTGTGCTGATCGATTCGGGCACTACCGTCACTTCATATGACCGAACCTTATTCCCCGCTAAGCCTGTATGCTGAACATAGTCGTTGTTGTTTGAATAAATATCATTGTCTGACACCCAGCTAAAACCCGTGTACCTGGTTTGAACACGTCCCCGCAAATAGATGCCCGCCTTGTCAGACCATACCCGGAGCAGAACGGGGTTCTCTCCCCTGTTTACAGGACCACCAAGTCTCTCTTCATAAGGCTGGTAGATAGTTTGCTTAAAAGTGAACATGGCCATACTGCCCCTTTTATACCCCGTTCTCATATGGAGCACATTGGGAACAAGCTCCCCAATGTGTTTATTGATCCCATCAACAGGAAGGACAAATAGAAAGACATTGCTCAGCAAAATCACAAGCGTGCCTAAAAGGAATAAATAGGTACCATGTTTCTTTGTCTCAAAATGCGTGAGCCCAAATGATGCCCGGGCAGATTTCTCCCAAGCTTTTTTTCTGGCATAATCGCCTGCCACCATAATAAATCCTATAAAATATAAGCTAAAGTGTTGTTGAATGCTCTCAGCATAATGAAACCACTGCTGAACAAACAATACAATTGGTATAAGAAAAAAGCCATAGTGGACACTTTTAAAAATTCGACTGTAAATCAAAACTGCCCATGGTTAAAACAAGCAAGGCTATAACCAGCAAATTGAATACAAATATCTGTTCCCCACTGTCCGCACCTTGCAAGACTGACTCTACAGCATAAAAGAAGAAATCCGGCCATTTATCCAATATATAAAGACTTGATAAGCTGCTAGAAAGACCCATTTCCAGTGGATTTGAATGATTTAGGTAAAGAGACCATTTCTCAAGACTTTGATCCATCACAGCCAAAGTCAGACCCGATCCAAAGAGTAGAGCCAGTCCGGTCACAACCCTTTTTTTAGCATATAGCCCGTGAATAGTAGTCCACATAAATAGAACCAGACTAAGGGTTACTGTAAAACCAAGATCAATTCTAAGGGCATCTCTTAAAACCAAGACAAGGGCATACACAAGAATCAGTCCCGCTATGAAATTATGTCTAGAGAGCCTTTTTATCATAGCTGACCTCCAGTGTTTTTGAAATATCACTTCTAGATGAAAGAGAGTACGTTGAAATCCCTTGGTGGTTTAAAAGGTCTAATTCATCGGAATGAAGACGACTGTCTTCCCCATAAAATATTAGAACAATGTCAAATCGTTTCTCCCTTAAACCAAGCACTGTGTAGAGCAAGTCGTCTGTTAATTTATCTGTCACTGCAATAATGGTTGACCCATAGTAGAGCTTGTTTGTCTCAGCTTTCAAAAACTGGACAAAGGTCTGTTCTCCCGTTGGTACATATCCCGTCAGCTCTTCAAGAAAGAGACCAAACCTGGCCATATCTTTCCCTTGTATCGAAAGTCTCTTTAATGTATTGCATACAAGAGATACCGATATATTATACTCTAGGAAATAATGAATCAGTGAAATGGCAATTTCAACAAGACCATCTTGGGTATCAAGTTCTTCTGGTCGGATTGTTTCTTTATAGCCATCCACAAGCATATATACCTTGGTATCCGCAGAGAGATCATATTCTTTCACCAAGGGATGGTCGAGCTTCGATGACAATTTCCAGTGTATTTTCTTCATACTGTCACCGATTCGGTATTCCCTAATGGATTTCATGCTTGTAAAGTCTTCATGGGTCTGCATAGGCACTGTGACCTTGCCGAAAAACTCTTTTGCTGGCAGGTCAAAACTCTGAATGGCATGTACCCTTGGATAGACCGTTAAATCAATCGCCCTGTCAAAAACCACACGGCGCGAAAATAGTCCCAAAGGATCTTGAATATCCACCACAAGTTTTCCAAGGGTGTAATATCCCCTGTTTTGACAGGTCACATTTTTACGAATGGTTATCATTTGATAAGGACCATAGAAGGCTGTCTCTGAGGGAAACCCCATTTCTCCCAGTCGCTTGGAAACCACAAAGGTCATCAAAGCATACGATACTGGCAAGACTGACATGTTGGATAGCTTGTACTCAATCCAAAGCTTGTCTCCCACGGTCAAAACTTCTTCACTAATATTAAAAAAGAGGTACATATTCTTACTGTTCCAAACCACCATAAAGTAGCTGCTGACAAAGACAACAAGCATGGCCACAGCAATAAAATATATGAACCGCCCCCTGTAAAAGAGCGACAAATACAGACAGGACCAAACCAAACAGAAATATCTGCCTATTCGTCATGAACAACCACCTTTGGTACTTTCACAAATTCCACTAGGTCCTTAACAATATTTTCTGAACCGCGACCCTTGTACCTTATTTCGGGTTTTACAATGAGTCTGTGGGCCAGCACATCCACAGCCAGATCCCTTACATCTTCAGGTATAACATATGTTCTATCATTTATATAAGCTCTGGCTTTTGCTGCAATAAGAAGGCCCACCGCCGCTCTAGGACTGCATCCAAGTATAACCTCATCTGAAACTCTGGTCTTTCTTACAATGTCCACTATATAGGCCCATATGGAATCATCTGCATGCACATCTTTGACCGCTTCCTGCATAGCCTTAACTTCATCAGCACTCAGGACTGTCTTGAGGGTCGCAATATCCCTCCTTGTGCCCATGCGCTCAACGATCTTCATTTCATCTGATTTGTCCGGATACCCAATTTTAATTTTCATTAAAAAACGGTCGAGTTGTGCCTCTGGAAGGGGAAAAGTCCCTTCATACTCTATGGGATTTTGAGTTGCAATCACCATAAAGGGTCCATCAAAAGCATATGTGGTTCCATCTATTGTCACCTGGCCTTCTTCCATAGCTTCAAGCAAGCTTGATTGGGTTTTAGGCGAGGCTCTGTTGATTTCATCCGCAAGGATGATTTGATTGAATATGGGGCCTTTTTTGAAAACGAAATCATAGGTATCCCTGCGATAAACAGAAACCCCTAATATATCTGAAGGCAATAAATCTGGTGTGAACTGAACACGATTAAAGGATAGGTCCATTGATTTTGCAAGCGCCTGGGCTGCTGTGGTTTTCCCAACACCCGGCACGTCCTCTATGAGTATATGCCCCTGAGACAAGAGGGTAATTAAGAGTCTTTTTAATACTTTTTCTTTTCCTATAATAATAGATTCCATATTGTTGACGAGCTTTTCATACATAAACATACCTCTCCACTTCTTCCCCCGATGGTCTGTTGACTAGATTATAGACGCATTTTTCTGAATATTCTTTATAAATTCGATTCGGATTCATGGATTCCTGTAATAAAGACTTTACGTTTTTGTAAAATTGAGCGTAATATAATGAATGTCTGTATAAAAAACCGCAGATTCCAATATTCATAGGAAACTGCGGTCATTGATTAACATTCTATTCTTCTAACGCTTAGCTTACTGCTGCTCTGTAACATAGATTTCAAGCTTGGCAACCACGCGCGGATGAACCTTGATTTCAGCCTTAAATGTGCCTAGCATTTTAATTTGATCCATTTTTACTTTTTTTCTTGTCCACCTTAATGCCATGTTGCTGGTTAAGCATTTTTGCTACATCTTTATTTGTGATAGATCCAAACAATTTGCTGCCTTCACCAGATTTGGCTTGGAACGTTACTTTAAGTGACTCAATCTTAGCCGCCAATTCTTTAGCTTCTGCCAAAGCTTCAGCGTTTCTTTTTTCCTCAGCTTCTTTTGGTGATGCACCTGATTCACGCCACCTTCAGTCGCTTCTTTTGCTAGACCTCTTGGAATTAGGAAGTTTCTGCCGTGTCCGTCACTGACATTAACGACATCTCCTCTTTTACCCGTCCCTTTAACGTCTTTAAGTAGTATAACTTTCATATTACTCACCTTCCTCTTCGAAATATTCCTGAACTGCTTGTAGCAGCAAGTCTTTTACCTCATCCATGCTCTTGTCTTTGAACTGAGCCCCGGCAACTGTCATATGACCACCACCGCCAATTTTCTCAAGTATAACTTGAACATTGGTGTCTCCTAAGCTTCGACCACTGATAAAAATCATGTCTTCACTTTTACGTCCAATAACAAAAGATGTGGATATGCCTCTAATATTAAGGAGGCTGTCTGCACCCTGAGCTGCAACAAGTTGAGCATTGGGTACATCCTCTTCATAAATAGATATAGCAACATCATTATCATATATTTTTGCATTGCTGACAATGTTTGATCTATGAATAAATGTGCTTAAATCATCTTGGAACAATTGCCTTACAACAGTTGTATCGGCTCCAAAACGTCTTAGTAAAGACGCGGCCTCAAATGTTCTTACACCTGTTTGGAATGTAAAGTTTTTTGTATCTACAGTGATGCCAGCAAGTAGAGCTTCAGCTTCATTCTTTTCTAGACGCATGGTGTTTTCCATGTACTGAAGAATTTCAGTGACAAGTTCTGCCGTTGATGATGCATAGGGCTCAGTATACTTTAACACTGTGTTATTTATAAACTCTGTGCCCCGCCTATGATGGTCAAACATAACAATTTGCCCACCTGCTTCAAGAAGTTCTGGAGCCTCCGTAAAGGATGGTCTATGGGTATCGACAACCACGACTAGGGTGTCTTTATCCATAAGTTCAAGGGCCTCTTCAGTGTTGATGAAATGATATGTTTCGTTATCCTTGAACACATTGTGTATGTTTAGGATGGAATCATTCACATCATTTAAAACGATGTAAGCATCTTTTCCCCTGTTTAAAACAGCTCTATACACGCCGATGGCTGAACCATAAGCATCCATATCAGGATTTGTATGTCCCATTATAATAACTTTTGAACTGTCATCTATAAGGGGTCTAAAAGCATGGGCGATCACACGGGCCTTAACCCGGTTTCGCTTTTCAACAGCTTTTGTTTTTCCACCATAAAACTCATAATTGCCTTGCTTTCGGACAACAGCCTGATCACCACCGCGACCCAGGGCCAGTTCAAGGGATGAAAACGCCCCTTCCTCCAGCTGAGAAAGGTTTTTGCCCGTTGTTCCAACACCCATACTTAAAGTAACGGGAATCTTATTGCCTTCATCAATTTCACGGACGTCATCCAAAATAGCAAATCTTTTGGCTTCAAGATTTTCTAAAAATTTATTGGAAAAGACCACGACATATTTATCTGATGTATAGCGTTTTATAAGGGCATTCATTCTGGTTGCCCACAGGTTGATCCTCTTGTCAATTTCAGAACGCACCGCAGGACGATGCTCTTCTTTTGTTTCATTGATCACATCATCCAAATTATCCACCTGGATTAAGGCCACAACAGGTTTTTCATCACGATACTTGTCTCCCAGCATAAAGTAGTTTGTCTGGTCGATCCAGTAGAGCATCATAATGTATCTTTCATCGCTTTTACTGCCTATTTTAACAATATTCGATAAGACCCTGAAAACACTTTCACCAATCTTGATATTGGATGCGTCTTCTCCGCTTAGAAGTTCATCAAATTCAAGGGCTGGGATAATTTTGTCCACTTCAGAACCAAGTAAGTCTTTTTGGTCCACCATATCTGTGAACTTACTGTTATACCAACTGATTTTCCCGTCTAGATCAACAAGCGTTAAGGGGATTGGCAGATTTAATATGGCATAGCGCGCTGCCGAATCAATATCACTTGAAAGGGTTTCGATGTATCTTTGCCATCTCTTATTTTTTTTGTCGTCCTGATCTCCAGTTATAATACAGAAGATACACCAACACAAGGGTGCCGACTATCCCCAAAAATGGTTCATATAGGGCAATAATAAACACCATAAAAAATATTATCCATAAATAGAGTCTTGTGTCGCTTTTAAAAAGTTTGGAAAACTTATTTTGACCCATTCAATCACTCCTAAGTGTTTGACTTCATTCGGGCTCTCAAATTTATAATTGTTTCAAGCATGCCGAGCACGAAAAGTGGAAATTGCAACATGCTGTAGAAAAGAATACCCATAGTCGTAAAGGCCACAACAGCAGATCGTGGAAATTTATAATGGTACATGAAGAAAATCGACACCGCCGCTCCCTGAATGGAAAAGACAAAAACAACCACAAGGAGAATATTTAAAAATAGAAGTTCAGAATTTGAATGTCCAAGAATCCCTGTTAACCATGCCAAAACCATCATAATCATGGATCCTAGAAAGACATTTCTAGGTAGCTGAAAATCTCTAAATAGGCCTGTCTCTGGCACCTCAAACTTGAATCGTTTAAGAGCCTTTACAAGCGCCCAGTGGTTGACTGCTGATGTGAATGATCCCATCATTATTAGAATGAAAGGCAGCATATTTTGAAACTGTATAACCATAAGGTCAAACTGTTCGTTTAAATCTGTTGTCATTTGAGAGTCAAAATTATATGAAGCAATTAAAGACTTTGACTCCTCTATGGCTTCTGTGAAAATCTGCATCATTCCAATGCCTGTGAAAAGTTCTGTCAGCCCAAATAATACCACCGTGCTTAAGGCCGCACCTACTGCACCAATTAAAATTGTTTGACTGGCTTTTAGTTTTTGACGCACACCTTCGCCTAAAGCGGCTGATACGAACCCTCCATAAACTAAAATCATCAGACTTTCTGCTGGAATTCCCATAGCAAAACTTATAACACTTGATACGATAACAGATAAGACGCCGTAGTGTCTACCGTGTCGCACCCATACAACTGCAAACATAGCTGGTACAAAGACTGTAAAGTATCCCACGATGGGCAGGTATCTAATCATAAAAACAACAACTGAAACCACAAGGGCAATTAGGGCCGCTTCGATCATAGCTGAAGTGTTTCTTTCATATCTCAAAAATTCACGCCTCCAATACTTATTGAGCAAATTGCAAAACATCACTTAAAAGGCATTGCTATACTGTATATGGAAATTTCAACTCGTAAATATCAATATACCGTATAGCAATAAGGTTAATCTTTAGCTTTGCATGTGCCTAACTTAATCTTTGTCTATTATACAATACCTGGGTTGAATTTGCACTGATCTTACTTGATCATTTCTATAAGCCCGTATTTTATCAATATTTTTTAAAAATCTCTATGTGAAACCAATAATACAACTTATTGGCTTCACATAAAGACATGTGCCCCTAAATTGGTATTTTACAAATTGCTCAAAATAAAAAAACGGAAGACACTCAAGTAAGTATCTCCCGCTTATTTGTTCTTATTCGTTTACAAATGGTAGTAGTGCAACAATACGAGCACGCTTAACTGATTGAGTTAGAGCACGCTGATGCTTTGCACAGTTACCAGTAACACGACGAGGTAAAATCTTACCACGCTCAGTTAGGTAACGCTTTAGTTTACCAGTATCTTTGTAATCAATATCTGTTACTTTGTCAGCACAGAACTGACAAAACTTTCTTCTTCTACGCTTTCTAAAAGCCATCTTATTTCCCTCCTTCTAGAATGGAATATCGTCGTCATCTTCAATCGCCTGAAAATCAGAAGTATCCATGCCTCCCATACTGAAGTCATCGCTACCTTGTTCAGGTTGACGGTTATCATTTCGGCTGCCAATGAATTCAACATTGTTTGCAACAACATCTGTCGTATAGCGCGTTTCGCCTGATTGAGTCTTGTATTGGCCAGTGTTAATAGAACCATTAACCGCCACTTGACTGCCTTTAGACAGATAATTTGCACAAAGTTCAGCTGTCTTACCCCAAGCTACAATACGAATGAAATCCGCTGTAGGTTTGCCTTGAGCTTGCAATTCCGCTTTTTTATCACGTGACATTCCTTTGTCTACCGCCAGTGTGAAGTTTGTTACTGCACGTCCGCTGCCAGCAATAAAACGGAGTTCAGGATCTCTAACTAATCGACCTATTAGAACTACTTGGTTCATAAACTCCTCCTCTACTGTCTGCTACTATGCCTCTTTGCGTGTTACCATGAAACGCATTACTGCGTCGCTGATACGGAAGTTACGCTCAAGTTCAGTAGGTAGATCAGCAGCTGCTTTGAAGTCTACTAGTACATAGTATCCTTCTTTAGTCTTATTGATTTCGTAAGCAAGCTTTCTGTTGCCCCACTCGTCAACGTTCAGTACTTCACCGTTTGATGCGATGATTGACTTGAATTTTTCGATGGCTTCCGTTCTCTTTTCCTCTTCCATGTTTGGCTTAAGGATAAATAGAGCTTCGTATTTGTTCATTCTTGACACCTCCCTATGGTCATTAATGGCCCAGTCCCTTGACTGAGCAGGAAGTAAAGTGGACATATATATCCACACTACAAACGGAATTATATCATTCTCGTCAAGTCGATGCAAGTATTATTTTCTCCATAATAAAAAATAATTATATAAAAATATTTTTGTAATCTTGTATACACCATTTTTTTCAAGTATGATGGTGCTACAAAAGTGCCCCGAACTCTATATTATTTAGAGTTTGAAGGATTGGAGGACCGCTAGAACCTCTAGTCCGATAAATATTCCCGTAATCCCCATTGTCAGGGCGGCAGAGTATACTCTGCCGATTTTTTTATATATTCAATTCTTTATTTTGACACAATTGACATTTTTAATACTTTTTTCGTTACAATGTATTACGTTCTTATAGAACTATTATTCTTACCTGACAGCAGGCAGAACAATAAGCTGTTTCTAACATCTTAAATTATAGGAGGTAAGGATTATGAGATCATTAACAAAAGCTGAAATAATCAATACAAAATGGAGGCCGCGACGACAAAGGTGGCAATTTCCATACCAACACGACCACTAAGAAAAGAAAAGAAACCACAATACAGAGTATACAATGGTCCAGCAATCACTGTTGATCTACCATAATAATTAGCATTATTTCTACAAGCTCATGGTATAAATCATGAGCTTGTTTATATTCAAAGGAGTATACATGAATAAAAAACTTAGAAATGTAATTTTTTCTTGTTGGTATTTTAAGTCTAGTCGCTCTAAGCACGATTCAGACAAACAAAGTTTTCACTTAGAAAAGCAGATTTCAATAAACGAAGGAAAATCTCAAAGTGTATCAGCAACGTTTAGGAAATACATTGAAGACACTTGATATTATAGAAGAATACGAGTATTTCCCACTTGATTTCGAGAACATTGATAAAGAGCTTTCAAAACTTATTTTAGATGCAATAAACGATCCATATGCACAGTATATTAATGAAGAGAATTATACTGACCCTTTTGGAGGACTTCAGCAAACCTATGGATGTAAACTCACCAAAGAAAATGGTGAGTACTTTATATGGAGTATAAATCCACAATACTAATAATGAGCATAGCGAACTGCATCTTGGTGATAAAGTCACCCATATTAATGGTATTCCAACAAATAAAATAACTCCAAAATTACTTAGGACTCTAATTAAAGAAATAGATTTACTACAATTAACAACGATTTCATTAAAAGATGAGATAAATCAAACGATCACTATAGAGAAAGAAAATCAGGTTATTAACACAGTGACTGGTGAACTTATTGACTCAAACACTGCAATTATCGAAATATCAAATTTTTATAGCGATACTTACACCCGGGTACTTCGCAAATTAACAGAGTATAGAGATGCTGGTATTAAGAATTTGGTCATTGACCTAAGAAATAACAATGGAGGTTCTTTGGATAGCGCAAAATTTATATTAGATTTATTTATTGATAAGGCAGATCTATTTTATATGGAAAACAACAAAGACGAAGTGCAAGTCCTTACTTCAAAAGACAAATATCCAAAGTTTGAGTTCAATCTGGCTATCTTGGTTGACAGGAGATCTGCGAGCGCAGCAGAACTATTCGCAGCGTCAATGCGAAACAACATCCAAACACCAATTATTGGTGAAACAACTTATGGAAAAGGTGTTTCTCAGTTTTATATTGATACCTATGACGATTATATTCTTAAACTCACCGCCAATGAAATTTATGCAAATCCTGCAGAAAAATATCATGGTTATGGAATCAAGCCCGATGTATATGTAGAATCCAAGCCTTGGATAACACCTCATACCGACGAAGCTCTTGAGGCTGCACTTTCTGCTTTCGGTATAGATTCAAATAAGCGGTAGCAAATAAGACTGAATCAATGAACCAAATTTGATTTTAATAATTGGGTACAAGTCATGTTCATAATTGAGCAGGGATTTTTGTATTCTATAAAGGTAAAGGAACAGCCTTAATTTTCGGGCTGTTCCTTTTCTTGGCACACTCAACTGTGTCTTCAATTGTTTTCTCAGTCTGACTGGGATTTAACTGGATGCGCATGGCCGTAGAACACTTAATACGAATTATTTATTCAGTTCTACATTAAAGGACACGACTAATCAATCCATGAAATTAAGTTTTTCAAGCAAGATAAATAGCACCTTTTTAGTCCTTGTAACAATATGGCCTTCCACAAGCATACCAACCTTAATGCCAGAGACCTCCCCCTTATAGGATGTCAACTCTACATTGGGTATTTTTGCTTCTATTATATAGTAGCCGGAGTTAGAGTCTGGATTGCCAGTAGAACTCGCACTGATTCTTACAACCTCTCCTTCGACCATACCAAACTCTTTGTATGGAAGGGCGTCGACCTTACATTTAACCCGATCGCCTATTTCTATGTCAGCTATGTCTTTATTGGGTACCTTTAACTGAAGTCTAAAACTTTCTCCATTGTCCGGTATAACCGATCCAATAAACTTCCCACTTTCTAAGTAATCCCCAGGGGATATTTCAACATCCATATTTACAGACCCCCGAAAAGGGCGCTGCTATGTCTGTCATAGACAACTGGTCTTCCAGTGTTTTTTATGTTCTCCTTGATTAACTTAATCTCATCTTCTTTTAGCTGAATCTCGCTAGACAGGGCAATAAGTTTTAGCCGTTTTTATTAGACGTGACCAGTTTTCCTTCACTTGAATAAGACATTAACCTTTTAAGCTCACTTTCGTACTGGGCTATTTGAAGAACTGTGGCTTCAATAATTTCCTCATTTTCAAGTTTGAATTGTGCTTTGTATCTGGCTATTTCATTTTCAACTTGCTTTAAGCTTTGAACGGAACTTTCATAAACATTTTTTCGATAAGGCCCCTGAGTCATACAGTGCCTTGTTCCGCTTCACCTCTAAGCGTTTTTCTTCTAAATCGATGCTTTTTTGCTCTAAGCTTGATGCATATGTTAGAAGTTTTAAATCATATATTCCAGAAGCTTCGTCTGTGATATTCTTGTAGCTTCCATTTTCAACTTTACTCTGTATGTCCTGGTATCCCTCAAGATTCTTTTTTGACTGGTTAAGCTTTTTTTCAATAAAATCAATGGACCTTTGACTCTGTACTTCTTCCAGTTCAAATTGTTCGTACTCATTTTTGTAACGGTCATAAATCAAATCATCTACATTTTTGTCATCACCCATAGGGCGCTCTAAAATAAGTTTCACCCGTTTCAATCGACTCTTTGAATAACTTAAGGAGATTATGTTCCTGGGTCAGTGTGCTTAGCTTATTTTCGGCGTTAAGCAATTTCAGTTTGATAGCGCTCTTTATTACCGAGTAAAGTAAATCACCCTCGGTTACCTTATCTCCATTTTTTACATACACCTCTGTCACAGTCCCTGTAATTTTGTTTTTAAGCGTGTGAATTTTTGAAGATGGCTTTATCTGCCCCCTTGCCTTCACAACAACATCAAGCTCTCCAAAATAAGACCACGTTAATCCAGAAAGTAAAACAGCCAATGTCATGTATATAAAAACCACACCTGCCGGAAAAATTTTATGCTCCATAATTTCTCGACTGTCACTCATGTCAGATAGGTTCATTAAGATAGGCTTCATGCAATCACCCCGCTATCCTTTATTTCTTCATATGTCTCTGGAATTTGATTTTTCCACATTTCATAATACTTGCTGCTTTTGTCATTCATTAAATCTTTATGCCCGCCTGATTCAACAATCTGTCCTTTTTCCATAACAAATATTTGATCACACCTCATAATGGTGCTTAGTCTATGGGCAATAATGATTGTTGTTATGCCCCGGCTCACAGATTCAATGGTTTCTTCTATGGCCTTCTCAGTTGTGCTATCAAGACTTGAGGTGGCTTCATCGAGCACTATAATATCTGGGTTTTTTAGGATGGCCCTTGCAATTGCAAGACGTTGACGCTGACCACCTGATAGATTTGACCCATTTTCCTCTAAGACACTTTGATACCGCCTTGGCATGTCATTAATAAAATCATGGGCTCTTGCTAACTTACAGGCTTCGATCACCTTTTCCATAGATGTGTCTTTTGCACCTAGGGTTAGGTTGTCATATACACTTCCAGAAAACAGAAAAGTCTCTTGAGGGACATAGGCAATTTTATTTCTAAGGGTCTCGATTTTATAATCCCGAATGTCTATACCATCTAGGAGGACCTCTCCGCCTTCTGGCTCATAGAGTTTTAAAAGGAGTTTGACCAGTGTGGTTTTGCCTGATCCAGACTCTCCCACAAGAGCAATCCGCCGCCCTTTCTCAATGGTTAACGACACATCCTCAAGAACAATTTTACGGGTTCCATACCTGAACTTTATATTGTTAAATGCAATATGACCTTGTAGCGATTCAGGGGCATACTTTTTATGTTCATCCACTGATTTTTCCACTTCCAAATCAAGAATTTCTCCAAGTCTATCAGAAGCAACAATAGCTGTTTGTAACATGGGCTGAAGCTCAATTAAATTGCTGACAGGGTCTATAAAATAAGCCATCAAAGAATTGAAGACTAGAAGCTGGCCGATGGTTAATTCTCCATCCATGACATATAGGGCACCCACCCATAAGATTATGACGTTGCCTAGTGTTCCAACTGTTCCTGTTAATGTGCCTCTTACATTATTAACAAAACTCAGCTTAAAATTTGACTTTAATAGACCTATAAACTTCTTTTCTGTTTCCTGTTTTGACACTGCTCTGCGTTAAATGATTTAACCGTATCAATACCATTCAAACTTTCCATGAGGTAGGATGTTAAATCAGAATTATTCTCCATAACCGTTCGATTCATATTTCTTAAAGGTTTATTGAAGCCAAAAACAATTGCTCCATATAAGACGAGCATGGTAAAGGCTATAAAAAAGAGGGTGGGATTTTGCATATACAAAATAATGCCCCCTGCAAAGGCCATGAGAACATCTATCATAATGGTTAATACCGCACCTGAAATAGCATCCCTAACCTTACCGGCATCCATAAACCTGGATACGATCTCACCAACACGGCGAGTTCCAAAGAAATTCATAGGCAGGTCTAAAACGTGATTGTAATAGCCAAGAATGAGGGGAATATCGATTCGCTGACTCATATATAAAAGCAGGTGGCTCCTAAATGCCCCCAGTCCAATTTTGACAAGGTTTAGCAGAATAATGCCTATTGTAATAATGTGCAGTGAGTTTTTTAATCCATATGGCAAAATGTCATCCATTAAAAACTTGAAGTAAAAAGCTGCAAATATCCCAAGAGCCGTATTGAGTATAGAAGCCGTAAAGACATGAATTAATAGCTTTTTTGAGGTTTTAAAAGGTGTAAAAACCTTGCGAACAAACCCTTGGTCTCGTCCCCGGTTTTAAACTCTACCGTGGGAGTCATTAAAACAAGTATTCCCGTCCACATCTTGGCAAAGTCATCCTTAGACATTTTTTCAAGTCCCTTGGCAGGGTCAGCTATAACTATAAAATCTTGATCAATTTTATGAATCACAACATAATGCATAAGCCCTTTGTCTGTTACAACATGGGCAATGGCCGGGAGAACCACTTCATCCGTTAGGTCATCTATAGTGCCCTTGACCCCTTTGGCTGAATACCCCAGACCTTCAGCCGCTGTTATGAGACCAAGCACATTTGTCCCTTGGGTATCTGTTCCAGCCACTTCTCGAATCTTTGTTATAGAAGTCTTAAAACCATGCTGTTTTGAAATTGTTGCTAAGCATGCCGCCCCGCAATCTGTTATGTCATATTGTTTTATACAGTAGTATTTTTTCTTGAACATTTTTATCCTTTTCGTAACATCACACTATTTAAGTTCTATTTATATCGTCCTAGTGGGTATTATAGCATCAGATTCTATTTTATTCCATAAAAATATTTATCATAAAAAAAGTATTGACTTTGGATATTTTTGGGGCTATAATCAGGTCGAAGGTTACAAATTGTATTCCATTTATGTAATATTTTAACTTTTTTAAAGAAAGAGAGTTTAACAATGAGTGATAAAAAGAAAGAGAATTTATTGAATTCTATTTCAATTTATTTAAACAACTTTGTGGATGAAGCTGAAAAAAATGATTCCCTTGATTTCTTTAAGATTGAAATCAACAATCATAATGGCACCCTACAAATTGACCACAAAGTTCCGCACTAGAGAAAAAGTGTATTGAGATAACTATTATGACGATCATCTTACCTGACAGCAGGCAGATATCTATAGACAACAATCAACTATATTTATGGAGGTAAGATTAATGAAAGATTTAACTATGAATGAAATGATGGAAGTAAATGGTGGTGACGGTGGGGTAATTACAGGCCTCGTATTAGGTATTGTAGTAGAAGCAACATCAAAGGCAATTACTGGTAAATCGGTTTCAGATCATGTTGCAGATGGAATGCGATCAGCATATAAATCATATGTAAACAGCCCTAAAACTTCTGCTGATCGTGCCGCGGAAAGCACTCCAATCGTTAGAATTTTTAATGGCAACTAATATTATTTTGTATTAATTAAGACATATCAAGGAGGGATTGGATGTTCTTAAAAATGTACTCATTGGGTTCACTGCCTTTATGACGATAATGATCCTAATAAAACTTTTTTGGGGTTAATCTCAGGTCGAGTGAAAACATCCGAATAATTCTTTCGTAATATGTCATGGTATAAATCTGTAGTAACAACTTAATAAATTGAGTCTGAAAATCTACACAAATTTGTGTTTACAGTTTTGATAATGTGGCACAATTAAAAGAACCGCCTTTTCCACAAGGCGGTTCTTTCTATCTACTTTTCCATCTCTTCCCGCAACAACGCTCCAAGTCGAGTAATCCCTTCAACAATTTTGTCTTCAGGCATATTGGAATAATTAATACGCATGGCATTTTCCTTGTCCCCGCTTGGGAAGAATGATCCCCCTGGTACAAATGCCACCTTGTTTTCCACAGCTTTAACCATTAAGTCTCTTGTGTTGATGTGTTCTGGCAGTTCAACCCAAGTGAATAAGCCACCTTCTGGATAAGTGTATTTGGCTTCCTTAGGAAACTCATTTTTATGGTTTCCATCATTAAGTCTCTACGCTTCTTATAAACATGCTTGATTTTCTCAATATGCTTGTCTAAATCATAATCGTCCATAAACATGTTCAGTTCCCTTTGGGCCATGGAACTTGTCTGTAAGTCTGACCCCTGCTTTACGAAAATGTACTTTTCAAGAAGCTCAGGTGATGCATTGACCCATCCAAGTCTTAAACCTGGACAGAATGTCTTCGAGAATGATCCTAAAAAGACAACACGTCCATCCTTATCCATTGACCGGAGAGATGGTGGGATTTCTCCTTCAAAACGCAGTTCACCATAAGGGTTATCCTCTACGATTGGCAGGTCGTAATGGGCTGCAATTTCAAGCAGTCTTTCCCGTCTTTCCATTGTCCAAGTTCTTCCCGATGGGTTTTGGAAATCTGGAATAACATAAATCATCTTTACATTTTCAGTTTGAGCTAATTTTCTTCAAGGTCTTCCATAATCATTCCGTTATCATCTGTTTCTATTTCTAAAAACTGACACTCATAAGCCTTGAATGCGTTAATTGCCCCAAGATAGCTGGGGCTCTCACAGACCACAACATCCCCAGGATTTAAGAATATCTTTCCCGAGAAGTCCAGACCTTGTTGTGATCCACTAATAATAAGAATTTCATCTGCATTTGTATCAACACCGACTTTTGCCATTCGCGAGGCAATCTTCTTCCTAAGTGGATCATAGCCTTCAGTGGGACTGTACTGAAGAGCTTGTGTGCCCATTTCCTGCAAGACTTTCACAGAAATTTTTTCCATTTCTTCAACAGGGAACAATTCAGGGGCTGGCAGACCTCCTGCAAATGAAATAATATCCGGCTGTTGAGTCAATTTTAGTATTTCACGAATTTCAGAAGCCTTTAGTTGCTCCATACGATTTGAGAATTGAATAGCCATCTGTATAGCACCTCCATTAATCGCTCGGAAAAGGGTTTTCCAAAACCATTATACTAAAAAAACCATGCCCAGTGGGCACGGTTTTGAATATTTTTGTAACAATTAAAAAATTTTCAATCAATTACTTGGTTTTCATTTCTTCCCCATCTCGGGTAAGTTTGCGAACACGCTTTTCTAGTTTTGGTCTCTCAATCCAAAGCTGTTTATCGCATGTTGTACAACGAATTCTAAAATCCATACCAACCCGAAGCACCTCGAAAGTGTTGCCTCCGCAGGGGTGATTTTTCTTCGTTTCCACAACATCGCCCACTTGAATATCCATTGGCATAGTTACACCTCCCAGTCCATCTCAATGGCCTGTCGTCCATCTGTCCCATAATCAATTTTAAAAAGACGTTTGCGGTCCGTACCGATAGACTTAACAATGTCACGTACACTGTTCGCCTCATCCACCTTGAATTTAACAGACAAGCCACAGCTTGCTGAAATTTCTCTCGGTGTGGGAATCAGTTCAACCTTGAGCGTGGTCTTAATTGCTTTTTCTGTTTTAATGGCATCGTGCGTTGACTCGAAAACCACAACACAAAAACTTTCTGTATTCATAAGCGCTCCTATAAACTAATTGTGTTCTTGGCCTTATTCATGGTCTCAACAATTGTGTACATGTTTGTGACACCGCCTACACCAAGCTTGTCTTTTAGGTTAAAGTAATCTAGGCATGTCCCACATGATAGAATTTCAACACCTTTTGATTCAAGCACTCTCAAATGCTCAATCACAGGTGAATCCGTAACAGTTAGGTTAACGCCAGAATTCAGGAATAAAAGAGCTTTTGGATAAGGTTCCACTTCAGTAAGCGTATAGAAATAGCCCCTAACAAGAACGTCACCAAGTTCCTCACTGCCTTCACCTAAAGTGTCTTTACCAAACATAATAACCAGGTCATTCAAGACTGGTTTTTCGTCCCCAAGAAGCTCAGGACCCATTTCTTCACCCTTAAAGATGTCTATGTAATAAAAGCCTTCCTTTTGTGAAACATTGTAGTGCAACTTCATGCTCTTAGCTAGTTTAGATACATTTTCCTTGGCTATCTCATTGTCCACCACAGTCAGAATGCTTCCTTCCTTCAATTTTTCCAATGCTTTTTTTGTTTGAATAACCGGTTTTGGGCATTCAAGACCTCTTGCATCCACTTCTACTTTCATATTGACCTCCTTACGATGTTGTCCTTTTAAACTCACAAGTCGCTTAATTCAAGAAAATATCAAGCAATATCAACAGTATATTGTTATTATAAAAATACACACCCACAGTGGAATTATTGATTGTCTCAAGGACATTCATCTCTGGTGTCAGCGGGGCAATAAACACAACAGTCGTCATGATCAAAAATATAAAGAAACAAGCTTTCACACCACCAAAGATGAGACCCCCTAGTTTATTGGCTTGTTTTATAATAGGCACTTCAGTGGCCCCATCCAGAATCAAACCAATGAACTTAACTGTGACTAGAACAAGTAGAACCACCAGCATAAAACTGATACCGTATAGTATCCCATTGGCAATGAGTTCTGCAAGACCCTCTACAGCACTTCGTTGTGTACTTGCTATATCCACACTTTGGGCAAATGTAGAAACCCGATCTGTTATAAGTGTCGGCAAATCAAGCTGGTCAAGAACATCCTTATTTTCAAGAGCCTGGCTCAAATCCGCATGGGACCCTGATGCCAATGCCTCTTCCAACTGGGCATTTCCACTAAAACTCGCCATAATGCTATCACTAATATTGGTTTTTAAATTTCTAAACCATTCAAAGCGTTCACTTAAAAAAATCAGCCATGTCCACATAATAAAACTTTGCAATAATAAAAAGCCGCAATATATCCTATAATACCAATAATAGAACGTACAAGTCCCTTAATCCATCCTTCAACCATCATGAATAGAAAAATGACTGCAATCGCTATGTCTACATAGTTATCCATGGTTTTCCTCCTGCTAATCCATCTTCAAAATGTCCAGTCGGTCCCCAAACTCTACCCCTAAAAACTTTCGTCCAATAAAGTTAAAATGTCTTAAATTTCCGCCAGTATCTAATATAGATTCCATTTTTCCCGCTTCTGACAAAACGTACAGCCTATCCACAGTTGAAAAGGCGGTTTGTCCATTTGCGCGTTTCATTTCTTCTATATCATACTCTATGGCAACTTCATTGATTGATTGTCCATCTGAACCTATATACTTTATAACATTATCTGGTCTAGGATCTGTTAAATCCTCTCCTGATTTCACCAGATTAAGCAAGATCATACCATCTTCTGAAACTGTTGCTTTTTTTTACAACACGGTCAAGATCCACTTCCCATAACAGTTCATTTTTTTATGTTATAAGAAAAGGCTTGTTCATCTGTCACACCGATCATCTTGTCATCAATGGCTGCGATATCTAAAATGATTTTCCCCTTTAGATTAATGGCACCGATAGGTTGACCATCCATCTGATATGTGAGTATTTGACTGTGGTAAGTTTCATTTTCCAGTCTAAACATGGATATGGCTATAAGACTTTCAGAACTCGATACATCAATGTCTAATACCTCACCATCTGGCATAGGAATTCTAGCAATGCTTTCAAGGTTACCATCAAATATCCTAAGTTCATTTTTATCGATCATGCGGCAGACCAAATAATTCTCTGATGGATGCATTATATTGCTTATCGCACCCAAACCAAATTTCTTTGCTTTTATCTTACCTGCTTTGTCAAGCAAGAATATATCTCCAGCTGTTGGATCTGCCACTGCAATGGTTTTATCATTGCCATCCACTTCAACATTTTGACCATGCAAAGCTTTCTCCCAGACAGGTTGCGCGGAGGTATTATAGTACCTCAAAGCCCCATCGCCACATTTTAATATATAACCGTCTTCCAAATGAAAGAATGTTGAATCCTCGTAGCCGACTTTATGGTCTGAAGCAATTGACCTCGATGGGCCTGAACCTGCACCGGTCAAGTTCCATGCACTGCCTGCAAGCGCTTCAAATCTAAAAACAACAAAAGCTGTTAAACCAAGAACAATCATGGAAAATAAAACAACCCCTGCTGGTCTTTTTCGTTTTTTCTTTCTTTTTACCTTTGACAATAGACTTCCCCCGTACTATCCAAATCTTGTGACCAATGTGGCTTGCTTTATATCCAATTTACAAGCTAACTATATTGTACATGCATTCTGAGCCAGTGGCAACAACCGTCAAATGGAGATGACATGCCCTTCCCAGTCTTCTAATTCTTCTTGAATTGCAAGAGCCCAAAAGCTTCTTGCCTCAGTATCCATTTTCGTTAAAAGTAAAATTTTGTCCGCAGCATTTGGAACGTCTTTAAAAAGCCCCAGGGGATGTCTAACAAGCATGCCTACATGCTGACTTTCAATTCTCTCATTTTTTTTGATATGAGTGATTTCTTGAAATTTTTCCAGCCTATGAACAAGGTTCTCACATGCTGGTTTACCAAGAACATCAAGACCTACAACTCCAATTACCAAATCCGTTTCAGCAAGGAGTCTGGGTTCATCCTCTCTTGGTGCTTTTATAGAACGTCTTTTTGCACCGTCAGCTTCATAAATGAACACATCCGGATCTTTAAGGCAATGCACTGGTACTTCCTCAGGCTCAAACCCAGTGACTTTATTATTTTTGTCAAAACTTTTGCCAATAAAAATCACCTGATTTTCACGCCTGCCTAGATCTAATAGACACTCTGGAAAAGAAGTTGTAAAGCATACAGCATCCACATCCTTAGAATCTGGGGTAAAAACCTTGGTTGTGGTTGTCAAAACCACCTTTTTCCCTTGACCTTTAAAATAATGGCCGAGGGCATACATTGCACTGGTTTTTCCACCAGCCCCTACAAGGGCAATCCTTCTATAGGGCGCGGTTCTCCTTTTTTCAATATAGTGCGTGAGTTTTTCGTAGTTAAACATACCATCACAAACCTTTGCATTCACAAAAGGTCGCAGGAATTCTAAATTCACTGCGACCTGCAATTTACTCGTCTTCGTTTTTAGGCTTTCTTCTTGGTGGTCTTGGTCCAAAATACTGATAGAAATAGGTCTTGATACGCCCATTATAAAGCTTTCTATTTTTTGTTGATTTTGATCCATATGACCGTTCAAAATTTTCATGAGATGTCAGGATATATTTAGACCATGTGTCTAATTTTCCATAAGACTGTCCCATCATTTTATAGACTTGTTCCACTTGTCTTTGATCACTTAAGCGTTCGCCATAAGGTGGGTTGGTGATTATATAACCATATTGCTTTGCTGAGCTTAGATCCTTTGCATCACGCACTTGGAAGTGGATATCCTCTTCCAGACCTGCTTTTTCAGCATTTTCCATAGCGATCTTAACAGATCGCTGATTGATGTCAAAGCCTTGGATGTGCAGAGGTGTATCAAGATCAATTGCCTGATATGCCTCTTGGCGAACCTTCTTCCAAAGTTCTTTATCAATTAATGGCCACTCTTCAGACACAAATTTTCTGTTTAGGCCAGGTGCAATATTTCTAGCAATCATTGCCGCTTCAATAAGTATTGTTCCAGAACCGCACATGGGGTCAATCAGTGGAATAAATGGTTTCCATCTACTGATTTTAACCAAAGCCGCTGCAAGGGTTTCCTTAAGAGGCGCTTCATTACCAACGGCTCTATAACCACGCTTATGAAGCCCAGTACCGCTTGTATCAATACTCACTGTGACTTCATCTTTTAAAAAGGCTATATGTACAGGAAACTCCGGCCCCTTCTCTTCAAACCAAGAAATATTATAAACCTTTCCAAGTCTTTTTACGATTGCTTTTTACTAATGGACTGGATGTCTGACAAACTGAATATCTTCGATTTTACCGATTTTGCATTCACAGGGAATTTTCCATTTTCAGGAATGTAAGCCTCCCAAGGAAGTTCCTCTACTTTATCGAAAAGCTCTGCGAAGGAATAGGCCTTAAAACGCCCCACTTCAAGGAAGACCCTTTCTGCCGAACGAAGCCATAGGTTCGCTTTACATATGCCCTCTTCATCTGTCTTAAAAAGACACCTTCCATTTTCAATAACAACATCTTCAAATCCAAGTTCTTTTAATTCTTGTCCAACAACAGCTTCAATACCAAACGCTGCAGTTGCTATCATATTATAACGTGCCATGGTCACACCAAACTTTCTTATCCTAGTATTCGTATCACATCTATTATATATGTTGATGGTGCATGTCACAAGGCAGTGGTTTTCTGGTCGAAACAAAAATAAACGACTGAAAGACCCAGTCGTTTTATTTTAATTTTGTTATTTTAGATTTTTTATAGTTTTTGTTTGAAGCATTCGTTTTCTTAATTCTTCAAGTTGATTTTTGCAAAGTCGCACAGACCACAGGCCTGACATCTATCCATTTGCTTAGACAAGTCTGATACTGCTCTTCTAGAAAAAATACAGGGAATTATTCATTTCCTTGGATTCGGCCTTAATTTTTTCAGTCAATCTATGCTCTATAAAATCTGTAAAAATAATAATAACATCTGTGTCTGTAGGGATTTTTTAGTTTTCTCATACCTTTTTTGCGTCCATCCCAATGGGTAAAATCCTCTATGCCTCTTGTCTCTAGTAAATTTGGTATATTACCAAGTCTATCGGCGCCTATTAAAAGTGCATTCATGTTCTGTCCTCCTCTGATTGATTATTAGGTTTATTTATATTCATGTTAGAAAATTCATTGATAATTATTCTCAATTAAAATTTTACACAAATAATCCCTAGCTGTCAACTAGGATATTTAATTTTATTAACACGATTATCCGATTTCTATGAACATGAACGATTTCACTTGCCACTATAGGTCTGTCAAGCAATCAAATTTCAGATTTCTGGGCATAAAAAAAACGCCCCCTCCCATTCAACTTGTAATCAGAATACAAGTCTCGAATCAAGGAAATGAGCGCTTTACTTCTTCATTATTAACTACTTTAAATATTTGGCGAGCAGCTGTTTTAAATGCTGCACATCAATTGGCTTTGACAGGTAGTCATCAAATCCATAACTGGTTAAGTACTCTTTTTCAGTAGATATAACCTTAGCCGTACATGCAATAATTGGAGCACGGCTTAAACTCCTTTTTTCTATTTCATCAAAGGCTTCAAAGCCGTTCATTTCTGGCATCAATATATCCATTAGGACAATGTCAGGTTCCATGTCAAAATACATGTCAACAGCCTCTCTGCCGTTTTAGCAAAGGATACATCGTATTTATCCTTTAACATAAGCTTCATTGTCACACGGCCAATCACCTCGTCTTCAGCAACAAGAACCCGCATTTTACCGCTTTTGGATCTTTCTCGCTTAACAGGTGTTTTATCATCTAATATGATTTCTTGCATTCGTTCAAAGGTGAGATTAATACTTACCTCCGTGCCGCTATATAACTCGCTTATGAGCTCCAGCCTACCGCCCATGACATCAACGATTTGTTTTGAAATAGCCAGCCCAATCCCACTTGATTCATACCCTGAGCCTTCATCGACTAGGCCTTTGATAACCGTCTTTTTCTGACTCTCGCTAATACCTATGCCCGTATCTTTTACAGAGATTAAAAGCTCAACAGTTTTTGATGACTCACTCACCATATCCATGCTAAACTCCACACGACCACTGTCTGTGAACTTTATGGCATTGACCAAAATATTAAGCAGGGCCTGACGCACCCGCTTGACATCACCTAAGAGTTTATCTGGAATAGACGGATCGAATCGCGTTGTAAAGCGAAGTCCCTTTTCATAGGCTTGTTTAGAGTAGGCTTTCACCAACTCGTCAAAGACCCAGCGAATGTCAAAGGGTTCATTGGTCAAAACCATATCCCCTTGCTCAAGGACGGCGTTTTCGACCACGTTTGCTAGTATGTTCATCATCTTGCCCGCTGATGTGGAGATGACGTCAAGATATTCTTGTTGAACAGGACTTAAATCAGTGTTCTCAAGCAATTGAACCATGCCGACAAGGCCATTCATTGGTGTCCTAAGTTCATTGGAAAGATTACTGATAAAGTTTGTCTTGATCTTACTAGACTGATCAGACATTCTTTTGGCATCTTCTAAGGCCTGTGTATACTCTCCTAATTTTTCCTCGAAATAAACTCTGTCAGATATATTCTTACTGATCTCAATCATGCCATTCACTTGACCATTTGAATCAAAGAGCGGAATGCCTATGTTTTCCCAGTGAACCAGTTCGCCTGTTTCACTTGCAACTGGTAAAGCCATCGTTCCAGAGACGATTTGTCCCGTTCGAAGGGCCTCAGTGCAGGGGCAATCGTCGCACGGCATATCATATCCTAAATACGCCTCATAACATTTCCGGCCGATCACTTGCGGACTCTTGTCTAGAGCCGCTTTGTTTGCCCAACAACCGTCATGTCTGTATCCACTTTTAATATCATATCCGGTAAGCTGTTTAAAATGGCTAAAAGTGTTGCATCAGAATCTGACTGCTTATTCTTCTTAATGCTGTCGAGCTCCTTTTGCGCTTGCGCTAGTTCTGAAAGAAGCTCCTCTCTTGTGAAAGCTAAGTAGTCCAAACGGCACCCCCAGTAGAAACGTCGGAATTTTCACACCATTCCATACTCATTTATTATAGCAGAACATGAGATTCTCTCCAAGTGTCCCCGGGTCAGTAATTACTTATGTCCTTTGTTTCATAATCCTTTTTAATTAAACTTTCATACTTTGATCTTAACTTTCTACTAAATCCAGGGCTTTGCGTCCACAAAAAAAGAAGCCCCAGCTGGGGCTTCCTTTGAATGAATATAGTAAAGATTTACTTACTCTTCCTCTGCTTTATCAACCACTTCTGCAACAACACTAACAATACCTTCCTCTTCAACTGGCTCTGGCTCTTTAAAGCCACCCTCAGTTAAGTTGGCAATAACCGTGTCTGCATCAGCATAGACTGTGAATCTTTCATCATTAAAAATGCCTAAGTCTTCCATAGTGATTGTCTGCTGATCCTTAAGAAGAGATGCATCCACCTCATATGATTCAATCAAGTCCTTTGGTAGCACTTCAATATCGAGTGAATGAACATGTTCAACAACGATCATTACAGAGTCTTCTACCTTATCCTTGTTCACGAAGTGAAGCGGAATAGATACCTTGACAGACTCACCCTTGGTTAACTCTTGAAGATCCAAATGAAGAAGCTGATTTTTAAACAGATTCTTCTGAACATCTTTAATCATTGCGAATACTTTGTCACCTTCAATGTCCACATTAACAGTTGCGCCAATACCGTGGTGTGCAAGCAGATGTTCAACATCGCGAAGCTCTAGTTCAATACTCTTTGTATCAGAGTGTTGACCGTAAACCACACCGGGTAATCTACCGGTTTGTCTTAGTTTCTTGGAAGCGTTTGAACCTTGTCCTGTACGAAGTTTTGCTTTAATTGCTTCTGTCATGTTGTTTCCCCCTTTTGTAATATGAATGCAGCGCTCTGTGCGCTGTCTTAGACTTAAGGAATTTTTACCCAAGCACATGAAGATGCAAACAAAAAACTGCTGGGTAGATATCAATCTACCCAGCAGTTTTTTTATTAAAGCTCACTACGACCCTCTAAAGCCTTTGTCAACGTCACTTCGTCGGCAAACTCCAAATCCCCACCGACTGGAATACCGTGAGCAAGTCTGGTCACTTTTATACCCGTTGGTTTTACGAGGCGTGAAATATACATAGAAGTTGCTTCGCCTTCAATGGTTGGATTGGTCGCAAGTATAATTTCTTCAACTTCAGATTCTTGAAGTCGAAGTATAAGTTCTCTTAAGCGAATATCGTCTGGACCAATACCATCCATAGGTGATATTGCCCCATGAAGGACATGATAGAGCCCATGATATTCTTTGGTCCGCTCCATAGCAATAACATCCTTAGGAGCCTCTATAATACAAATTGTAGAATTATCCCTTCTTGGGTCTGAACAGATCGGACAAGGGTCAGCTTCTGTTAAATTAAAAACAAATAGAACAAAACTTTATCTTCTTCTTAGCTTCAATGATGGCTTCAGATAAACTTACCGCTAAATCCTCACGACCTGTTACAATATGCATTGCCAGCCTTTGGGCTGTTTTTCGCCCGACTCCAGGCAAATGCGCAAGTTCTTCAATAAGCCTTGCTATAGGTGGTGCATAATAAGACATATATTCACCTTCTAGAATAAGCCAGGAATATTCATGCCACCTGTTAGCTTACCCATTTCCTTTGACATAGCATCGTCAGCAGTACGCATCGCTTCATTTACTGCCGCTAGAATAAGATCTTGAAGCATTTCCACGTCATCTGGATCAACAACATCTTCATCTATTTCAATGCCAAGCATCTCTTTTTTACCATTGACTTTAACAGTGATGGCTCCGCCACCAGCACTTGCAGTAAACTCTTTGTTTTCAATTTCTTCTTGAGTCTTTTGCATTTGCGACTGCATCTTTTGAACCTGTTTCATCATATTGCCCATATTACCAGGCATTTGTTGCTTTCTTTTAGCCATAATATTCATCCTCCTGATTCATTTCCAACTTATTATATCATAACAGATCAACACAGAAATTCAGACCATTTTCCCTTATTGATCTATGATCTTCAGCTTATCCTCATGATCTTTAAAATACTCTTTCACAGTTTCTTCATCGTCTTTTTCATTTTCGGGTTTCATCTGATGCCGTTTGGAGATTGTACTCAAAATCACACTTGACCCTAAGGTTCTGATGAAAGACCTTTTCAATAGCTGATTCTACGATTTTACGGTTTTCTTCCCGCTCCACCATATCCATATGAAAGGCATATCCATCCTTAAAAGCAATCATAAGCGTCGCCCATTTAAGGCAACAGGCGTGCCTTCAATTAGAAAAGCCTGTACTTGTATTTTGTCTTTCTGACCAGTTCCAAGACCTGCCCCCACCTAGACTGAATGTCTGCAAAAGATAGGTCCACCGCTTCATAATTGTCAGAAGCAACTTCTGATCTATATTTCTGAAGGTTAGATGCAGTCAAGCTCTCATTAGCCTTTTGTGGCTCAGTCTTGACTCCATCAGCTTGAGCAGTTGGTGTTACTTTGACAGACGCTGAACTTTTGTCTGGTTGTGAAGCTTGCTCTATTTTTTTCCCAGAGTCTTGCCGGCTTGCAGATACCTGTCGCGGGGACGCTTGAGACACCACCACTTGCCCTGTTTCCATTGCCTTCTCAAGTCTTTCGAGCCTTGACACCAAGCCTTCCAGCGTTTGATCTGTTTCAGGTTGCATAAGCTTTACAAGGGTCA
>LQAG01000067.1_pt1 | contig 53125 bp, 86 predicted proteins | sample 1535801 | NCBI WGS metagenome assembly LQAG01 (sample SAMN04331584, study PRJNA305678) | bioreactor metagenome | isolation source: bioreactor_3 inoculated with Wadden Sea sediment 1st replicate of a... | place: Germany:Bremen
GAATATCAACCATCGCAAAATGAACTTGTCTGTAAACAATCAAAGCCCGAAATATGAGTCTCCTCAAATTTCGGGCTTCATTTCAATTATTTAAAGGCTTGATTGATCCTATTAATTAGTCACGTCTTGGACGACGGTTGTTTCTGTCTCTTCCGCCACCTCTGTTGCCACTTGGCTTTTTAGGCTCGTAAGGACGTCCGCCTTCAAGAAGAACTTGACGAGATAGGTTCACACGACCCTGTCCATCAATTTCAACGCACTTAACTTGAAGCTCATCACCAACGCTGAACTTGTCACTGATTTTTCAAGTCTTTCTACAGTCAGCTGTGAAATATGAACCAGACCTTCTTTACCAGGAAGAACTTCAACAAATGCACCGAAGTCCATGATTCTTGTAATTTTTCCTGTGTAAATTGTGCCCACTTCGATGTCTTTAGTGATCATTTCGATTTCCTGACGGCAACCTTCTCCACCAGCACCATCTTCAGCAGTGATCAGTACAAGACCTTCATCGTTGATGTCAATCTTACAGTTATGCTCAGTTGTCAGTCTAGTAATAATCTTACCACCAGGTCCAATAACGTCGCGGATCTTGTCTGGGTTGATACGGCATTGAAATAACACGCGGAGCGTAAGGTGACATTTCTTCCTTAGGCGCTTCAATAACTTCAGTCATCTTGCCTAGGATGAACAGACGACCCTGACGGGCTTGTTCAAGTGCCTTTTCCATGATTTCTCTTGGTAGGCCATCAATTTTAATATCCATTTGAAGAGCTGTGATACCTTCTGTTGTACCAGCCACTTTAAAGTCCATATCACCAAGAGCATCTTCCATACCCTGAATATCAGATAGGATAGAGATGTTTTGACCTTCACTGATAAGACCCATAGCAATACCAGCAACAGGCGCCTTGATTGGCACACCAGCATCCATAAGTGCTAGAGATGTACCACAGATAGAAGCCTGTGAACTTGAACCATTACAAGTAACAACTTCAGATACAACACGGATTGTATACGGGAAGTCCTCTTCACTTGGAAGAACAGGAACTAGGGCTCTTTCACCAAGAGCACCGTGACCGATTGCACGACGATTTACACGAGCAAAACCAGTCTCGCCCACTGAGAATGGTGGGAAGTTATAGTGGTGCATCCAGCGCTTAGACTCAGTGTCATCAAGACCATCAATACGCTGTGCTTCACCAAGAGCACCAAGCGTTGCAATAGAAAGCGCTTGTGTTAGACCTCTTGTGAATAAACCAGAACCATGCGTTCTTGGTAGAAGACCAATTTCAGCAGAAACAGGACGAATATCTGTAATGCCACGACCATCAGGACGAACGCCCTCTTCCGTGATCATTTTACGAACAACGTCTTTTTCAACTGTCTTGAACAGGCTTTTAACAAAACCCATCTCTTCTTCATGTTCTTCTTCAAATGCCGCAACAAGTTCATCTTTTAGAGCACTTAGAGCAACATTTCTTTCTTTTTTGCCTGGTTCACGAACAGCAACATCCATTTTAGGCGTTAACCACTCAACAACCTTAGCTTTAAGGTCTTCATTTTCTTCTGGCGGAACGAACTCTTGCTTTTCCTTGCCAATAGCTTCCACGATAGAATCGATGAAGGCAATGATTTTCTTGATTTCATCATGACCGAACATGATGGCTTCAAGCATTTCTGATTCAGATAGAACATCAGCACCTGCTTCAACCATTACAACCGCATCGCGTGTACCAGATACGATCAGGTTTAGAGAAGACGCTTCACGCTGTTCCACTGTTGGGTTAATAACGTATTCTCCGTCCACAAGACCAACTGTAACAGACGCTGTTGGGCCATGGAATGGAATATCTGAAATAGATAGAGCAATAGATGATCCTAGCATTGCAGCCATTTCTGGTGCATTGTCCTGCTCTACTGACATAATTGTTGCAATAACTTGTACTTCATTCTTAAACCCATCTGGGAATAGAGGACGGATTGGTCTATCAATAAGACGTGCTGCAAGAACAGCCTTCTCACTTGGACGACCTTCACGCTTTAAGAATCCACCAGGGATTTTACCAACTGAGTATAGTTTTTCTTCAAATTCTACACTAAGTGGGAAGAAATCGATGCCTTCACGAGCGCCTGACATTGTAGCCGTAACAAGAACGTGCGTATCACCATACTTAACGACACAAGAACCATTTGCCAGATTTGCGATTTTACCAACTTCTACTTCCAGTGATCTACCAGCAATTTCCGTTTGGAATGTTTTAATAACTCTTTCCATGAGTACCTCCTAATTCAATTGGGCATACTACGGAACTCATCCTACTTTTAAAATCCACCAGCCGAACGCTGATGCATTCTAAAGTAGGACAATATAAATGATTCCGCAGTTCCCATATCATGAGCATCTGGCATATCCCAGCCATACTCAACGCTACCAATAATACTGTTTCAGCAGACATTTTGACCCCATAGCACCAACCTGCACAAGTCTATTGTACCTGTCATTCATCATATGGAATAACAGGGATTGCAGATTCAAGTCCTATTCGATCTTAATGCGCACTGCGCCACATGTCTGAACTGATCAATCACCACAATTCATTTCACAATCAAGTTATGATGGTGGATCATTCCAGACCTGGGACTTAGTCATTTTTGTAAAAGAATAGAGCGGGAACACCCGCTCTATAGCTTTCATTACTTTCTTAGGCCTAGACGAGCGATTAGATTTCTGTAACGCTCGATATCGTTCTTCATGATAAAGTTAAGAAGACGACGACGCTGACCTACCATCTTTAGAAGACCTCTTCTTGAGTGGTGGTCCTTCTTATGAGTCTTTAGGTGACTGTTTAGGTGGTTGATTCTGAAAGTCAGTAGTGCTACCTGAACTTCTGGTGAACCAGTATCGCCTTCTTTAGTACCGTACTCTTTGATGATTTCTAGTTTTTGTTCTTTAGTCATTACCATATGACTACACCTCCATAGTTTTATACTTTGCCAAGTGCCGTGTGGATCGTTGGTGTCATCGACAGACACAGCACAGGGTTACCAGAGCAATTTTATCACAATTACATGAGATTGTAAATGTGCCATATTAAAGTTTCTTTTAATATCAAAAATTATATATTAAAGTATTCCCTTGTGTAGCCCACATCTTTTTTGATGTACTGGACCAGTTGATCTAGGGATTCCATCTTAATTTCATCACGAATTCGAGTGTAAAACTCCACAGTGATGATTTCACCATATATGTCATTATCAAAGTCCAGTATATAGGTTTCCAAATTGAATCTATTTTGGTCAAAGGTCGGGTTGTAGCCCACATTTGACACACTATAATAAACCGTGTCTCTGACTGTCGTCTTTGTCACATAAACCCCTGGCTTAATCAAGGTCATATTGGCTGAAATTTTAAGATTGGCCGTTGGATAACCAATTTTATTGCCTAACCGCTTGCCTTTCACAACTTCTCCACTAACATGATGATGCCTTCCAAGTTGCCGGTTGACATCTTCCACGCGACCATCCATAAGTTGCTCACGTATAATTGAGGAACTGATTTTTTCCCCTTCATTTTCTATGGGCTCGACTATATCCACTGCATAGTGACCATCTTCAGAATAAGCCCGCAACAAATCAACATTGCCCTTGGCACCTTTTCCAAATCTGAAGTCAAATCCCACCGTCAAATATTTAATATTTAAACCATGTATAAGTATATCGCGTACAAACTCATCTGCCGGTATACTCATAAGCTTTTTATCAAACTTTAAAAGGACCAATATATCCACACCATAAGACTCTAAAAGTTTTATTTTATCATCAAGGGATAGGATTCTTGGCGGTGCTCCACCTGCAGTTGTCACCGCCCGTGGGTGGTTTGCAAATGTAAACACACAGCTTTTAAGATTACGTCTTTGACAATTCAAAATCATCGTTCTTATGACTTCTTGATGACCGATATGCAGCCCGTCAAAGGTTCCTAGGGCAACGCCTGTATTATCCGTCACTTTAGAGAGTTCACTAATATCTCGAATGATTTCCATTTCATCACCTGACTTTGCTAGACCATCGTAAGTACATCATTGTCTAGACTTTGACATTGTTATATATTGAAGAGTTTTTCCATTTTAACATCAAATGGGTCAACAGACCGACACCTTGCAGTGCCTAGAAATTCGTCTTCGATATAAACCCGAACAAGCTGATCCTGGACCTTTGCTTCACTTGGACAATACCCTGACAAGTCTAAACGCACACCATTTTTTAGTTTTGATTCAATGGACTTTGGAACGCTGGCTGCTGGAAGCTTTGCCAGGGCCTTATCCACCGAAAGCATATGTTTATCTATTAAGTCAGGATTGTTTTTCATGCGGTGAAGCATTTCCACTTCGACGCCGTTGTCCAAATTGAATATACCTGTCGCAGTTCTTAATAAAAAGGACATATGGGCACCACAACCAAGCAAGTGGCCTATATCGTGACAAAGTGTGCGGATATAAGTCCCCTTCGAACACTCCACATCCAGCCACACCTTATTGCCTGTCATTCTTAAGAAATCTATATTGTAAATGGTTCTACGCCTTGATTTTCTCTCCACGGTGACCCCTTCACGTGCAAGCTCGTAAAGTTTTTTTCCATTGACCTTAAGAGCTGAATACATGGGTGGCACCTGGTCAATTTCGCCAATGAACTTCTTCGCAGCGACTTTAACGTCTTCTTCTGTAACACCTTGATAGTCAAAACGTTCCAGAACTTGACCCCAAACATCTTGGGTATCAGTGACAGCGCCAAGTGTCAATTCACACCGGTAGGTCTTTTTATCATCCTGAATGAGATCGACAATTTTGGTCGCCCGTCCCACACAAATAGGAAGAACGCCCGCTGCCATTGGGTCAAGGGTTCCTGTATGACCAATTTTCTTAGTCCCCAAGCATCGCCTTGCTATTGCCACGACATCGTGTGATGTCATATGTGGAGGTTTAATTATATTTAATACTCCCTGCATATTATCCCACCATTTCAAAGTAGGTTGCGACAAGTCTATCTATAGAAGGTTCAAGTTCACCATATATAGTCAGTCCAGCAGCCTTGGTATGACCGCCGCCACCATAGGCTAGCGATAATTTGGCCACATCAAAGTCATACTTAGACCTCAAACTTCCCTTAAAGACATTACGCTCTTTCTCCTTGAGAAGAATGACCACTTCAACACCATGTATGTCCCTGAAAAATTCAGAGATACCATCTGTGTCCAGGGTTTCAATCCCAAAGGCCTTCATGTCTTCAAAACTGACATAAGTGACCGCCAATTTACCGTCATCAATCAGTCGCATATTTTTCATAGCCGCTTTTAAAACCAGAATTTTCTCTAAGGGTTTATTCTGGTAAAGTTCTGTATTTATATAGTTGAGATCAACACCTGCATCAATCAATGCACCTGAGATCTTCATAGTTTTCGCACTTGTATTGGAATACTTAAAACTGCCCGTATCTGTAGAAATAGCTACATAGACTGCCTGAGCAATTTCTTTTGTTATCTTCCCTCCAGCATCCACAATCAATTCATACATAAGTTCACCCGTTGATGACGCTTCAGCATCAACAACATTATGGTCAGCATAATTGATATTTGTTTTATGATGATCAATATTGATCGTCGTTCCAGCGCTTCGAAGCATGTCTTGGCGCGCCCCCAGGCGACCAAGATCACTGGAATCTACACAAAATAGGAGGTCGGGTTTGATATTTTTTTCCGTGAACGCCTTTTCAGATATTGCCGGCACATTTAAGAAATTGAGATTGAAAGGGATTGGATCATCTAAGACAATCCAAACCCTTTCATTATTTGCTCTCAAATATTCATAAAGTGCCAAAGCCGAACCCAGTGTGTCTCCATCCGGACTGATATGCGGCAGGATAACTATGGACGTCTCCGTAATATCAAATGATTTTAACGGATTATTCTTCATCCTCTTCATCCTCGACTTGATCTTCTTCAGCCTCTTGCGGGGCTTCCGGTTGAACTTCACGAATTATTTTTGACAGGTGAATCGCATTCTCTATAGATTCGTCAAGCTTGAAAATTGGTTCTGGCGTGTAACGCACATCCAGTTGATCACCAATAGCACGACGGACAAATCCTTTCGCTCGATTCAGACCTTCAATTGTTTTTGCTTCATGTCATCGTCATCAAATACGCTGACATATATTGTAGCATAGCGTAGGTCACGTGTTGTTTCCACACCAGTTACCGTAGCCATTTAGATACGCGAGGATCCTTAATGTCATTTCGAATAACTTCCGCTACAATTTTTCTAATCTCTTCAGAGATTCTTTTGCTTCTAGGTTTACTCACTTAGATCACCTCTTTATGAAAGACTATCCGCGTGGAATTTCCTCAATAATAAATGCTTCGATGATATCGCCTTCTTTGATATCATTGTAGTTCTCTATACTGATACCACATTCGTAGCCTGTAGCAACTTCTTTTACATCGTCTTTAAATCTTCTTAGGGATGCAATTTTGCCTTCGTGAACAACAATGCCTTCACGCGCCAGTCTAATTTGTGCGTTACGAACAACTTTACCCTCTTTAACATAACCGCCTGCGATTACGCCAACATTAGGCACCTTGAACGTATCACGAACTTCGATATGGCCCAGAACAACTTCTTTGTATTCAGGTGCAAGCATACCCGTCATTGCTTTCTCAATGTCGTCAATAGCATTGTAAATGATACGGTAAGTTTTTAGCTCCACCGCTTCACGTTCAGCCATATTCTTAACAGCTGTAGCAGGACGTACATTAAAGCCAATAATAATAGCATTTGATGCAGATGCCAGTAGAATATCAGATTCCGTTACAGTACCAACATTAGCATGGATGATATTGACTTTAACTTCCTCATTAGAAAGTTTTAGTAAAGAACCGCGAAGGGCTTCTACAGAGCCATGTACATCTGCCTTGATGATAATGTTCAGGTCTTGAACTTCCCCTGTTTGAATCTGAGCAAATAGATCTTCAAGAGAAATATGCTTTGTTTCAGACAGGTTGTTCTGACGCATATCCGCCGCACGTTTTTCTGCAATGGTTCTAGCCAGTCTGTCATCACTAACAACATATAGCTTGTCACCAGCTTGCGGAATTTCGTTCAGTCCCATAATTTCCACTGCCGATGCTGGTCCAACTTCTTTAATTTGTTTGCCTACATGGTTGTGCATAGCACGAATACGTCCGTAAGTCGTACCTGCAATAACCGAGTCACCAATTTTCATCTGACCTTTTTCAATAAGAACAGACGTTACAGTACCACGGCCTTTTTCCACTTTGGCTTCAATGATCGTGCCCACCGCTGGACGATCAGGGTTTGCTTTTAGTTCCTGCATTTCAGCAACTAGAAGTACATTTTCAAGCAGTTCATCGATGCCTTCACGTTTCAGTGCAGACACTGGAACTGAAATGACGTCGCCGCCCCACTCTTCAATAAGAATACCACGCTCAGAAAGCTCTTGCTTTACGCGATCTGGGTTGGCATTGTTTTTATCAATTTTGTTAATAGCAACAATTATCGGAACACCTGCTGCCTTGGCATGGTCAATGGCCTCGATTGTCTGAGGCATAACACCATCATCAGCTGCAACAACCAGAATGGCAATATCTGTAACTTTTGCACCACGCGCACGAAGAGTTGTAAACGCCTCATGACCCGGTGTATCTAGGAATACAATTTTTTTCACCATTGTGTACAACTTCAGATGCACCAATATGCTGTGTGATTCCGCCAGCTTCGGCGTCTGCAACCTTTGATGAACGGATAGCATCAAGAAGTGATGTCTTACCGTGGTCAACGTGACCCATTACTGTTACAACTGGGCTCTCTTCTTAAGAGACTCAACCGGGTCATCTTGATCCAGGTTAAACAGATCCACATCATCAATGGCTTTTTCTTTTTCAATTTCAAGACCGAAATCCGTTGCCAGAAGTTCAGCCGTTTCAAAGTCAATTTCTTCATTCACTGCAGCCATTACGCCAAGTTGCATAAGCTTCACAATCAGTTGATTGGCTTGCTTACCAAGCTTTTCAGCCAGGTCAGATACCATGATTGTATCTCCTACACGGATTACACCGCTTTCAGCTTCAGCCTTTTCAGCAGCTTGATGCTCTTGCTTATACTTGCCACGCTTTTGTTTTCTTTTCTTTTTTAGATTTTTGACTTTTTAATATTGCGTTCTTTCTTTTCGAACTCTTCATCTTCAATGGCTTGAAGGTCAATTTTCAGACGATCACGAGCCGCTTGACTCTCTTCTGAATCATCATCAAAATCTTCTTCATCTTCTTCAACGACAGCTTCTTCAGCTTTATCGCCACCAGAATAAAATTCTGTGATCAGTTCAGCTTCGTCATCATCAAGTGCGCTCATGTGATTTGCCACTTCAATATCAAATTCTTTGAGCTTTTCTATCATTTCCTTGCTGGAAACGCCTAAATCTTTTGCGAGTTTGGTAAATACGAGTTTTGGACAATTCGCTCACCTCCGGAAATTCTACGTGTCATCTACGCATCCAAAGCTTTGAGCATCTCCTCGGCAAATTTTTTGGTCGGTGACCCCGAAAACAGTTCGGTTCACCTTGCCTATTGCTGAAGAAAGAGTGTCTCTATCTTCTATAATCCGTACCGGAATATTTCTGCTTTTGCATAGATGTAAAAAACGATCTTTTGTATTGTCAGATGCATCCCCTGCTATAAAAAGCAGTTTAATGGCATCCTTTTTAATGTTCATTCTGCATGTGTCTTCACCTGTTACAAGGTTTCTAGACTTATGCGCAAAGCCCAAAAGTGATAAGAACTTATTATTTATCATGGGCTTCAAGCTCCTTATAGAGTTTCTCAAAAATTTCCTGATCCACTTCACAACTAAATGCGCGGTTAAGAGATTTTTTCTTCTCAGCCTTCTTCAGACAGTCCACATCGTGGCAGATGTATGCCCCTCGACCGTGAGCCTTGCCTGTGAAGTCCACACTCATTTCGCCGTCTTTGTTACGTACGATGCGGATCAATTCCTTTTTCGGCTTTTGTTCATTGCATCCAACGCATTTACGAAGTGGTATTTTCTTCTTTTGCATGGGAATCCCTAGCTCTCTATTCAAGGATCTCATCTTCCAAATCTTCTGGAAGATCAGTCACTTCAGTGTTTCGATAACATCCTCAGTGTCAACCTCTAGACCTGTGTCTTCCACTGGAAGATCATTTTCTTCAACAGCTTCTGTTTCTGGCTCTTCTGGCATATTTTCCAGTTGTTCAAGGTATTCTTCATACTGAGTTTCACTCTTGATGTCAATTTTCCAGCCTGTCAACTTAGCCGCTAGGCGGGCATTCTGCCCCTCTTTACCAATGGCAAGAGACAGTTGGTAGTCTGGTACGACAACAAGGGCACTTTTTTCATCTTCTTTCACTTCAACGCGCTCAACCTTTGATGGGCTAAGAGAGTTAGAAATAAATTCTGCTGGATCTTCACTCCACTTGATGATGTCGATTTTCTCGCCACCAAGTTCATTGACAACAGACTGAACACGAACGCCTTTTGACCAACGCACGATCCAACTGGATCAATGTCTTCAAGCGGTGAATAAACAGCGATCTTTGTTCTTGAACCCGCTTCACGGGAGATAGATCTAATTTCGACTTCACCGTTATAAATCTCAGGCACTTCCAGTTCAAATAGTCTTTTCACAAGACCTGGATGCGTTCTTGAAACAAGAACCTGTGGCCCTTTTGGTGTCTTCTTAACTTCAACGATAAAAGACTTAATCCTTTGAGCCTGGCCGTATGTTTCACCAGGAATTTGCTCAGAAGGCAGTAGGATGGCCTCAGTACGGCCTAGGTTAATATAGATTGTACCCTTTGACATTCTTTGAACCTGACCATTTATGATTTCAGATTCACGGTTGCTAAACTCATCGAATACGATTGATCTTTCAGCTTCACGCAGTCTTTGTACAACCACCTGCTTTGCAGTCTGTGCTGCAATACGTCCAAAGTTACGTGGTGTAACTTCTTCTTCAACAAAATCGCCAATTTCATAGTTTGGATTTTCAAGTCTTGCTTCGTCAAGTGAAATTTCAGTGAAATCATCCATAGACTCTTCCACAACTTCTCTTAATGAGAAAACCTGAAATTCGCCGGATTCAGAATCGATATGAACACGTACATTCTGTGACGAACCGAAGTTTTTCTTAAATGCAGTAATAAGAGCTGCTTCCATCGTTTCAAGAAGGATTTCTTTGCTTATGCCTTTTTCCTTTTCGATTTGCTCTAGCGCTTCAAACAATTCAGCTTTCACTTTATGCGCCTCCTTTATTGTAATCAAATACAACTAGGCCTTTGCTGCTTATGCAACTAAAAGCCCTGGTTAGAAAGTAACAAGCAGCTTAACGACCGCCGCTTTTGATTTGGGAATATCAACTGTACTAGAATCATCTCTTTCAAGAATGATTTTATTATCTTTTAAACCGATAAGCTTACCCTGAATAACCTTTTCACCATCAATTGGCTGAAATAGATTGGCCTGAACTTGCTTGCCAGCATATTTTTCAAAGTCTTCATCTTTTTTTAGTTGACGTTCAACGCCTGGTGATGTGACTTCAAGAAAATAGTTTTCTTCAATAGGATCGACTTCATCAAGCTTCTTATTAAGAAACTTGCTAACAAGACCGCAGTCGTCAAGACCAATGCCATCTTCTTTATCGATTATGATGCGAAGGTATCTGTGGGGACCTTCTTTAACGAACTCAATGTCTACAATCTCAAGGTCATTTTCTGTGCAGTATCCCTCAATCAATTCACGAACAAGTTCAACCACTCTTTTTTTACTGCCTTTTCTTCTCTTCATGTAGATTTACCTCCTTTATTAAATTTTTTATTAAATTGTTCTACTGTCACGTGCAAATAAGATGCAGTGCTTATGGCTAAGCGACTTGCTAAATATCACTTAAAGGTCATCACTATAGCATATATAGATCTTAATACTGTAAAAATTCTATATATGCTGTAGTGATGACGTGAAGCTGTCATATTACAAACGCCTAATGGGTATAATAGACCCTATTTAAAAACCAATTTAAACCAAAAAAATCCATCACGATATGGTTTTTTCTAAATAAATTGCCCTGATCCTTCTTACATTTTAGCCATACCATTACAAAAGAGTGGGCTAGCGGCCCACTCTTCTTCACTGATCTTTCTTGTTTGTCCTATAAAAGTATAACATAGGTTGGAAAACTATGCAAATGAGGTTTGACAAGTGTCTACATATAATATATGCACCCTCTAGCACACGGTCTTTCTTTGAATCACAACCCGGCGTAAAATAAGTCGCAAAGCTTCTAAATACCGAAGAGTGACAGCTGATTGTCCTCTGGTAAACCTTCCATACATCCATGTTCACGTAAAGCCTCTATAACTGTTTTGGTTGCCTTAGACTTTGTTCTCAAGTCCTGAATAGAAAGTATTTCTCCCATTTTCACAGCCTCAACAAGGGCTCTTGCAGCGTTTTCTCCAACACCTTGAAGGGCTTGGAATGGTGGCAGGATTTTTCCATCGACAATTTTAAACTGTGTTGCATCAGACTGGTATAGATCTACCTTAAGGAATTCATAGCCACGGGCATACATTTCTCTAACAATCTCAAGAATTGTATAAAGGTCTTGTTCCTTCTTTGACATATTCATGTCCATAGCTTCCAGTTCTCTCATTTTGGCTTGCAACAGCCGCCTTGCCCTGACAGAACAAGTGAGCATCAAAGTCGTCCACCTTAATACCATAATGGGTCGCATAGAAGGCCAGTGGATAGTGCACTTTAAAGTAAGCAATTCTAAAAGACATCATTACATATGCAACGGCATGGGCTTTTGGGAACATGTACTTGATCTGTTCACATGACCAAATATACCACTCCGGCACATTGTTTTCCTTCATAAGGGCAATATCTTCTTCGGTCAGACCCTTGCCTTTACGAACCTTCTCCATAATTGTGAAGGCCTTTATTGGCGGCAGACCCTGATACATTAGATACACCATGATATCATCACGGGTTGAAATAACGTCTTTGATTTCGACAGTCCCGTTTCTTACAAGGTCCTGTGCATTGTTCAACCACACATCCGTACCGTGCGACAGACCAGAAATACGAACCAGATCAGCAAAGGTTGATGGTTTAGTATCATCAAGCATTTGACGAACAAATCGGGTTCCAAACTCTGGAATCCCCAACGATCCAATATCCAGAGGATAATCTTTATCGAGAATATTTAAAGAATCGATGGTCGTAAATATCTTAACTGTCTCTTGATCATCTAGGCACATCAAAATGTTGACCCCAGTGATGTCTTCCAGTTGACGAATGATGGTCGGAACGTCGTGTCCCAGTATATCAAGCTTTAGTATACGTCCTGAAATAGAATGATAATCAAAGTGGGTTGTTAAAACACCACAGTTCACATCGTTTGCAGGATACTGTATCGGTGTGAAATCTGACGCTTCCTTATAGTCAGGAATAACCATGATCCCACCAGGATGCTGACCTGATGTCCTTTGATTCCAGTACAGCCTGGCTAGACGTATAATTTCCTTATTGTTGACATTTTCTATACCCCGCTCTTCAAAGTATTTCTTTACATAACCAAAGGCGGTTTTCTCTGCAATGGTACCAATGGTGCCTGCCTTATAGACATAGCCCGTACCAAAGAGTTCTTCTGTATATTTATGTGATGTGGCCTGATACACGCCGGCGAAGTTAAGGTCAATATCGGGTTCCTTGTCACCATCGAAACCAAGGAAGGTCGCAATGGTATGTCATGTCCCTCTTTTGTATAAGCCGTTCCACACTCCGGACAGTCTCGATCAGGCAAATCGACACCTGAACCGATGCTGCCATCTGTAATAAAAGTCGAGTGCTTGCAGTTTTACAAACATAGTGTGGCGGCAGTGGGTTAACTTCAGTGATGTCTGACATGGTTGCCGCAAAAGATGACCCTACGGAACCACGCGACCCAACAAGATAACCGTCTTCAAGAGATTTAACAACAAGCTTTTGAGCAATGATATACATAACAGAATATCCATTACTAATAATGGAATTCAGTTCCGCTTCCAGACGTTCTTCAACGATTTCTGGAAGGTCATCTCCATAAATGCTTCTGGCTTTTTTGAAACACATTTCCCTAAGCTCTTCGTCTGATCCTTCAATACGTGGTGGATAAGTCTCCTTAGGAATTGGAAGGATTTCATCAATGCTGTCAGCAATTTTATTTGGTACACCGATAACAACCTCATGGGCCTTTTGAACGCCAAGATAACTGAACTCTCTTAGCATATCATCCGTGGTTCTGAAGTATAGGGCGGCTGATTATCAGCATCTGAAAACCCTTTGCCCGCCATAATAATTCGTCTGTAAACTTCATCCTCAGGGTTGAGGAAGTGGACATCCCCTGTTGCAGCAACTGGAATATCAAGTTTTTCACCAAGAGAAACTATATAACGGTTCATGTCACGAAGTTCCTCTTCATCTTTGGCAATTCCCTTATCTATCATAAAATTGTTGTTGCCAACTGGTTGAATTTCAAGATAATCATAATATTTGGCAACAGCTTCAATTTCCTCTTCCGTTTTATTGGAAAGTATAGCCCTAAAAAGCTCTCCAGCTTCACATGCCGAACCAATGATAAAGTCTTCCCTGTACTTGGACAGTAGAGACTTAGGAATCCTCGGCCTTCTGTAGAAGGTCTTCGTGTTCGAGTGACTCACGAGGTTATAAAGACTCTTTAGTCCCCTCTGATTCTTCACAAGAATTATCACATGATAGGTTTCAGCACTCTTATAGTCCAGTTCTTCAAGACCCAGTTCATTGATGCCATCCATGTCGGTGATGCCCATGTCATCCAGCATGGAAATGAATCGACAGAATATTTTGCAGTGGCCATGGCATCGTCTACAGCCCTATGGTGGTTTTCAAGTTTTATTTTTAACTTTTTTTGCCACCTGGTTGAGCTTGTGTCGCTTCATATCTTTAAGAAGCAGTCGAGCAAGCGTTAGGGTATCCAGAACAACAGGTTCAAATGGTAAACCCAACTTGTCTGCTTGTGCCTTGATAAAGCTCACATCAAACTGGCGTTATGAGCCACTACCGGACTGTCACCCACAAAGTCTAAAAAACCAGGAAGAACTTGGTCAATTTTAGGCTTATCTGCCACCATGTCATCTGTAATGCCTGTGATTTCAACAATTTTAGCCGGTATAGGTCTTTCTGGATTAACAAGGGCACTATAAGAATCTATAATTTCACCATTCTTTACCTTTACAGCACCGATTTCCGTAATCATGTCGTGTTTAAATGACAAACCCGTGGTTTCAATGTCATAAACGACAAAGGTTTGTTTCATATCTTTGTCATTGGTCTTTTTTATAACCTGGGCATCGTCATTGAATAGATAGCCTTCAACACCATAAAGGACTTTTATATCTTTTCCATCCGAAGCATGCATGCCATCGGGGAAGGCTTGAAGGACACCGTGGTCTGTAATAGCAACAGCCTTATGACCCCACCGATCAGCAGTGGCTACCAGCTCTTTAACCGATGCCACACCATCCATATCTGACATATTGGTATGCATATGGAGTTCAACACGTTTTTCTTCCGCATTGTCCATTCTCAGTTTCTCGACCTTGCCTTCATTGATATTCATGACAAACATCATAAGTTCTTTTTCAAAGGAGTCGTAGCGTATATTGCCTTCAACCTTATACCAAACACCTTTTTTATGGCATTTTCCAGTTCTTCCGCCTCTTCAGGCTTGGCAAATATTTTGCAGTTTATCGAGTATGTGTAGTCTGTTATAGCAAAAGAAATGAGCTTTTTCCCACTTCGGAGTTCTCTTGTGTCTTTTTCAAACACCTTGCCTTCATAGCAGACAATAGACTCTTCTTCCATATTGCCCTTAATCGGAACAGGCGAACGTTTGATTTCACGTCTATATATAACGTGGGCTGGCTTCTCCTTAGGTGCTTTACGTTTAGAAAATCCACCATCTCCACCACCAAAGCCGCCACCTCCACCCTGGGCTGGTTTGCTTGACTGCTCTGATATGTTCTTCTGACGTTCAACTTTGGCTGTCTCCATGGCTTGTCGTGCCTTTGTTTGTTTATTCTCTTCAAATTGAATCATGTGACTTTCATGACGGGCATGGTCATATATAAGTTCAACACCAAGAGATAAGTCCAGTTCTCTTTGGATTTGCTGGCTGATCAATTTTTCACAGTTTTTTTGGCGCAATTGTCGTATGGAAAATTCATCTGGCATATGAATCTCCAGGGTTCCCGTTTTAAGTTCAGGTCGCATTTCTTTAAGCATGCCATTAAGACCTGGACATATTTTAGATGTCATCCAGATCACCGTCGGCCAGTACTTTTCCACGACTTCGTCCACCATTGTTCTTTGGCCAGTTAAAACTCACATAAATCTTTATGTCCTCACTGGCGGAAGGTCAGTTTTGACCTGTCTCAAAAGCTTATCCCTCGACTGTGGATCCACCTCACCATCAGTCTCAAAAAACAGCTGAAGTTGTTTCAGCTGTTTTTATATATTTTATTTCCTTGATTGAAATATCGCTTGGACCCAGGCACGCATTTAAAGTCGTGCTGAATCCCCCCGTCTGTATCTCAGACATTAGCTCACCTACATTTTTTCTATTTCTTCCATTAAAGCATCAACAATTTCTTCTTCTTTAACCTTGCGTACGATCTCGCCCTTAATAAAAATGAGGCTTCCCCACGACCGGATGCAATGCCTATATCAGCTTCCCTCGCTTCTCCTGGACCATTGACTGCACAGCCCATAACTGCTAAGGTCAGCGATTTGTCTATATTTTCTATGCGTTTTCCACTTCACTTGCTATTTTATCAAGATTCACCTGGCATCGTCCACAGGTGGGCAAGAAATTAATCGAATTCCGAATTCTCTTATACCATTGATGATAAATCTCTCGTCCTACCTTGACCTCTTCCACCGGATCACCTGTTAATGAAATTCTGAGGGTGTCTCCGAGTCCATTTAGAAGAAGGGCTCCAACACCAATGGAAGATTTAATTGTCCCCCTGAATTTTGTACCCGATTCTGTGATCCCTATATGGAATGGGTACGTCACTTCATCTGCAAGCATTTTATAAGCTTCCAGGGTCAGCTCAATGTCAGAAGACTTAAGTGCCACAATAATATCATAAAACCCTAGGCTTCGAGTTGTTTAATGTGCTCCATAGCGCTCTCCACAAGTGCTGGTGCGCAAACCTTGCCGTACTTTTCAATGAGTCGCTTTTCCAGCGAACCCCCATTGACCCCTATCCTTATAGGAATACCTGCGGACTTAGCCGCCTCAACAACCTCCATGACACGGGATTTGTCTCCAATGTTACCAGGATTGATGCGGAGTTTGTCAACACCTTGCCTAACGGCTTCAAGGGCCAACTTGTAGTCGAAATGTATGTCTGCCACAAGTGGAATGTGAATTTGACTTTTAATCTGAGACAGTTTCTTGGCAGCCTCCATGTCAGGCACTGCCACACGAATAATTTCACAACCCGCTTCTTCGAGTCTCAGTATTTGGTCCACTGTCGCTTCAACATCTCTGGTATCTGTATTTGTCATTGACTGAACCGTGATCGGGGCATGACCTCCAACAGGGACATTTCCGACCATAACTTGTCTAGTTTGTCGTCTTAACATGTCTAACCTCCGATGTTTAAGTCTTTCATGACCAGTAGAACCATAAGGGTCATTAATACCACGAAACCAATAAAGTGAACAAAGCCTTCTTTTTCTTGATCAATAGGCTTGCCTCTTAGTATTTCCAGACCAATAAATATGATTCGGCCTCCATCCAGCGCTGGAAAAGGCAGTAGATTTATAAGACCCAGGTTGATTGAAAGCAGTCCTGTGATGTTTAAAATACTCTTCAGACCTGTTTGAGAGGCTTCGCTTACAGCGTTATAAATCCCCACCGGACCAGACACTTGAGAAAAGTCGCCTTGCCCCATAAGGAGTGATCCTAAATACTGAAGAATGGCTTGTATTGTGAAAAAACACCCATAAAAGCATATTTTATTGACTGTAAAATGTCTTTTTTAAACATGGGACGTATACCAATAATTCGGCGTCCTGTCTCTTCTTCTTTTGTGGCTTGTATTGTAAATGATTCTTCCACACCGCCCCTGAGGACTGTGACCTTTAAATCATCCGTCTCGGCCCCTGAAATGGTTGTCACAACATCATCCCATGATGTCACCGCTTGTCCGTCAATGCTTGTTATTTCATCTCCGACCTCAAGTCCCGCCGCTTTAGCAGGCGCTCCATCAATCAGCTCTCCAATTGTGTTGACTGGAAATCCATCCATCATAAAAAGGGCTGTAATGACCACAATGGCAAGGACAAAGTTCATAATTGGTCCCGCTGCAATAACTGCAAGGCGCTTCCATGGACTCTTCTTGCTGAAAGACCCATCCTTGTCAGACTCTTCGTCTTCCCCTTCCATGCGAACATAGCCACCGATAGGCAAGACTCTTAGACTATATAAAGTTTCTTGTCCCTGATAACTAAATATTTTAGGTCCCATTCCAAGTGCAAATTCATGCACCGTAATGCCTGATAATTTTGCTGTAGCAAAGTGTCCAAACTCATGAATGAACACGAGCATACCAAATACGATGATAAAAACTATCGCTGTCATACAATCACCTCTTTTGCATATTCAGAGCCGCACGTCGCGTCTCACTGTCAACTTTCAAAATATCCTCAATTGTAGGCATTTGAATATTTTCATGCTCTCTCATAAGCTTTTCAATTCGATCGGGTATATCATAAAACCCAATCACCCCTTTTAGATATTGGTAAACCAGAACTTCATTGGCGGCGTTTAGCACTGTTGGCATTGTCCCGCCAGCCCGCAGGGCCTTATAAGCAAGGTCAAGACATGGGAAGGTCTGTGTGTCTGGTGTTTGAAAATTCAACTGATTCATTTTTGTAAAATCTAAGCTTTCCAGTTTTGTTTCCAGTCTTTCAGGGTAATTCAGTGCGTATATTATAGGGAGCTTCATATCTGGAAGACCCATTTGCGCCATAATTGAGCTATCATGATATTCAACCATGGAATGTATGATGGACTCTGGATGAACCACCACATCTATTTCATCAGCATCCACATCAAAAAGCCACTTGGCCTCAATAACTTCAAGCCCCTTGTTCATAAGGGTTGCTGAATCAATAGTTATCTTTTGACCCATAGACCAGTTTGGATGTTTCAAGGCATCCTTTGCCTTCACATCAATCAGTTCCTCTCGGCTTTTTCCTCTGAAAGGCCCACCAGATGCCGTGAGTATGAGTCTTCTAATGTCTTTGACGCGATTGCCCTGTAAAGCTTGAAATAGGGCGCTGTGTTCACTGTCAACAGGCAAGATGTTCACACCGTGCTTCTTTGCAAGTGGCATTATAATAGACCCTGCAGTCACAAGGGTTTCCTTATTGGCCAAGGCCACATCTTTTCCCGCCTTGATGGCTTCAACCGTTGGCAATAAGCCTATATTCCCCACCACAGATGTGAGGACTATATCCACACCTTCAAGTTTTGCAATATAAAGAAGGCCTTCCATACCACGATGAATCTGAACCGGATATGAGAGCCCTTCTTTTATGAGTGTTTCATAGGCTTCATCTGAGAATACAGCAATGTGCTCAGGTTTATAGATTTCTGCCTGTTCTCTGATAAGCTTAATATTCGACTGACAACTAAGGCTTTCACCTTAAATTCGTCTGGATAATCCGCAATTATGTCAAGACTCTGTGTTCCAATTGAACCCGTAGAGCCTAGTATTGCAATGTTCTTCATTTTAGTCACTCCTGATAGCCAAGCCCTTTATTCTTGTTAAACCACTTATGTTCAGTGGTTCAAACAGGACTTTAGATTTATTTCTCTATCTATTATAACAGATAAAGGGGGCAAAAAAGGTAACCATTCTATGAACATTTGCTATACCAATAATATTTCTTTATTTTTTGATGGCATGAATAGGCTTGCCTACCGCTCCATGAGCCGCTTCCATTACCACTTCTGAAAGGGTGGGATGCGGATGAACCGTCTTGGCCAAATCATGAACTGTGGCTTCAAGTTCTAGGGATGCTGTGGCTTCAGCAATCATATCCGTGGCATGACCAGCCACAATATGAACCCCTAAGACCTCGCCATAGGTTTTGTCAAACACAATTTTTACAAAGCCTGTTTTTTCACCATGGGCCATTGCTTTACCGTTTGCACTAAGAGGAAATAGGCTTGTATCAACGTCGTATCCTGCCTCAACTGCTTCATCTTCCGTATAGCCAACCACACCCACTTCTGGAAAACTATAAATGCACGAAGGCACTCTCCTATAGTTAATTGTGCTTTTACTGCCCATAATGGCTTCAGCCGCGACTAGTCCTTCTGCTGAAGCAACGTGGGCCAACATATATTTACCATTCAAGTCTCCAATGGCATATACACCTTCCACACTGGTTTCCATATGGTCATCCACTTCAACGCCCTTGCGACTCACCTTGAGATTCAAATTGCTAAGGCCTTTTAAATTGGGTTCTCGACCAAGACTCACAAGAATATGATCACTTTCAACCGTGTTTTTCTCACCACCGACCTCATAGTGAACCCGATTTTCGTCAATAGACTGAATATCAACGCCTGTAATGATTTGAACCCCTTCTTTGATCAAATGTTTTTGCATGGTTTCCTGGACATCTTTTATCAAGAAACTTTAAAACTTTATCAGACCGCTGGAGCAGTGTCACTTTTGTACCAAGACTGTTATAGAGGGTTGCAAATTCGACTGCAATAACACCTCCACCTAGAATGGTTAGACTTTCTGGCCTCTGTGGGAGGGCAATCGCCCCTGTGCTATCCACACTGTGACCCTCAAGAAAAGACTCACGTAGACCTGGAATATCCGGCACCCTTGTTGTTGAGCCTGTTGCTAGGATTAAATTTTTCCCTTTATACTCAGTGCCATCAACATCAACGGTGTTTTTGTCAATGACCGTACCAAAGCCCTCAACATAATCTATACCGTTGTGCTTGACAAGTTGCCTGACGCCACCAGTCAATTTTTTGACAACCTTGTCCTTACGTTTCATTAAATTCTTCCAGTTAATGGTGACAGAATCCATGCTTTCAATATCAATGCCAAATTCAGTGGCATTCATCATGTCTTTATAGAGATTGGCCGTTCGCAACAAAGTCTTTGTTGGAATACAGCCATAGTTTAGGCACACCCCACCAATTTGTGAGCTTCTATAAGAAGAACCTCAGCGCCTAGTTGCGCACCTTTTATAGCCGCAACATAGCCTCCGGGTCCGCCACCCAATACAATGATGTCATAATTTTTCATATTGTCCTCCTCCCTTCTAGCTCATTAAAAGAAGGTCTGGGTCTTCAAGAAGCCTTTTTAAGGTTCTCATAAAACGACCTGCATCTGCACCATCTATGATTCTATGATCAAACGACATCGATAATGGCATGATACGCCTTATAACTATTTCATCATCGACAACCACTGGTTTTTTCGTAATTGCACCAATGCCCAGAACCGCCGATTCTGGATACCTAATAATCGGTACACCAAAGCTTGAACCAAAAGCTCCATAATTTGTTATGGTAAAGGTTCCATGTGTCAGTTCATCTGTATGCAGTTTCTTTTCCTTGCCCCGGCTGCTCAAATCATCAATAGCATGAGCCAGTTCAAGAATGCCTTTTTGATCGGCATTATGAATCACTGGCACAATAAGACCATGAGGGGCATCCACTGCGATACCAATATTATAGAACTTTTTAATGATTATTTCTTCTTCCTCTTGATGATAGGACGCGTTCAAAATTTTATGTTGCTTAAGTGCTGACGTGACAGCTTTCACTATAAAGGCTAAATAGGTCAACTTAATATCTTTGTCCTTTGCCATGTCTTTTGTTCGTGTCCTGTATTCAACCAGACCTGTCACATCCACTTCATCCATTACAGCTGTGTGAGGAATTGTATACTTTGACTGGGTCATATTGGCTGCAATGGTCTTTCTAATCATCGACATAGGCACACGTTCAATAAGCACCTCAGGTTCTTTAGGCACATAGGATGGTTGTCCATGATCTATACTTGAATGGCCCTTTATATCCTTGCCTTTATTATGAGGTTTTGACTCGCCTTGTTCTTCAGTTTTAGCCTGAATGTCATGGGCCTTCTGTATGTCTGCTTTCAAAATACGACCAGCAGGGCCTGTGCCCTCAATGGTTTTTATATCAATGCCCAAGTCCTTGGCCATTTTCCTTGCCACAGGCGTGGCGAGAACTTTTTTAATTTTATCCATAGTGGATGGTTTGCTTTGACCTTCCGAACTTGAAGCGATCACTTCTGATGACACTTCGATTTCACCAACCACACTTGTACTGCCCTGTTCTTCCACGGTTTCAGAATGACTTTCAGACTCATCAGAAGCAGACTGACCCGTGTCTGAATGCACTGAATCTGCCTGAGCTTCTTCCTCATCCACTTCCATGTTTGAACGGACGCCCTCCTGACCATCATCTATTAAGACGATGGTTTGACCCACTTCAATTTTATCTCCAGGTTTCCACTGAAGTTTTTTCACTGTGCCACTGACAGGAGACGGAATATCGGCTGTGACCTTGTCCGTCTCAATGGCCATGATGGATTCACCTTCTTCAACTTGACCATCAACATCCACAAATATTTTAAACACAACACCCTCATGGACGCCTTCGCCAATGTCTGCGAATTTTACCTGAAACATTTAGTCACCTCCTAAAATTCCAATACTTTTATAAGCTCTTTTTCAATCGTCTTTGGATTTGGCAAATAATGATGCTCTCCCTTTGGAAGTGGTACGATGATGTCCGGTGGCGCGATGCGCGTTGGCGGTGCTTCAAGGTATAAAAAAGCTCCTTCATTTACAATGGAAATAAGTTCTGCACCCGTACCAAATGACCGCACAGCCTCATGAACCACAACAAATCGACCTGTTTTTGTACAGACTCTATGATGGTTTTTTTATCAATTGGCGAAATCGTTCTTAGATCAATATGTTCTATACTATGCTTTCCATCTGCCTCAAGGGCATCTATAGCCTTTTGTGTATCCCTTGTCATGGCTCCCCACGAAACCACCGTTAAGTCAGTGCCTTCTTGTATCACTCTCGCCTTACCAATTTCAATCTCATAATCATCTTCTGGCACTTCTTGCTTAAAGGCCCTGTAGATTCGCTTAGGTTCTAAGAATACAACTGGATCAGGGTCGCGAATAGCCGCTATTAAAAGTCCCTTGGCATCATATGGTGTTGATGGTACAACCACCTTGAGACCTGGTATGTGGGCAAATAATGTTTCCAAACTCTCCGAGTGGTGCTCTAAGGCTCGTACACCAGCACCGTATGGCATTCGAATAACCATTGGCACAGTGAAATTGCCCCGGCTTCGATTGCGCATCCGCGCTGCATGGGTAACGATTTGATTGTAACCCGGGAACATGAATCCTGAGAACTGCATTTCAACAACTGGCTTCAAACCATTTATAGCCATACCTATGCCCGAACCAATGATTGATGATTCAGCCAGAACAGAGTCAAAGCAACGCTTCTCACCATACTTAGCTTGAAGGCCTTTGGTCGCTCTAAATACGCCACCTTCATAACCGACATCCTCACCATATACAACGACCGTATCATCTAGCCCCATTCCACATCGAGAGCATTGGTGATCGCTTCAATTAAGTTGAGTACCAACATTTATTTTCCCTCCTCTGCTCTTCTTTTTAAGTTCTTTGTACTGGTTTTCAAGGGCTGGTGTCATTTTTTTCATAGGTGTAGCTGAAAACATCCTCCAGTGGAACCAGTCCTGATTTTCAACTTCTTCAAAGTGCTTCTCACTTCGTCTTCATACTCTTTTCTAAGGGCCTCATCTTTTTCGTCATTCCAAAGCCCTTGAGCAATTAAGTATTTTTTAAATCTATCAATCGGGTCTTTCTCTTGCCACTCTTCAACTTCAGTATTATCACGATAGACTGTTGGATCATCTGCAGTTGTATGGCCCCAGTCTATAAGTGTAGGCTTCAATAAGGGTTGGACCCTCTCCATTTCGCGCCCTGTCAACAGCCATTTTGTCACAGCATATACTGCAAAAATATCATTACCATCTACCTGATACCTGGAATACCATAGGCGAGTGATTTCTGAGCAATGGTCTTGGCCCTTGTTTGAATGGCCCGTCTAGTTGATATGGCAAACTGGTTGTTTTGAACGATAAAAACGCAAGGTACATTCATCACGCCTGCAAAGTTAAGAGCTTCATGGAAATCTCCCTGAGATGTGCCACCATCCCCCACATAACCAAGAACAACATCATTTTCTCCCTTGTATACAGAGGCATAGGCTAGGCCAGTGGCATGTTGCAACTGAGAAGCAATCGGAATGCTTACAGGTAATATTCTAACGTCTTCAGGCATTTTCATGCCTTCTTCATTGCCATACCAGTACAACAATATTTTATATAGTGGAGCTTCTCTATAGAGCCATGCACCGAGTTCTCTGAAGGCCGATGCCACCCAGTCAGTTTTCTCAGATGCTGCTATAGTTCCAACCTGTGCAGCCTCCTGACCCAAGTTAGGCGCATATGTTAATATGCGACCCTGTCTTTGAAATTGAAGTGTCTTTGTATCAGTCACCCGGCTTTTGACCATGGTCTTATACATGCTTAATAACTTTTCATCAGGAATATCCGGCTTTAGTTCTGGGTGAACGATATGACCATCCTTATCCATAATCTGTATCATTTCGTCTGTTAAGGGATTGTAGTTTTCAAATAACACGTTCATGCCTCCTTCTGGTTTATCACCGTCTTTTTTACTTTTGCTTTCAAAATTTGTTATGAGACTTTCCGAAAAAAAGTGCCCTTGATACTGACCCTTCTTAACCTGGTACTCTCTTCCCGTTTCTGAAGTGTACTTAAAATCAGGTGTTTCTCCATACAGCCAGGTCAAGCTTTTAAAACCATCTACATAATGCCTAAGAAGATCCCAATCTTCGACGATGTCCTGTGGTTTATGTACTGACACATGTCCAAGATTGAATTCTGTAGCTATGGCTTCAATGACACTGGCCTTGATACGGTCCATGCTCATTATGTCATTACCTTTTTTCAAGTTGACCACTGGGCTTTTAATAGACTGGACTGATTTTGACTGATAGGCCTCATGTTCAAAATTTAAAACCTCCCATAGAGCGGATTCATCCACATCTACAAGTAGTGTGCAGTGGTGCATTTTTCTCTTCTTATACATGTAAAATGCACTCCCTGTAACCTTATGCCCCTGCCACCTTAAGTCATATCTGTCTGTGGCTTGGAGTTGCAAGCCAAATTTTGAAGCAGCTGCTTGTATGACTCTTAGATTTTTATAACCATCGGATTTTCTATGGGGACTTATAAATGACACATTCAAATTCCCTTCATCATGATAGACTGTGCCACCTCCAGACTTTCTTCTCAACAAGGGAATTTCATTCGCCTCCATTTTGTCCAATTTCAATTCCTTCCACGGATTTTGATTTCGTCCAATAAAGGCGCAAGGGGCATTGATCCAAAGAAAAATATCTGATGATATTGTTCAAGCTCCGTCAACAGATAGTACTCTAAGGCCTGATTAAAATATGGGTCATTTTGATCTGAATACAGTATTAGCGTTTCCGATTTATTAATTGTCTCCATATTGTCTCCCCAACCTGATTTTATCTCTTATACCCGAAGCCTCTAATACTTACCAAATAAGTGATATTTATTATCATTTAATTTACAATTGATTCATTTATCTCATTTTAAGCACAAAAAAACACACACCAGAAGGTGTGTGCTCTAAATTTTTTTAAAGACTTAATCCTATTTCTTTAGGACATTCTTTGAATCATACACTCGTAGACGCTCTGAAAATTACAGCAAATGCGCCCATTTCATATAGAAGAATATGAAATAATATATGAATGGACCGGTCAGAATAATGCTATCAAACCTATCGAGAACGCCTCCATGACCTGGCATTATTTTGCCGTAATCTTTAATACCGCAGTAGCGCTTTATTTTTGATGCAATCAAATCACCACTTTGGGCCAAAATACTGCCTATTAGCCCTAAGAAAATTGCAAAGGTCATAAATTCAGGTTTGAACATGTAGGCAAAGCCCACTGAAAGCAGCGTTGCGCCCACAAGGCCACCGATAGACCCCTCAATTGTCTTTTTAGGCGACACATGTTCAATCAACTTATGTCGGCCAAAAGGCGACCTGCGAAATATGCAAAAGTGTCAGATCCCCATGCTAATATAAAGATATACCATATGTAGAAATTGCTATCCACAACTGGAAATTAAGGATATATGGAAAAATGAAAACGCCACATAGAAAAAACCCAAAAAGGTCAGTGCCATATCAAGAATGGCTTCATGCTTACTCAACACGTTATATATGAGAACGTTGTATAAAAACATAAAGACTATGGCAATATAAAATATTGGCCCCACATCAAGGAAACCTGCCCCATATAATACAAATGTATATGTGTAACCCAATTTTGCTGATGGTTTATAACCAGCCAATCTAAACGCATGATAAAACTCGTAAAGTCCAATAAGACTCAGCAGCATAGCTGCAAATTTTATGTAGTTCCCACCCATTAGCACCACAAACAGTAGAATTGGCAATGCCACAAGACTGGATATTAATCTCTTTAACATCTAATCCTCCTATAATTTGCCGAATCTCCTGTGACGATTTCGATACTCTTCAATCGCATTCTCAAGAGCATCTCCATTAAAATCTGGCCAGTACATATCTGTAAACACAAAATTCAGTATAGGCAAAATTGCCAAAGCAGGAAATTACTGAGTCGTACTTCACCCGAAGTCCTGATCATCAAATCAGGGTCTGGCGTACCAGCTGTATATAGGTTGTTGCTTATCAAGGCATCGTCAATGTTTTCTACATCCAATTGACCATTCTTTACATCTGTTGATATGCGTTTTAACAGCACGAACAATTTCATCACGTGCGCCATAATTCAGGGCGATATGAACAGTCATAGACGTGTTGTTGGCAGTCAAATCGATGGATTTCTTCAGCTCATTTTGTGCCAGTTTTGGCAGTCGTGATGTGTCTCCAATCACATTTATCTTAATATTGTTCTCGTGAAGTTTTTTAGTCTCTGACTTCAAGTAGGCTACCAAAAGATTCATTAGCCCCTTCACTTCATCTTCAGGTCTTTTCCAATTCTCTGTTGAAAATGCATAGAATGTCATATGTTTTACCCCAAGGTCTCCACCTCGTTCAATGACATCTCTTAAAGTCTCCACACCAGCTTTATGCCCTGCAACTCTTGGAAGGTTTCTCTTTTTGGCCCAGCGGCCGTTTCCATCCATGATAATCGCTATATGCTGAGGTATATTGTTTTTCAATTTCAAATCCCCTTTACGTCTTAGTAATTATGCTATATATGTAACTTATCCGGGAAAGCGGTCAATATATTTTGGCCGCTTTCCCTCATAAATCAAGGATATGACTCTATTTGATTCTATCTTCATATATGTCTGCGAAAAAACCGACCAGTAGTTTAACGCCCTCTTCGGTCACTTCTTGCTTAATGACTTTAGCATCTTCAATGCCCATAAACTCAGGCTCTTTTCGGGAATGGGTCTCTTGAATGATAATAGAAAGATTCGGGCAATTTGTCCGAATCTCTCTTCTAGCTTCGTTCAAGTTCAAACCCAGTGTATCTGGGATGTTCAAAGATTATACCTCCAGAACTTCAGCTTCTTTAGCTTTTACCATATCATCAATTTTTTTGATATGATCATCTGTCATCTTTTGAACTTCTTCTTCTGCTGACTTCAAATCATCATCAGTTAGTTCATTGCTTTTATGCATTTTTCTTTAGCTTATCATTGGCTTCACGGCGCTCATTACGAATAGCAACTTTAGCTGTTTCACCAGTCTTCTTCACTTGCTTTACAAGGTCCTTACGACGCTCTTCTGTTAGCATTGGAACAGATAGACGGATGATTTTACCATCATTTGATGGGTTCATGCCTAAATCAGAGTTCATAATTGCTTTTCAATATCAGAAATAGCGCTTACATCATACGGGTTGATTTGAAGCATACGTGGTTCTGGAACCGTAATGTTGGCAAGCTGAGTCAGTGGTGTTGGCGTTCCATAATACTCTACAGTGATCTTGTTCAGAATATTTGGATTTGCACGTCCTGCACGGATTGTCTGTAGGTCTTCTCTTAAAACACCAACTGTTTTTTCCATCTTTTCTTTGATCATTTTATGTACTTCATTCATAAGGTATTAATCCTCCTTAATTATTGTCCCTAATTCTTCACCAAGAATGACACGTTTGATGTTGTCATCACCTTTAAGGCCGAACACTTGAATTGGAATATTGTTTTCCATACATAGTGTGATAGCTGTAGTATCCATAACACCCAGTCCCTGATTAATGACATCGATATAAGTGATCTTATCAATTTTTTTCGCTTCAGGATTAACCATTGGGTCACTATCATATACAGCATCCACTTTTTTAGCCAGCAAGATCAGTTCAGCTTCAATTTCAGCTGCTCTAAGAGCCGCAGTTGTATCAGTTGAGAAGAATGGATTGCCCGTTCCTGCTGAAAAGATAACCACACGTCCTTTTTCAAGGTGTCTAACAGCTCTTCTTCTTATGTAAGGTTCTGCAATTTGACGCATTTCAATCGCAGACATAACTCGAGACTGCATGCCTAAATTTTCCACAGCATCTTGTATGCCTAGGGAATTAATAACAGTCGCTAACATGCCCATATAGTCTGCTGTTGATCTGTCCATTGAATCATGCTACGACCTCTCCAGAAGTTTCCGCCACCAATAACAACTGCAACCTGCACGCCCATATCAACGAGTTCTTTAATTTGCATAGCCACGCGATCAACAGTATCGTTGTCAATCCCAAAGCCTCTTTCGCCGGCCAGTGCTTCACCGCTTAGTTTAAGTATAACCCTTTTATATTTAGGTTCCAAAGAAGATACCTCCATTCCAAAGAAAAGATTCTACACAAGGGGCCCATATCCCTTTAAAAAATGCAAAATCACAAAGAAACATTTATTTTGACACTTATTTCATTCAAAAAGTCCGAACACATGAAAAAACAAGTGTCTTCATCAGTATACCCGCTTTAAAAAAGAGAACACAAAAGTGTTCTCTTTCTGAGCAACTGTGAATGAATTAGCCTTTAAGCTGCTTAGCAACTTCTTCAGCAAAGTTTTCTTCTTTCTTTTCGATACCTTCGCCCACTTCGAAACGAGCAAAACGACGGATTGAAAGGTTCTCACCGATTGTTGCGATCTTTTCGTTTAGTAGAGACTGGATATCTTGGTCTGGGTTCTTAACAAATGCTTGCTCAAGAAGGCAGTTTTCCTTGTAGTATTTTTCAATACGACCAACAACCATCTTCTCAACGATGTGCTCAGGCTTGCCTTCGTTAAGAGCTTGTGCCTTAAGAACTTCTTTTTCACGCTCGATTGCGTCTGCTGGTACCTCTTCACGCTTAACGTATAGAGGATTAGAAGCCGCGATTTGCATTGCAACGTCTTTCGCAAAATCTTGGAAAGATGGGTTTTTAGCAACGAAATCTGTTTCAGAGTTGATTTCAACAAGAACACCAATACGACCGCCGCCGTGGATGTAAGAAGTTACGATACCTTCTGCAGCCACACGACCAGCTTTCTTAGCCGCTTTCGCCAGGCCTTTTTCACGAAGAAATCTACTGCTTCTTCGATGTTCCATTCTTTCAGTCAGAGCTTTTTTACAATCTAGCATACCTGCGCCAGTTTTCTCGCGCAGTTCTTTAACCATTGCAGCTGTTACTGCCATAGGAATTCCTCCTTCAAAATACATATGTTGTTTGTCGATCTTATTAAAGAAGGTAAGAGTTTCCCCTTACCTATTTATATCTATCTACGCTTCAGCAGGAGCTTCTTCCATAGATTCGCCTTGCATACCTTCTAGACATGCGTCAGCCATCTTACCAGATAGAAGTTTTACTGCACGGATAGCGTCATCATTACCAGGAATTACGAAGTCAACTTCGTCTGGATCACAGTTAGTATCAACAATAGCAACTACTGGGATACCTAGTGTACGCGCTTCAGCGATAGCGATTTTTTCTTTCTTAGGGTCAACCACGAACATAGCCTTTGGTAGATCAGTCATATCTCTGATACCGCCAAGGAACTTGTTAAGCTTTTCTTTCTTTTGACGTAGCTTTAGTACTTCTTTCTTTGGAAGTGCTTCGAAAGTACCGTCTTCTTCCATAGCTTCAAGCTTTTCTAGAAGGTCAATTCTCTTCTTGATTGTCTTAAAGTTTGTAAGCATACCACCTAACCATCTTTTGGTTAACGTAGTACATACCAGCACGCTTAGCTTCTGTTTCGATAGATTCTTGAGCTTGCTTTTTCGTACCAACAAAGATAACTTTGCCGCCCTCTTCAGCAACTTCTCTAATGAAGCTGTAAGCTTCTTCTACCTTACGAACAGTTTTTTTGAAGGTCGATAATGTAGATTCCGTTTCTTTCTGTAAAGATGAAACGAGCCATCTTTGGGTTCCATCTTCTTGTTTGGTGACCAAAGTGTACACCTGCTTCAAGAAGTTGTTTCATTGAAATTACTGACATATTAATGTCCTCCTTAAGTTTATCCTCCCCGTCACTCAACATACCAGGAACCTTTCGGCACCACCTGATATTTATGGCGGGTGTGTATTGTTACCTCAAGTAGTATACCACATGAAAAAACACCGAGCAACATAAAATCGGCTAAATATTGTAATCCAGTCGACTTTTTTATTCGGTGTTATTTTTTGTTTTTAAAAGAAGCTGAAGTTTCACCAACGCCCATGTTAAGCGCTTTAGCTATTTGACCAATGGATTGACCCTCCTGGCGCATTCTAACGGCTTCATGACAGATCTTTCCTGCTCGTTGAGTACTTGTTCATCTTGTTTGTCAGCGATCACTCTAGCCCTTCTAACAGGTAGACTCAAAGTCTCAAACTTCTCTTGCAAGAGTTCGATTTCTTTGTCGTGAACACTGTACTTGCCTTCTAAATCTGAGACAATCTCATAGTAAGCAGCATTAAGGTCATCCAGCTCTTTTTCAACTTTCTTAAGATACTGCATGACCTGATCCACATTCTCATCGCTTAAACTATTAAAGGATCGTTTCTGATCTCGACTTGCTCTTAACAGTTCTCTTCTTATTAAAAGCGTGGAGACAAGCACAATTGTAACACCAACAATTATGCTAAGTATTCCAATCAAAATATCACACTTTCATATCGAACCGATGATACCCTAACCATATCCTTATTTGATCAATCTTATCTTTTTCAGGTTCATCTTCGTCTTTTTTCTCATTTTTCTTTTTCTTTGCGCTTCTTTTTTTGAGCCTGACCACGGTTTTTCTCTTCATCTTTAATTTTTTCTTCTTCTTTTTGATGATACGTGTTCACTTGCTTAAGCTTCTGATCAGCCACCTGCTGGGTTGTCATTTGCTGCTGGTGCTGAGTGTTGGCTTCTTTGTGAACAACGGTTTCCTTGGCCTGCTTGAAGCTTTCTACTCTTGGAAGAATTACCTGCATATCAATAGGTCTGAGTGGCATTTGCCTCACCTCTCTATCTTCTTACAGTTGTTATTTCTCCTTCATATTTGCAAATCTCAGCATCTTTTATGAGATTTTTAACATTATAGTGAGAATGCCCAATGGTTACTTTTGTACCTGGATGCACCTCTGAAGCAATAACTTTAGAACCCTGAAGCTTATTGATTCTTTCTTGCAGATCCTTAAGTTCTGTCGCAAAGCTTGTTAAATCATTGTGGTACTCAATTTTACTCAACTTGGTTTTATTGAGCATGACCTTTAACTGATCGTTGTTTGGAGCAGCAGCGGTTTGACGATTAAGCATATTCAGCGCCTGATCCAGTTTTTTATATTTTCCCTTTGCTCCTTGATTTTGTCCGTTAAAAACTGATACCTTTCAATGAGCTCAGAGTCTACCCCAAGCTGAATTTTCGTCTGAGTGCCCATATCAGAACCAATCACCTTGGCTGATATCTGGTCCTTAGCCTTGATCTCGCCACCGACAATAAGACCCTTTCGGCCTGACACTTTTATCTCGCCATCACACACGATTTTTGAGTGCATGATTGCATCTGCTTCAATATTGCCTTTGACTTTGGCATGACAATTGTTGATAAAAACGACCAATAAGGTTGCCATCACATTCAATGACAGCTTCGTCTTGTCCCTGTATGCCACGTCCAACAATAATATCACCTGTGGCTGTAATTTTAGCGCCTTCAACAACGCCCTGCACTTCAACATCACCATCACATTCAATGGTATAACCAGTCACAACATTGCCCGTCACTAGAATTTTGCCTTTAAAGGTCACATTGCCGGTTTTTACACCGACATCGCCTCGTATTTCTAATATTTCAATAATAGATATACGCTGCCCCTCCATCTTGATTGTGCCATCTGTTGAAGCAATGAGCTGGTAACCATCTTCGCTGACTTTCAACATTTTTTCCAAATTTGAAGTTGGCAATTTTACCCGGTTTGCCTTTAATATTCTTTCCTGTCACAGTTAGGCCAGGCGTCCCTTCTGTTGGGTCAACTTTCTCTGCGAGCACATCACCTTTTTTTACGGTTGTGAACGCATCAATTTCTTTAAAATCGACCGACCCATCTTCAAGCATTTTGGGCTTGGCCTCTTTATCAATGTCCACTAAATATTTTATTTCTCCATCTCGTCCATTCTGATGCGGCTTCCCCTTTGCCACAATGACAGACTGAATGTTCTCAGGATTTTGTGCGATAGAATCCACAACATCCAAGTCTATACCGACAGTCACATTTTTCTCTTTTTAAGGTTGTCAAAAATAAAATCGTGCGTCACAAGGTCAGGTTTATCACCAGGATCAACAGTTATCGATGCAGAATAATAGTCGCCTGCAATAGATACCTTCACACTTGGTCCTTGCTTTTCTTCTGTGCCTTGTGTCTGTGTCTCATCTGTCATTTTGACCACCTGCCATTCTATATTCTCTAGTATAAGTCTTCTACAGCTCCCCGTAATTTCAGTATCGCCTTTGAATGCAATTGTGAAATTCGTGATTCCGATATTTCGAGCACACCAGCAATTTCCTTATATGTGAGCTCTGAAAAATAGTACAAATTAATAATCATCTTCTCTCTTTCAGGAAGTGACTCTATTCTTTCCTGTAAGAGTTTTTGTTTCTTTATCAAAAGATTGCCTTCTGGGCTTATCTCACGATCATCTGACCGGATGCTAAAATTGGAATTTTCCGAAAGCTTTTCGTCCAGAGATATAACCGATAGAGCACTGGCTTCCCCTAAAAACTTATTCAATTCCTTTGGTGTCATATCCAGCTCGTCTGCAAGCATTTGGTCTGTGATATTGTCGCCGTGTAAATTATGGAGTTTGCTTAAAACTTCATCAAGCTGTTTGTATTTTTGACGTGTGCTTCTTGGTATCCAGTCGAGGGCCCTGATCTGATCCACAATGGCTCCTCTGATGCGAATATTTGCATACGTCTCAAACTTAACATTCTTGATATATCAAACTTCTCAATGGCATCAATAAGACCAATTATACCGTAGCTTACGAGGTCATCGAAGTCTACATTTGCATTAAATGACGAGTATAAACGACCTGCAATGATTTTTACAAGCTCGACGTATTCAACTATTAAAGTCTCTTTGGCGTTTTGGCTGCCATCATTCTTATACGCCTTCCACTCTTCGCTAAGATTTCTCGACATGCCATACTCGTCCCCTTCATAATGCGCTACTATACTGTCTTAGTTCCGTGACCAATTGTTTTAATCAACAATCTGCCATCTTCAGGGTAAAATTCAATCGTTCTACCAAAATTGCCGCCAGTATCATCTGCTTTAAGGGGAATCCCCATGTCTTTCAAAATAGACCGAACAGCATCAGCATTGCGGGCACCTATCTTCATCATATCGTTTTTACTCGAAAATGAGAACATTTGTGCTCCACCAGCAATTTTTCCTACTAGGCGCCTTTTATTGGCGCCTTTTTTTTATCATTTCATCAATCATATCATCAATTGCCGTATCAGCAAACTTGGCTCTATTTGAATTGTTTCGAATGGTTTGACTGTTTGGCAACATGATATGTGCCAAGCCAGAAACCTTCGTAACAGGATCATACAAACAAATCCCTATACAAGATCCCAGTCCTAAAGTTGACAAAACTTCAGGAGGACCTGTTACTTTTAAATCTGCCATTCCAACCTTTATCACTTGACTCATATCTGTATTCCCAGGCTTCCAAACAAAGTATCATAAGAATCCAAGTCAGGAACAAGGAAAAAGAATCCTCTCACTGAGTCATTCTCTTGTAGTTCTATAAACTCATTCTCAATAATAAGAATTTTGTCGCTAACTTGGCCAAACTCTATTGCAGGCACACTCAAGACAGCACCTGCCATATCTATTGCTATGGATGGAATGGAAATTTTAATATTCAGGTTAGTCAGGCCTGAAAGTGATGAAATATACGATCCTGAAAGTATATTACCAATCTCTTTAAGTGCCGAGAATGTAAACTCATCAAGTGTGTTTTCCTCTCTAGGCATCAATAGGCTTACAAGAGCAAGGGCATCTTCAATGTTTAGTACAAACATGATGCTCCCATCTATGTCACCCTCGATTTTAAAGAATATCCCACATACTTGATTTTCAGCGCCACCAAGTATTTCTGGCACCTCAGAAAAATCAAGTACATTGACTTTCGGAACGTTCATATCTACTTTTTTGTTAATCATTTTGGCCAAAGCCGTTGCCGCATTTCCGGCACCAATGTTGCCTATTTCTTTTAAAACATCTAGGACAATTGTGTCCATTTGCTCAATATAACCACTCATAAACACGCTCCTGTCTTGGATTACTCTGCTTCAATGCTCTCGATTCCAAGAACTTTTTTAAGATCAATCAGCATGACTATTCGTCCGTCATGCTTTCCGATTCGCGAACGAAATCATCACTACCAGCCTTGATACTCGGCGCAGGATCCACATTGTCCCTATCTATCTGGAATACTTCTGAGGATGAATCAGCAATCATACCCACTGTGTACTCTTTGTAATTTACAATAATAATTCTGGATTCATCTGTAAAATCCTCCCTTGGAATTGAAAATCTTTTTCTCAGATCAATCACAGGGATAACATTACCACGAAGATTCACAACACCTTCCACATGTTCATCTGTATAGGGAACACGTGTTATCGGAAGCATTTTTTTCAATGTTTTCTACATATTTTATGTCAATTCCATAGGATTCTTCTTTGACTCTGAATACAACATATTCCTTGATATTACTCATGGCTTTCTCTCCTTTGCACTGTCATATTAAAGAAGTTGATTTGGGTCTACAATTAGTGCAACACTACCGTTACCGAGTATTGTCGCTCCAGCGATTGTTTTAGCGCCAGTCAAGTAACGGCCAAGAGATTTGATTACAATTTCTTGCTGACCGATGAGACTGTCTACAACCAGACCTGCTTCCATTTCACCTTTACGAACAATTACAACGATCATTTCGTCTTTTTCTTCTGGTTCCACATGATATGGAACTTCTAGAATTTCATTTAGACGAATAATTGGAAGTGTCTTATTTCTGTAAAGTACAACTTCTTGGTTTTGAACCATGCTAATGGATGATTTCTGAATCGTTGTGATTTCTTTAATGTTATTTAATGGCAGTGCATATTTCTCTTCTGCCAAATTAACCATAAGCGCCTGAATAATAGCAAGTGTCAGTGGCAATCTAATCGTAAACTTGCTGCCCTTGCCTAAATCAGAGTCAACCTCAACCGTTCCGTTAAGAGATTCTATTTTACTCTTAACGACATCCAGACCAACACCACGGCCAGAAAGGTCAGTGATCTTCTCAGCTGTTGAGAAGCCTGGTCTAAAGAGTAGGTTGATAATATCATGCTTTGACATTGTCTCCACTTCTCTATCAGTGACAATGCCTTTATCTTGGGCTATGCTCATGATTTTATCAGGGTCGATACCGCCACCATCATCCTCAACTTCAATAACTACTGTATTTCCGTCAGGATAGGCTCTTAGTGCCACAGTGCCTTTTTCTTGTTTTCCATGAGCCGCTCTATCTTCAGGAGACTCAATACCGTGGTCGATAGAGTTACGGATCAAGTGAATGAGAGGGTCGCCAATTTCATCAATGACCGTTCTGTCCACTTCAGTGTCTTCCCCAGACATAATAAGCTGAATGTTCTTACCCAGATCCTTTGAAAGGTCTCTCACCATTCTTGGGAATCTATTGAAGGTTCTTTCAACAGGAACCATTCGAACTTTCATAACAGCATCATGAAGGCTTGTTGTGATTCTTTCAAGATACTCAACAGCATCATCCATATTCTGAGTGTTCCCTGTGCCCTCTGCCACTTCAAGTCGTGTTTTAATGATAATCAGTTCGCTGACGAGATTCATAAGATTGTCGAGTCGATCAATGTCAACACGAACGGTCTTAGATGTCTTCGCTTTTTCTTTCATCTGAGATTTATCATCAGATTTTGGCTTTTTCGCTGCTGGCTTAACAGGCTTCGGAGTCGATGCTTGCGCCTTTTCCTCTACCGCTTCAGATTTCTTCTCTGTACTTTCCTCTTTTGATTCTTCAACATCTTCTACTGGCTCTGAGACAATGATTTCATCACTTTCGACAGGCTCAACATGAACGTCTCCAATTTCTGAGATGTTTAATATTTCCTGCTTGGTATTTTCAATATCAAGCTTTGTGATATATAAAATTTCAAATGACTGCTCAAACTTCTCATCTTCAATATCTTCAGCGATGGATGTGATTTGATGATGTCACCAGACTGTTCTAGTGTGTTAAAAACGATAAATGCTCGGGCCGCTCTTAACATACAATTGTCTTCCAGTGTGACTTTGATTTTTAGTGGATGAAGCGCTTGAGACATTGCTTCTTTAAGCACATCACCTATATCATCAAATTTTTAAGTGGAAGCTGTCTGAATCATTCGTATCAGTTTCTATGACAGTTTCTTCCGCTTCAGGCTCCTCTTTTTCAACAGGGGCTTTATCACTTGACAATACGCCCTTATTTACAAGAATATCCTGAAGTTTTCTAACAAGTGGAGACGCGTCTGTGCTGCTTTCCTGACCCGTGTTTTCCAGTGAATTGATGTGGTCTTCAAGCATATCGAAACACTCAAATAATACATCTACAATTGTTGTAGTAACTGGTATTTCTCCATTTCTCACCTTATGTAGCACATTTTCCATTTCATGCGTTACATTTGCAACTTGGGTAAAACCCATCGTGCCTGCCATACCTTTTATTGTATGGGCAATACGGAATATTTCATTCAGTAAATTTAGATCTTCTGTGTTGTTTTCAAGATCAAGTAAAATCGTATTCATATGCTGCAAATGTTCTTTTGATTCATCAATAAAGATTTCGAGATATTGACTCATGTCCATAAATTTACACCCCCATGGCTTTCAGGATCTCGTTTGAGATTTCATTTAACGATACAACTCTGTCAACAACGCCTTCAGCAATCGCTGATTTCGGCATACCAAAGACTACACAACTTTCTTCGTCTTGAGCAATAATATGTGCTTTATTCACTTGTTTGATGTTTACTAGCCCTTTTGCCCCATCAGCGCCCATCCCTGTCATAATGACTCCAATGATATTCTGGGTGCCTAAATCACCTATGGAATACATCATGGCATCTACGGAAGGTCTATGTCCTGTTACTGGCGGGTCGTCTCCCAAGTTGATTCTATACCCACTTCTGTCCTGAATCACCCGAAGGTGATAGTCGCCAGGTGCAATATAAACCCAACCAGGTTTTAATACATCATTATTCTCAGCTTCCTTAACATTAAGTTCTGACATACTGTTCATTCTGTCAGCCAGTGATTTTGTGAAACCTGCCGGCATATGCTGAACGACAACAACGCTGGCATCTAGGTTCCCAGGAAGCAGTGGTATCACTGATTGAAGCGCTCGTGGTCCTCCAGTGGATGTGCCTATGGCAATAATTTTTGACCTTGCCTGTGGACTCTACCTCTCGAGGAGTAATCTTTGTTTCAGCTGGCTTTTTCACTGGCGCTGGCTGCGGCGCAGGTCTTGGTCTTGCTTTCATACTCCGTAGCCTTGCCTTTCTTACTATTTTTATTTTCTCATGTAGTTTTTTCTTAACATCATCAGTATTAACCTTAAATATACTCGTTGGTTTTGTGATGAAATCAATAGCACCAAGCTCAAGGGATCTAATCGTTGCATCGGCCCCTTCCTTGGTCAAACTACTCAGCATCAAAACTGGTACTGGACACTCCTCCATAATCAGTTTTAAAGCATCCATGCCATCCATGACAGGCATTTCCACATCTAAGGTGACAACATCAGGATGGAGAGCCTTGACTTTTCCACCGCCTCTTTGCCGTTCTAGCTGTGTCAACAACTTCGAATGACGCCTCTTCATTAATAATGTCGGTGATGACTCGTCTCATAAATGCTGAGTCATCTACAACTAATACTCTAGTCTTCATCAAATCAGCCCTTTTTTGCGCATACTCCTCTGCTTTTTGAAAATGTAACTGATAATCTGAGAACGCACTTGGTCGTCCATCCCCTCAAACATAACGCCTATTTCATAGTTTTCATAAGTATCTAAAGTAGATTTGCATCTAACCACTTTACCTTTAAACTCAAGTTCAAGCTGATCGAGATATATAATGCCTTCTATTTTTGACCAATCTCTATTTTGTGCTTGCTGAGTGCCCTGAATCCCCCGCCACTTAAATCTTTACCTGTCATCTCCAGTAATCAATCTCAGGTTCATCATCAATTATAATATCAGGATTGTCCTTAAATTTCTCTTTAAGCGCTTCTCGTTTTTTCTTTTTCTGCTTCAGTCTCTTCCTTTTTGTTCGGGATCCTTCACTTGAATCTCTCCAATAAATGGAAGTCGAAAGTATTTTCGTCTTTGAGACTTCTTCACTTCACTGCTTTTTCTAAGCTGTATGACACTTACTTTTTCAAAGTCGGTACGCCCGCCGACCGTGGCATAAAATGTATAAATGCCTGAGGTGTCTCTCGTGAGCGTAACCAAAACCATTGACCCACTTTCAAGAGGATAGATTCTGCCTGATAAATCGGCGCACTGATAAAGAACTCCATATTATCCTTAATGAGCTGGATGTTGGATTTTAACTTTATCACCGTATTATCTTTTGTCAGAACATCCACATCTAATGGATCTCCAGGTTCCATGATCTTATCAAATTCTAAGCTCACAGTAGCCCCTCCTGACTGTCTAAACACCCTAGATGATGACACACCTAAACATTTGTATCTATCAAAGTCATGTTAATTAGCTTTAAAAAGCTTTTCAATAAATCGTGTAAATCCACTGGATGATCCAGTGAATGTCTTATTATTCTCAATATTGTAAGCAATCAGTTCTACACCGCGACTGGCTAAACAGTTAGGATGCTCAAGTAAAAATGGCCTTTGAGATCTCACAGCTTTCTTCACATTGTTATCTTCATAAATATACCCCAAATTATCCAGTTCAACATTTAGGAATTTTTTTGCCGCTGAATTGAGCTTGAAAAACACATTTTGACCTTCTTTATTGCTATCAACTCTATTGACGACAACTTTAATATTCTTGTCTTCACTGGCAATGTTTTTTATGACAGCATATGCATCTGTTATAGATGTTGGATCTGGCGTAATCACCATAACCACATCTGATGCTGCTTCAATAAATGATATGACAGATCTGCTCAGGCCAGCACCTGTGTCAATTAGGATATAATCAGAGTCATCATTTAAAACTCTAAACTCTCTATAAGTCTAGCTATCTCTTCCGTATCCAGATTGACGAGATCCATGACCCCAGATCCTCCCGATATAACTCGGATGCCATTGGGCCCATCAAGAATAATATCCTTGATTTCTTTTTCATTTCTTATGACATGTGAAAGTGTGAACTTTGGAACGAGTCCTAGAACCACATCTATATTGGCAAGTCCTAAATCCGCATCAATAATTGACACGTTCTTGCCCAATCTGCTTAAAGCTATTGCAAGATTCACAGTAAAGTTTGTCTTGCCGACGCCACCTTTTCCACTCGAAACTGTTATTATTCTTGCATCGCGGACTGTAGGAGCTGAATCTTTACTAGCAGATCGTTGCAGCTTTGAGCTATATATAATTTCTCTTAATCTTTGTGCTTGATCCATTGCTATTCCCCCACAATGAAGTTAACGACTCTATCGACGTTAGCAATCTCAATATCGTCTGGAACACTTTGCCCAATTGCAAAATATGATAGTGGTTTGCCTGTATGCGCCCTGACATTTAGAATGTTCCCTAAAGAGCTTGCCTCATCCAGTTTTGTGAATAGCAATTTATAGTCTTTTAGGAACTCATACGAGTTCAAAATACTTACAATATCTTTATACCCCGTCGTTAAACTGATAACTAAAAATATCTCTGGATTTTCAAGTGTTTCAGCAAGTTATCAAGATCATTTTGAGTTCGTCACTTTTATGTGAACGACCAGCCGTATCCACAAGCACAAAGTCTTTGTCTTTATACTTTTTCAAGGCTTCCCGAATTTCTTCGGGTTCATAAATGACCGTTAGGGGGATTCCAAGTATTTCACTGTAGGTTTTAAGCTGCTCTACAGCTGCAATTCTAAATGTGTCCGCAGTGATCAGACCCACTGATCGATTTTCCACTAGGGATAGACGTGCTGCTAGTTTTGCCAAGGTAGTGGTTTTCCCACACCAGTGGTCCAACAAACATATATACACTTTGACGATCTGTGTTCTTTTCAATTGTATAGGGCTCACCGAGCATTTCCCTTACAACTGGACCTATTGATTCAATCGAGTCACTTTCTTCTTCCATATCTAATGATTTAAATATTGTCTCTATTGTATGCTCTGCCAATTCTTTGTCACGAAGCATGGCCTTAATTTCATCAGTCGCTTCAATGGCTATTGACCTTGTGATAGGCTCTTGGTGCCCTATCTCATTTGATTCAGGTGCAATTTTCACTTGATCATGTGTCTTTGAAAACGTAGCAATCTCATGATCATTTGTTTTCTCAGAACTTTTCTCATCGAGCTTCTCCATGATTTGAAACACCATTTTTTTAAGTTCGTCCACTTCACCACTTAAGTGGTCTTTAGGCTGGGTGTTAACATCTTCGACCGGTTCATTCACTTCAGCGGTCTGTTGGGGCTTGCTGTTGGGCTTGCTGTTGGGTTTGCTGTTGGCTTTGTTGTGATATTTGTCGTATGGCTTCAAGAGCATCTTGCATATCCTTCTCTTGATTTTTTTTTAACAACTGGTGTGAAATTATCAGGCTCATCAATTGCAGCCACGACTTCAACCAGTTTGCCTCCAAACCAACCCATAAGTCCCTTTTTCTTGATTTTCCTCGTATGAAGAATAACCGCATCGCGCCCCAACTCATTTTTCACACGAATCATTGCTTCAGAAAGATCATTCCCAATATACCTTTTGACTTTCATTAAACAGTCATCATCCCCGCAGATTGTACTTCAACATCCGGTTCCACTTCATTGTATGAGAGTACAATCAAGTCCGGAATTTGAGTTTCAGTTAGACGTTTAAAATAAAATCTCACTATCGGAGCCGTTAACACTATCGGCTGTTCCCCAAGCGATAGAAGATTTTGTATTTCAACAGCCAAATTATTCAGTAGCGACTGTGTTGTTACTGGATCAATCGATAAATAAGTGCCCATATCTGATTGCTGGATTGATTCCATCAAGGTGTTTTCCAGTCCCTGATCAAGTGTAACCACTCTTGCCCGTTTGGTCGGTATATACTGCGATGTCAGTTGACGGCTTAAAGCCTGTCTCACATACTCTGTGAGTATATTCACATCTTTTGTCGACCTGGAATGATCAGCCAAGGTTTCAAGGATTGTGTTTAAATCCCTTATAGAAACACCTTCTTGTAACAAGTTTGAAAGTACTTTTTGAACATCTCCAATAGCCATGAGCCCAGGTATGAGCTCATCCACCAAGGTGGAGTTGTTTTCTTTTACATTATCAATAAGTGACTTAACCTCTTGTCGACCGAGCAGTTCATGCGCATGTCGTTTTACAATTTCAGTTAAGTGTGTCGAAATAATCGACGATGGATCAACCACAGTAAAGCCTAACACTTCAGCTTTTTCACGTTCTTCAGCTGTAATCCATTTGGCCGGTAGACCAAATGCTGGCTCAACTGTATCAATACCAGAAACCGTCCCCTCTGCATTTCCAGGGTCCATGGCTAAATAGTGATCAAACATTATTTCGCCATAAGCCACTTCATTTCCTTTTAATTTTAATGGAATAGGCGTTAGGTTCCAGCTGAATATTGTCACGAAGGCGAATCATTGGAACAACAACACCTAGTTCAAGGGCGATTTGTCTTCTAATCATGACCAATCTATCAAAGAGGTCTCCCCCTTGATTAGGGTCTGCTAGAGGAATAATACCATATCCAAACTCAAGTTCAATTGGATCAACTTGAAGAAGTGGAATGATATTCTCTGGCTTTCGAATGTCTTCAATTTCTGGTGCCTCTTCTGCTTCCACAGCTTCTTCTTCTGATAATGCTTTTTTTCACTTCCCGTCTTAAACTAAATGCCAGATAAGATAAAAAAAGCAGCTAGTAGAACCATTGGAACGGCTGGTAGAGGGGTTAAAAGACCCAAAGATGCCAGCACTGAAGCAACTATATATAGAATTTGAGGTTCTCTAAATAATTGATTGACCACATCATTACTTAAATTAGAATCTGATGCAGCTCTTGTAACTATAATACCTGTCGCAACAGAAATCATAAGGGCAGGAATCTGACCCACAAGGCCATCACCTACGGTTAAAAGTGTGTACTTCTCGAGAGCTTCTCCAAGCGAAAGGTTAAATCGAAAGGCCCCAATGGCAAAACCTGCCACAATATTTATGACCGTGATGATGATACCTGCGATGGCATCACCCTTAACGAACTTACTGGCACCATCCATGGCTCCGTAGAAATCGGCCTCTCTTTGGATGGTGGTTCTTCTTTCTCTTGCTTGTGCCTCTGAAATAGCACCTGAATTCAAGTCTGCATCTATAGCCATCTGTTTACCAGGCATGGCATCCAGTGTAAATCGGGCTGCAACTTCTGAAACCCTTTCGGCACCTTTTGTGATAACGAGAAACTGAATAACAATTATAATAACAAAGATTACAAAACCTACAATGCGTCTCCGCCAATTACAAACTCGCCAAAGGCGTCAATAACACTGCCTGCTTCACCAATAGAAAGGATTTTTCTCGTTGTAGAAATATTCAACGAGAGTCTAAACAGTGTGGTTATGAGGAGTATAGATGGAAATACAGCAAACTCCAGAGGCTCAGATACAAACATTGAAATCAGCATGATCAACATAGCCAGTCCAATATTCATACTGAGAAAAAGATCCAGGAAACCAAGTGGTACTGGAATGATCATCAGCATAATGATGCCAATCATTAGAATGACAACGCTAATATCACTTAACTTCATTATGGCCTCCTTAAACGCTTTTCTTTAATTTATATACATATGCCAAGACTTCTGCCACAGCATGATAGAGTTCCTCAGGAATAAAGTCTCCTATTTCAACCTCTGCATACAGGGCTCGAGCCAATGGCTTGTTTTCAACAATTGGTATTTCATTTTCTTCAGCAACTTTTTTTTATATTTTGTGCGATTAAGTTTTTCCCCTTAGCAAGAACTTTTGGTGCATCTGCTTTGTCGGGGTCATACTGTATGGCAATGGCAAAGTGGGTTGGATTGGTGATGATAACATCGGCCTTTGGAACCTCTTGCATCATACGTCCCATACTGATTTCTCTCTGCTTTTGCCTAATTTTCCCCTTAATTTTAGGGTCTCCCTCTGTCATTTTATACTCATCTTTAATTTCTTGCTTACTCATCATGAGGTTCTTTTTCATTCTGCCATCTTTTATAAGCAAAATCCAAGACACCAATCACAAGTAAAACGATTACAGAGCGTATCATAACATTAAAAAGTATTTCCCACATGAGGGCTGCTATTTGGTAGACATTCATATCAAAGACCTTCATGATGTCCATTTGTCTACTGAGGACATAAGACCCCGTGATGTACATTAAAACACTTGCTTTTGATACAGATTTTGCTAGTTCCACAAGGGATCTTACAGAAAAAAGCCTTTTGAACCCATTAATGGGATTGATTTTGTCAAACTTAGGCATTTAATGTTTTGGTTGTGAATAAGTTTCCCACTTGAAAGTAAGAAACCATAACACCAGTAACCAGGGCCAAGCTGAGAACCGGCATAATAATAAGCAGTATATTTTCAAACGTGTATCCAAGCAATTTAAGTGCATAAGACGCTTCAGACAATTGATCTGCCTCTTCCATGGCACTGGAAACAATTCTGGTAAGACCTAGAAGTCTTTGAATTAAGTACTCTTTCATCAAATCAAGACCAAAGAAAACAGTCAATAAAGAAATGGCTGATGCCAAGTCTTTACTTTTGAACGACCTGGCCCTTGTTTCTTGCCTCTCGCTTCTTCTTACTGGTTGGTTTCTCAGTTTTCTCTCCACCAAAATGCTGAAGATTTACCGCTATTAAATTTTTATGAAGAACATAATTTTGGCTAGCATTTCCCAAATCCATCCATACACCTCAGTCAATGCATCCACATAACTCGATAGTAAGACAACAAAAAGGAAAAATCCAATGCTGACTTTAAATGGCAAGCCAAGTAGAAAAACATTCATGCCCGGCATGGCTTTGGCTAATAGTCCGAGCAACATATTTCCAATGAACACCGTTATAATAAATGGTGCTGCAAGTTTAAATCCCAATATAAATGCTTCTTGCATTAGGTCTGTCAATTGAAGGGAAACAAACAAGTTGATAAACCCACTGCCAACTGGTGCCACTTCATAAGACCGGGCTATAACCCGAATCAATTGATGATGACCATCAATGACAAAGAAAAGAATCATCGCAAGCACATAGAGTAAATTGGCTGATACAGCCAATTGTTCTGTCCCGATAGGATTCACAACACTCACCATTGCAAATCCAGTGTTTCTATCAATAAAAGTACCTGCTAGATATATGCAACTCAGGGCTATTTGCATAACGGCCCCAAGCATAAGGCCAATTATGAACTCAATAATAATTAAGTAAGCCATCTCAAGCAGGGTTGTTATACCTTCAACATATGATAGATCCACGATAGGGAGCATGACATAACTTGTGAAAAATATCAATCCTATCTTTGCCTGTGCAGGAATATTCCGACTGCTAAATACAGGTATAATGGAAAACATCCCTGACATTCTGGAAATCATCAGAATGAGTCCCACCAACAAGGAGGTTAATATCATCTAATCCCCCCATTATTTCAGTATGATCTTGTCTATGTAACCAAAGATAGTCATAGTCATTGACATAAGATTTTGCAGTAGCCAGGGGCCTGCTGCCATTAGCACTAAGAAAACAGCCAGTATTTTTGGAACAAACGCCAGGGTTTGTTCTGTATTTGCGTTGTCGCCTGAAAGACTGCCACTATCAGCCCTACCGTCAATGCAGACAGTAGCATTGGGGCCGCTAGTAATAGAATTGTCTTTAGGGCTAATGTAAAAATATCCACTACCATGCCTTGATCCACATTGCACCTCCATTAACGTATCGACAGTATTATTTTTTTCTACGATTAAGTTCCAACCATCGACCATAATAAAAAGTAATATTTTTAAAATGGCATAGATATCATAACGGGCGGAAGCATCATCATCCCCAGAGCCATCAAGGTACTGGCAACAATCATATCTATAACGATAAAATGTATAAAAATTAAAAAACCAAACTTCAAAACCTGTCTTAAGCTCACTGATAATAAAAGCTGGTATAAGTGCAGATGTCGGGATCTCAGAATAGTTTGAAATATCATCTATATCCGCAAGATCAACAAATAGTTTCAAGTCCTTGGACCTGACTTGTCTAAGCATAAACTCACGGATAGGTTCTAGGGCGTTGTCTATTGCCACTTCTTGATTGATCTCCCCTGCAACAAGTGGATCGTATGCATTTTGTTTTAACTTCACTTAGTACCGGTGACATAATGAAGAAGGTAAGAAAAAGCGCAAGCCCTATTAAAACCTGATTGGGTGGGGTTGTTTGAGTTGCCAGCGCCCGTCGTACAAATGAAAAGATGATGATGATTCTAGTAAAACATGTCATCATCAAAAGAATAGAAGGTGCAATGGCTATTACTGTGAAAAAGAGTAGTATTTGAACCGTGGTCGCCGACTCATTACCTGACTGCGGCTGTCCAAATTCCACATTGACTGATGGAATGGTAATATCATCAGCAAAACTTGGAACATCAAGACTCGCTATGGCTAAGAGCACAAAACGACAACAAGGGCACATGAAATCATTCGCGTGCCTTTCCTATAATTTAACCTCACCAAGCCCCTATTCATCATCTGTTTCATCCTGTTCCCTATCTTTTTTGGCATCCATTTTGAGAATACATCATTGAAATTGACTTGTGATTGTGTCATATCAAAATCAAGATCACTTCTTTTGTCTAGTAAGGTGGTGCCATTTTTGTCGATACATAGTATGTAATACGTTCCTTGACTCAACAATCGTAATAGACCGATCGAGACCCATGGCATTTTTCCACAATACGCATATGCTTACTGAACAAATTTTTCTGACCAGCATTTGTTGCACGACGTATGATAAAGTACACTAAAAACAAGACCAGAAAAAAACAAGGCAGAATTAATAAATTGAACCCGTGGTTAAATTATCAATTGCACTATCTGGTCCAGCTTTTAAAAGCGTATAAAGTGGAAAGGAAACTTGCTTCATTTTGCAACGTCCCCTTCCACGAATTAACCTAAGACTTTCTTAACAGCTTCAATAACACGATCCGCCTGGAAAGGCTTTACGATAAAGTCTCTTGCGCCAGCTTGAATCGATTCAATAACCATAGCTTGCTGACCCATTGCAGAACACATAACAATTTTAGCATTTGGATCAATCTTTTTAATCTCTTTAACAGCTTGAATTCCATCTACTTCTGGCATTGTAATATCCATAATAACCAGGTCTGGATTCAATTCTTTATACTTTTCAATAGCTTTCTGCCCATTCTCAGCTTCACCAAGAACCGTATACCCATTTTTGTTAATACATCCTTAACCATCATACGCATAAATGCAGCATCATCAACAACTAATATTCCTTGAGACATATAAAATCCTCCTTAAAAATTGCTAAGCATTATTGATTCTTTTTCAGGTACAATGATGTCCGTAATTCGAACACCGTAGTTTTCATCGACAAACGACAACTTCCCCTTTTGCTATCTTTCTGCCGTTTGCCAAAATGTCCAATGACTCACCCACAAGTCTATCTAGTTCAATCACTGTGCCTATACCAAATTCAAGTATTTCGCTTATTTTTTTTGAAGTTCGGCCCAGTTCAACAGTAATTTCTAGTGGAACGTCTTTAATCAGACCTATGTCTGATGCAAAGCTTTGACCAGCTGCGGAACCATCAAAATTTTCGTACTGAAACGGTTGTGCATTAACCGGATTGACGTGTTGTCTTGGTGGTGCCTGCTGATACATAGGTTGTTGCGGCGGCTCAGCATAGGCTGGCTGCTGCGGTTGCTGTGGCGGTGCTTGCGGTGGCGCTTGTGGCGCCGACTGCTGTGGTGCCATAGCTGGTGCTTCTTGTGCAGGTGGCGGAGTCTGCTGTGTTGGCATTTCCGGTTCTGCAACATCTTGAGGTGTACTTGACTCTAGTAAACTTGTCACAAGCTGCTTAGCAACATCCACTGGAAGTATCTGCATGATTTCACTGTCAATTAAATCCCCAACAGTCATCTTAAATGCAGTTTTTACTAATGGTTCGTTTACATCAATGCCAAATGAACTAATATCAATGTTTGATATTGCCTCATATATAGCCTCCGGTGGAGAAATATCCACCTTGGTTGCTAACATTTCTGATAGTGATGTGGAAGCAGATCCAATCATTTGGTTCATAGCTTCCCCGATTGCTGACAAGTGTAAGTCTGTTAACTCTTCTGGTACATTTGTACCATCTCCACCCATCATTAAATCAGTTATTATTTTTACATCACTTTCTCGAAGGATTAAAAGATTCAATCCCTCTATACCTATTTTATACTTAATATGGATCATGACAAGCGGATCTTCAAAATCTTTTGAGAGTTCCGCCATATTTGTCTCAGAAACACGTGGTGTTGTAATGGTTACTTTTTGGCCAAGCAGTGTGAAAAGAGTCGTTGCCGCCGTTCCCATACTTATATTTCCTACTTCACCCAGTGCATCCTTTTCATCATCAGTAAGATGCGTTACACCTGCATCAGCGGAAGATGAATCATCCGAGTCTCCACCCGTTAGTAAAGCATCTATTTCTTCTTGGGAAAGCATATCAGCCATCTACTTCATCTCCTTCCATTAGAGATTTTGTTATTTTGACAGCAACCTTGTTCTTTTTAGAACCCGGTCTACCGTAAAACTGCAAGTCTTTTTCTACATAAACTTCGAAATCTTCTTCTGTTTTCTTATCGAGCATTACGATATCACCCGTTTGAAGGCCAATGAGTTCTAAGACTGTGATGCTTGTTTTCCCCACCACCGTACGAATATCGACTTCACTAGACCCAACATTGTAATGAAGAGCATCTCTTTCATCGTCTGTGCTATCTTTTCTCTGACTCTTTGAGAACCAAAGTTTGGAACTTAGATTTGGCAGTATTGGTTCTATTACAAAGTGAGGTATACAGACATTTATCATGCCTTCAACCTCCCCGACTTTTACACTAAATGTTACGAGTGCAATAGACTCAGCCGGTGAAACAATCTGGGCAAACTGTGAGTTCGTTTCAATGGCTTCAAGTTTTGGCCTGAGTTCAATAATATTCCCCCAAGGTTCTCGAAGTAAGTTTATGAATTTTATAAGGACCGTTTTAAGCAGCGTCATCTCAATCTCTGTAAGAGCCCTATGCTCCTTATGCACACTGGCACCGGCACCGCCTAAGACACGTTCGATCATTGCAAATGCAATATCTGTCGATAAATCAATAATGATCTGTCCATCAAGAGGTGCGAAGTCTACAATGCCAAGTATTGCTGGATTTGAAATAGAATTGCTGAATTCATTATAAATCAAACTCTGAACGGATAAAACCTCAATTTCAATAAAAGTACGTAAATAACCTGAAAGAAAGTTATTAAGGAGCCTAGAGAAGTTCTCATGAATAATCTCCAGGGTTCTCAACTGATCTTTTGCAAACTTATCCGGCCGAGAAAATCGTATTTTCTTACCTTTTTCTCATGGGTTACTTCTTCAATCTCTTTTACATTAACCTCACCGGTACTAAGGGCGGACAGGAGTTCGTCAATTTCATTTTGCGACAATACATCTGACATTTACCTCACCTCCTTTATTCTAATCATATTATATTAGCCCTGAATGATAAACTGAAGGAAATAAACATTGGTAATGGTTTCAGCATCTGTTTCCAGAACTTCAATAATCATCTCTTTAATTTCCTCTCGAGTCCGTTCTTGAAAACTCGGACTTTGAGTTTGTTCATAGGTTTTTCTTCTGAAAATCTCATACACATTGTTAACGATTTTTGTTTTATTAGTTGTTAGAGATTCTAAAATTGTTTCATCTGTGTATTCGACAACCATGTTGAACTTTAGTATTTTGCTTTCATCCGCTAAGTTGGTATAAAGTTCTCCGACTTCATACTCTGCGTATACAACCGGTTCGGGCTCATCTGAACCACTCGACATAACAAAGAAAACCCCTCCTCCAACGATCGCCAAAAGTACAACCGCTGCCACTATTATAATCACTGTCTTATTCATTGTGTACTCTCCTCTGTATTGTTATCGAGCCCAGGGATTCTCGACTCAAAAAACGACTCAAGATGACAATATCAACGCGACGGTTTTTGGCTCTGCCTTCTGGTGTTGCATTGTCTGCAATTGGATAATATTCTCCGTATCCAGAAGCCGAAAGTCTATCTGGAGCAATTTCTGCATCATTGATGAAGAATTTTATGACATTTGTAGAACGTGTGGTTGAAAGTTCCCAATTGGAAGGAAACCTCAATGTATTAATTGGAATGTTATCCGTATGTCCCTCAACTCTAACAGCTCTATCTGCAAATTCTTCATTTTTGAGAAGTTCTCCTATAAAGAGCAGAATTTCTTCAGAACTTTCTTTGAGATTCGCACTGCCTGAATCAAATAGGGCGTTATCCTTGAATCGAATTATTAACCCGCGAGAATCAAATTCAACAGACACCTCTGATTCAATTTCTTTTATTTCAATATACTCTTCAATAGTCTCTTTGAGTATTTCTAAATTGTCTTCGACCTGTTGTGTTGTCTCAGTGATATTGGACTCAGGCAAGGCCTCAAATATTAAATCATTTGGTTGAGCGTGACCCCGCCGGATAATATGCCCGCAGACCCTTGAAAGGACTGCATAACCTGTTCAAATTTTTGTGCATCGATGTTTGAAAACGCAAAGAGCATTACAAAGAATGCCATAAGAAGCGTTACCATATCACCATATGTAGTCATCCATTCCGGTGCGCCGGATTTGCATTCAGGACATTTCTTTTCAGCCATATTACTCTTCACCTTCTCCAGCTTCAGTGCCTATTGTTTTACGAACATTTGGCGGAAGGAATGCCTTTAGTTTCTCTTCTATAATACGAGGGTTTTCTCCTGCTTGTATTGACAATAAACCCTCAATCATAACCTGTCTTATAAGTTGTTCTTCAGCACTATTAATTCCAAGTTTTTGTCCTAGTGGAATCCAGAATAGATTGGCAAACAGTGACCCATAAAATGTCGTTAGAAGCGCAACCGCCATGGCTGGACCGATAGAACTCGGATCACTTAGGTTCTTAAGCATGGCAACAAGTCCAATCAGGGTACCAATCATACCGAAAGCCGGCATAAGAGCGCCCAGAGTGTCAAAATATCCTTTACCTGCCGAATGCCTATCCTGAAGACTACCAAGCTCTGTTTCAAGGATGTTCTTTACCAGTTCAGGATCAGTACCATCGACAATCAGCATAACACCTTTTTGAAGAAACTCATCTTGAATGTCATTTACAGCTTCTTCAAGGGCAAGTAAGCCTTCACGTCTTGCCACATTGGCTAAGTCAATGACCTTTCCAATAATTTCGTTTGTTTTAAAATCATTTGGCTTTATGGCTTTTGAGAAAACTTTCCCAAATGCTGTGGTTGATGATAGAGGAAAGGCAACCATCGTGCCTGCAAAACCACCACCAATTACAATAAGAATGGAGCCGGTATCGATAAAGTCTCCCAGGGCACTACCACCTGATAGAATCCCCCAGACGACCAGAACGAGTCCGAGTATCATCCCGCCTATACTAGCTATATCCAATCGTTACACCCCGCTTTCTCATCGTCAGATAGAACGACGATATGGTTAATCTTTTTTCTATATTTTACTATTCGTTCAATAACCTCGTCAACACCCTCTGAAACGACGAAACGGTTGCCATTATTAAGTGTTACGACTGTGTCCGGTGTTTCTTCAATAATCTCAATCAACTCACAATTCAAAACAAATACTTTCCCATTTAATCTGGTTAATTTTATCACTTCATCACCAATTTCTAAAAGGAGTCCGGGCGCAGGAGCCCGGAACTCACAAATTCAAAGATTAATATGGTCAAAGCATTCGTAAAATTAACTTGACCTTATTATGCCGTTTATCTGCTTAAACTCTATCTATCGCTTCAAACTTACAAGTTCTTGCAGAATTTCATCAGATGTCGTAATAACTCTTGAGTTGGCCTGGAAACCACGTTGCGTTGTAATCATATCTGTGAACTCTGCTGACAGGTCAACGTTTGACATTTCCAGTGCACCCGGTGTTAAGGCACCCATACTACCTGAAGCAGGTGAGCCATATTTTGGTGTACCCGAGTTAATTGTTTCAGAGAACAAGTTGCCTCCGACTTTTAAAAGACCTGATGGGTTATCAAAGTCTGCTAGTGCAATTGTGGCAAGTGTTTCTCTATCCCCATTTGTAAAGATACCAACCACTTCACCATTCGATGAAATCGTAAAGTTTTCGATAACGCCAGCAGCGTTGCCGTCAACTGCCTTTACATTAGCATCTGTGGTTTGTGAGAAATGGCTTAGGTTTTCAAATATGGAATCGCCTGTGTCAGCTGATGGATCAAGCACAAGTGTAATAGCATCTACACCACCGGCTTGGATAGTAATGCTCGGTGTGACCGTATTGCCTGTATCACTATAGCCAGTTACCGCATCAGCACCACCAGTAGAAGCATATAGGTTACCATTTACCTCTGTAAACGTCATTTGATCAACAAGTCTCAAAAGTTACCCTTTCGTCAAACTCTGCAAAATAGCTGCAGTGGTTGGTTATTCGCTAAATCGGCTGTTGTTCCACCATTTGTGATGTTGGCATTATCTGTAAGAACGCCCAAATCAGTTCCATCACCAACTGCAGGAATTTGAATCATTCTGTAACTAAATCCAGGCTCTGCCGTTGGAGGCGTTGTATATTTCTGACCAATATTAACGGTTACTGTATTTGTGTTCCCAACAGAATCATAAACATCCACCGTCATTGAATGTGCGATGTTTGTGTCTTCATCCACTTCTTCAGTGAAATGAATATTACCATTAACATCCAGCGTCTCAGTCATCGTTGCATTCATAGTTTCAGATTGGTTTATCTGAACTGGTTTAAAATCTTCATCAAGTACCTTATACCCATTTGGAGCCACTAAGAATCCAAGTCTATCAACTGTAAAGTTGCCAGCTCTTGAGTAAAACTTATTAAGACCAGAACTATCCGGCGACAAGATGAAATATCCACTACCATCGATCATTAAATCCGTTTGATTATCCGTTCTTTGTGTTGCACCTTGAGTGTGATAAACAGTGATACTTGACAGATTTGCACCTAGGCCAACCTGTTGTGGGTTTGTACCACCACGTCCACTTTGTGAGGACGACCCCGCACCCGAAAGCGTCTGGTTAAAAGCTTCCGCAAAAGTTACTTTAGACGCTTTATACCCAACTGTGTTAACGTTAGCAATATTGTTACCAATTACGTCCATACGTGTCTGGTGTGCACGAAGTGCAGAAACACCAGAGTACATTGATCGCATCATAACTTTGACCTCCTTAGATCATATGATGCGCGGCTTAGGTTTCATCTATCGGTCAGAAACCTTTGACTTCCTGTTATAGGTCCAGTCTATATAATTACCGCGCCATCTATCTTAGTAAATACATTTTCCTTGAGCTGATCTTCTGCAGCTGCTGTAATGATTGTACGGTTCTTTATGCTTGCAACAAATGCTTTATCACCCATTATAATGAGGGCATCTTTTACACCTTTTGATTCTGCTTTGTTCACTGCATTATTCAGTTTTCTATATCACTGTCTTCTAGTTTGATATTCCTTGATTCCAGTCTTTGAATCGCGTGTTTTGAAAATTTGACTTGGTCGTTGTTTTGAATTTTATCAAGAATCTCATTGAAGCTCTTTTGTGGCTTCACATTGTTCTGATTTTGAATATTTTGCGAAACTTGACCTGTTCCAGTGATCTTTGCTTTTCTCAGTACATAATCATTATTCATTTTTAATAGGGTTCATATCATCACAACCTATTCTCCTGAG
>LQAG01000068.1_pt1 | contig 52919 bp, 86 predicted proteins | sample 1535801 | NCBI WGS metagenome assembly LQAG01 (sample SAMN04331584, study PRJNA305678) | bioreactor metagenome | isolation source: bioreactor_3 inoculated with Wadden Sea sediment 1st replicate of a... | place: Germany:Bremen
ATGAAGGGATGTGTTTTAAACACATCCCTTTCGCTTGTAGAAAATTCCGATTTACATAGGTCTACCTGCCATGACGAACAGACAGCCTACTCGACAACTTCTATTTCTTCTTTATCTTTTAAAATGATTGTCCTCGAATGACACAGATTCTCCACTGGCAATTCCAGAAAGAATTTCTATATGTTCATCTTGGATTGTCCCTACAAGCACTTCTCTTTGCAAGGCTACATTTTCCTTGGCAACGAAGACAAAATTCTGTTCTCCAATTTTACGCACAGACTTTTAGGAATAACCACAGCGGATCTTTGATCAATCATGGTTTCAATTTCTGCAAACTCACCAGTTCTCAGCGGATAATCTGTGTGGTCTAGTTGCAAGGTGACTTCATAAAGACCAGTGTTTACATCAGGTATCTCATTGAGAACCGTCACCGTAGCTTCCACAAGCTTTTCTCTGTCGCCATCAGGATAAACTCTAGCCCGGTCTCCAATAAGCATATGGTTGATCTGGTCGGCTGTCACCTTGGTTTTAACAATCATACTGGAATCATCAATGACTTCAACAGCCTTGATATCTCCCACACTCTGATTTTCAATAATTGAGACTGAAGCCACTTTGCCTGAAATTGGACTCTTAATTTCTCTATCTTTCAAATCTTCTCTCAAATTTCCTATCTGGCTATTATATGTCACAACAGCGTCTTTGTACTGCTTATCAATTTGGTTAAATGCCACCTTTGCACGATCAAGATCGGCCTGTGATATGGCACCCGCTTCATAGAGCTGGGTTTGCTTTTCTAGGTTAGAGGCTTGATCATCCCTTTGAATTTTCAAGTTGTCTCGAACGGTACGAAGCTGACTCTCAGTTGCATTAAAACTTTTTGAAGACTGCCAGTATCGAGGGTGAAAAGAACTTGGTCTTTTTCAACAACGTCTCCTGGCTTAACATATACATCTTCAACAGTGCCTCGTCCGGATAAGACAGTATAGACAGCGTTGGCTTCAATTTTACCAAGAGTGAGTATTGTTTCAAAAAGTGTTTCTTGCTTGGCGTCTGTCACTCTAACTGGTACAGCTAAACTTTCTTCAGCCTCAACAGACGTCTCTTCTGATGCCCTTGGAGCACAAGCTGTCACCGTCATTGTGACAAGCAGGACACCCAAAAGTCCTAATTTATTTGATTTTTTCATTTACTCCACCCCCTCATTATTCAAAGTATCACTATGATTTTCAGTACTGTGGTCCTTCATTCTTTTCTCTTTAAACCCTTCTATCATAGAATAGAATATTGGTATGAAAATTAGGGTTAAAACAGTTGTTACAAGGAGCCCGAAAACAAGCGAAAAACTAAATTGTGCGTAATACACATCCCTAAACGCCAGTGGCAATACGCCACCTATTGTCGTTAAGGTCGTTGCAAGAACCGGATTAAATCGAATAGCGCCTGATTCTACAATGGCATCTGTCAGGGATGATCCTGTTGATCTTTTGTAGTTCATAAAATCAATCAAGACAATAGCGTCATTAACGGCAATACCTACAAGGGCAACCAACCCCATAAAAGCATAAAATCCAAAATCGTTGCCTGTGACAGCCAGGCCAACAATAACACCAATCATGGCCATTGGCACTGTCATAAGAATGGCAAATGGCTGTGCAACTGAATTAAACTGCACTGAGAGGATTATAAAAACTAGGAACACCGCCAACATCATACTCCTAAATAGGTCTGCAAAACTTTCCTGGATGCCCTCAATATCTCCACCATATGAAATTTTGACGTTTCTAGGGATCTCAATATTTTTTGATTTCTCTTCAAATGCACTGGTCACATCATTAATGTTGAAGCCACTTTTTAAATCGGCTTCTAGTGTTATTATTCTTTCTTTCTCAACGTGTCTTATACTCGCAAAACCACTAATTTCTTTAAGGATAGCAACCGATGTCAATGGCACCATATCCCCCGTTGGGGTTTGAATGTGAATGGATTTAATGGATTCTATATCACTAAAGTTCACATCGTCCATCATGACCACCACTTCCACTTCTTCACGATCGACTTTCATCGTGGTCGCCAAGACACCATCCACACGACTTCGAAGTTGTTGGGCAATTTGCTGAACTGTTAATCCCATACTTTGGGCCTTTCTTTCAAGAACATTAATGTATATTTGTGGCACCCCTTCTTTGGCTGAAACATCGATGTTATAAACGCCAGAAATGTCACTGTAAACCTCAGCATAGGCGTCTGCTAAATCTTTCATCTCGCCTAGGTCAGTTCCTGTGATATTAAGACTGACAGGCTTTCCAACCGGAGGCCCTTGTCCCATAGAGCCACTTATGATGATATTGGCACCCGCTACCTTGCTTAGTACCGCTTCGGCTTCTTCAACAAGGGTATAGCCGTCTTTTGACATGTCTTCTTGATCCTTGAAGGTCGCTATAACGCTAGCCCGATCCACTTCATTGCCTCCGATTGTAGCATTATATGAATCTATATCCTCTACAGTTTTTAAATAAGCTTCAACTTCACTGACTATATCAGCTGTTTCTTCAAGGGTTGTTCCTCCCGGTGTATCAACTTGTATGTTCATGCTTATAGGTTCATTGGCTGGAAAAAAATGATATTTTAACAAGTCCTGCTCCAATGAGACCAAAGCTCCCAACAAGGACACCAAAGCCTGTAATTACCGCTAGAACTTTTCTCCAACGTTTTGAAACAATAGCTCGAATAAGTCTTTGATACCACTCTATAACAGGCCCCTCTTCAAAACTTGTTCCACTGAATAAGAAAACCTTAAGGGCCATGAGCGTCCCGAAAAACAAGGCCGCATACAAGCCTAGGTTGATCTCTGTTGTGCTACCTGAAAAATGCATAGTAGGCCAAAAAAAACAACCAGTGCAACAGATAAGACTCTTTCTAAAATGACCATGACCTTACTATCAAATTTCATTGAGTGGATAATTTTTAAGCGACCATGCTTACGCTTCTCATTAGTCGTGAATAACGGCTGGTGTAATGGTAATGGCAACAAAGAAAGACGCTGTTAAAGCAATTATAATTGTTCTTGGAATACTGTTATAAAAGCGCCATAATACCAGGTAAAATAGCAAGGGGAAAGAAGGCTGCTATAGTCGTCAGCGTTGCTGCCATAACCGGAAATCCCACTTGATTCACACCTTTAATTGCCGCCTGCTTAGGCCCTGCCCCAAGTTTATTAAGCCGGTCCATATTCTCCATGACAATAATTGAGTTGTCTACAAGAAGCCCTAAGGCAACGATTAGCCCTAGTATAGAAAGTCCATTGAGGGATATACCAAAACTGTCAAGCACACCCAGAGTGATCAGGAGGGTCATGGGAATTGTTATGGAAACAATAAGTGACTCCTTGAAACCGATGAATAAAAAGAGCACAAGGATAACAACAATCAGACCGGATATAGCACTTGACTGTATGCTTTCAAGATCCCTGTCTACGTCTTCTGCCAAGTCACTGGATATGTTGACACGAAGGTCATCAGGATAAAGGCCACCCCTTTGTGATTCAATGTAATCTTTTACAGCTTGACTGGTGCCCACTACGTCACTATCAGTTTCTCGAAGAACTTCAATAAGTATGGAGCTGAATGTCTCTTTGCCTTGTCCATTATTGAGATAAGTCATGTTGTATTCTTTAACATCTTTACTTGTATCGACAACATCAGCCACATCTCTTATGAAAACCAGACTGCCTGAGGCGTTTTCATAACAATGTCTTCTATGTCCTTAGCTGTTGTGATTTTTCATCTATTCTCAGATTGTAACGCTGTCCGCTTAGGTCAGCTTCCCCAACTGGGAATCCTATGTTAAGGGAAGATATAGCCCTTTGAATATCGGTGATGGACACACCATACTCTAGCATTTTAGATTGATTGATATGGACCTTGACTTGTCTGTCAAGTCCACCAAAAATATTCACTTCATCAACACCAGGTATGCCTTCAATACCTTCTTCAAGGTCTTCTGCAAATGATGTTAAGGCAAATATTGAATAATTTCCTGACACACTGAGTTGAAGCAGTGGAATTTCCGAGGTGGAAAAAGTTGATGTCGTTGGTTTGTCCACATCGTCCGGAAAGGCTATGTCTGAAAGTTCATTGTCAACTTCCAGTTTTTTCGAGTCCATATCTGTGCCTTCAACAAAAACAAGTGTCACTGTGGAAAATCCAAAACTTGAATTCGACTGGATTTCATCCAAATCTTCAAGGTCTCCAAGTTTTGATTCAATCTTGTCCGTGATCAAGTCTTCCACATCTTCGGGACTCGCTCCAGGATAAATGGTCTGAACAACAATCGCTGGGAAGACAATTTCCGGTAGGGACTCCCTTGGAAGGAGTAGAATTCCTGACACACCCAGTCCAATAATGAGCAAAATCAACAGGATTGCCATTTGAAAGCGCCCCACAAAAAATTCTGTCACGCGTCCAATTATTGTGTTTTCTATATTTAGTTCCTGAATTTTATTTTTCTTCATGATCAGGCTCCTTTGATTGTTCCTCTAATATTTTTACTATAACTTCAACGGCACGATCGAAAGATTCGGCATATCCATCGGCGCCAATTTCCAACCATTTTTCTGGCTGTTTATCAAGAGCTTGCCCACCTACAATCACCTTGAGTGCTTTCATTTTAGGGTGGCTTCTAAGATTATCAATCAGTTCTTTTGCCTTATTAATATTTTCATCCAATGTTATGGAAAAAGCCAAAACATTTACTTCAAGGGTTAATAAATTTTCCACTATGCTTCTCAACGGAAGAGGACTTCCCATATAATACGACTCAACCCCAGAACCTTCCATGAATTCACTCAATATTTTACCTGGAATATCATGGTCCTCTCCGTACAAATTTATAATCATAATAGACTTTTGACCCATCTTATTTTTGGCCTTGTCACAGATAAATGCGAAATCAATGTTTTAGTGACTTCAGATATATAATGCTCTTCCCCTATACTTATTACCCCTTTTTCCCACAAACGACCGACTTCATGAAGACATCGAACAAATATTTCAGAATATATTTTTTTTATCGGGACGCCTGAATGTCTTAAATTTATAATGTAGTCTTGGGCCTTATCTTTTTCATGCTTAATGAGAAAGTCCATATAAACACTTGCCATACTGTCGTAATCTGATGATATAAGTTTCTTTTCATGCACTGGTTGCCTCTTATTTTCATCAGTCCAAGTTCTACCTATGAGCTCATCCACACTTATGTGAAAATAATCTGCCAAAAGGGTCAGTTTTTCCAAATTAGGTTGCCGTGTATCTGCTTCATAATTTGCAATCGTTGTTTGCCCCACATCTAGGCCATCTGCTAATTCAGTTTGGCTGATGCCTTTATGAAGACGTAATTTTTTTAGTCTTTTTCCCATCGAATCCATACTACATCACTCCACTTTCTTCTCATGTATAGTATACCACAATATGTGATGCTAAAACATGAAAATCACATTTTCGTGATTTTTTGATTATCTGTATACATCCAAATACAAAACCCTCTCAAATTGATTAAGAGGGTTTATTTTACAAGTCAAGACACATATGTCAAAATCCTATTCTATTTTTAGATGAATCAGTTCTTCAATTTTATTGCGCAAGGCATTTTTGTTCACCGGCTTTGACAGGAACCAGTGCGCTCCCATAGACATGTACTTTTCCATATCTTCTACAAAGGCATTGGCTGTTAAAGCAATAATATAAACACCTTCGATATCTTCACTTTTCCGAATGTGGTTTAAGACCTCTATACCGGACAAGACTGGCATTTGAATGTCTAATAGAAGACAGTCATACTTATTCTCCTCCAGTTTTTCAATGGCCTCAACGCCATTGTTGGCCAAGTCTAAATCAATGGGCATGTTCTTAAGGATTTTTTGGATCAACATCTGATTTTCCTTAACATCTTCAGCAAGAAGAACCTTGTAGTTTTCTTTCGTAAAAGCCGATAGCCTTTCAGGTTCTCCACCCCTTATTTCATTGGGAATGAGATTGACAATTTCCCTAAGTTTTGACACATAGTCCATAATGACTTGTCTTTTTACATCATCAGAATGGAGATAGTCATCAAAGTCTTTTGTTAATTCATAAATTTCAATCATAGAAAAATTGCCGCTCACACCTTTGAGGCTATGAACATGAAATTTAGACTTTCTATATCATTTGACTGACTGGAATCTTCAATATTTGATAGTCTTTGTGGCAACGTTTCAATGGCTTCAACAACGATGTCTGTAATAGTAGAATCTGCATGCAGCCAACGTTCCGTTATAAGATGTCCAGACTTCTCAACCAATTGAATCTGACCAAGAGCCAAAATCACAGTAAATTCAGATCCTCGTCCTGGCACGCTTTTTAGATGAATGTCTCCCCCCATCATTTGAGCAATACGCTTTGAAATAGATAGGCCTAATCCTGTGCCCCCATATTCTCTTTCTATGCTGTCGTCTGATTGGGTGTAAGCATTAAAAATACTCTCTTGTTTTTCTTTTGATATGCCAATACCTGTATCTATGACACGGATGAAGGTTTTATCTTCTTCTGTTTCAACCAGGATCTCAATTGATCCATGGCTCGTAAACTTTAGAGCATTGCTCAGGAGGTTCATCATTATTTGCCGAATTCTATAGGAATCTCCAACGAGCATGAGTGGCACATCAACATTTATTTCATAACTTAGGTCAATGCCCTTTTCTTCTGCTGGGAGGTGAAACATTCTAAACACATCATATACTAGTGTCCTCATTGAAAAAGGTTGAGATTCAATAGATACCTGGTTGTTTTCTATTTTAGCTATGTCCAACACCTCGTTTACCAAATCTAGCAAATGTTTTCCCAGAATTCACGATAATATCAATAGATTCCTTGTGTTCTTTGTCCGTAATTTCTTCAGATAATACATCAGAAAAACCAATAATGGCATTAAGTGGTGTCCTTATTTCATGACTCATTTTTGCAAGAAACTCCAATCTTGCATTAGAGGCTTTTTTCGGCCTTTTCAAGAGCCTGTTCAAGTTCAACTGTATTTTCTTCAATATTGCTGGCCATTAAATTAAATGCATCTGCCAATTCATCAAATTCACTTCTTGAATCCATTTCCACCCTGTAGACATAATTATGATTTGAAATTTCATTAGCAGCCTGCATAAGTCTTAACATTGGTTTGCCAATAATTTTTTGAATATAAATATAAACCATCATGATAAGGACAAAGTATATTCCAAGAAATGAAATCCACAAGTCTTTATGCAGAGCCTTACCTACAAAGATCCATAAGAGGGGTTCAAATCAATGACAATAACCGCCCGCTTTAAAACCATAACCACTGAGCCTGAGACACGAAAATATATCTCTTCCACTATCATCATTGACATAACTCTGAATAATAGCGTTTTATATTCTTTGTGGTGCCTATTTCATCTTCTATAGAGGCATATATTATTTTTCCCTTGGGATCGTACAAGTGAATATCTTCCACAAGGTCATACCCCTCAAACTTACTCAGAACCTCATTTATTAAACTTAACTGACCGGCGTTCAAAATAGGTGTGATAGAGTATTTGATCGACTCTGCGATCAGCTCGACTTCCTCGTCTATATGATGTTCAATGTTTGTTTGCACCCTCTTATTAACATACATAGACGATCCCAAGGACAAAATCATGACAATACTTGCCATACCAATAAAAAGCTTAAACACCACTGAATTTAACTTCATAAGTAAACCTTCCTTTTGAGACTTATCTCAAATTGAGACTTATCTCAAGGCATCATCAAACCAAATGATCAACTTGAGAATCTATAGCCATACCCCCTGATGGTTTCGATCCAAACAGGGTTCTGAGGGTCCTCTTCGACCTTGGTTCTTAGTCTGCGAATATGGACATCAACAGTTCGTGTTTCAAAAGCCACCACATCATCCCAAACTTTATTAAGCAGTTCATCCCTTGTAAAGACACGGTTGGGATTTGTCACAAGAAGCAGTAGTAATTTATACTCCTTTGGACTCAGTGTGATTTCCTGTCCATCTTTTTTGAGTTCATGGGTGAGTGGATTCAAAATAACATCTCCAAAAGCAATGGGTTTTCCCACAGATGATCTGTCCTGCTCTATTCTCCTAAAATCACATTGAGCCTAGCCAGAAGCTCTCTTTTTTGAAGGGCTTATGAATATAATCATCAGCCCCCATTTCAAGCCCAAGCACCGTATCGATTTCATCATCCCTGCCTGTGACCATCATAACTGGAATATGTTTCGATTTTTCATGACTTCTAATCTCTTTGAGAAGTGACAAACCATTAATATCAGGCAACATCATATCCAAAATGGCTGCATCAATATCGTGGGTGTCTAAAGCTTCTATGGCCTGGACCCCATTATAGGCTGCAATCACTTCATAACTGTCTTTTTTGAGTATCACTTCAATCAAGCTCACAATGGAAGGATCATCATCTACCACCAATACTTTTTTTTGCCATATCCATCCCCTCCTTTTGCTTGAGACAAAACCTATCACAATCGAACAGTTTGTATAAACTTATTTAACACGTCTGAAATGCATGTAAAAAAAGTAAAACACCAACAATTGTTAGAAAATGAAGTAGAAGACCACCTCTATACACATCACTTAGAGTCATTTTCCCATCGAGCTTACCATTTTCTACTTGAAATCCCATGGTCACTCCGTTGAGTGTCAGTTCGGAAGCCTTTCCATTCACTTTCCAGATTCGGTGCGGTGATAGGAAACTATTCCATATTGTCTGGCCATTCACAGATCCGTCAACACGGTGGGCAAACTCCATCTCAGAAATTTGATTCTTTATGACTCGTGCTTGTCCTTCACGCTTCTTTAAACTGAGGCCGGCAGTCTTGATGTCCACTTTATCCACCAAAACAAACTCATTGTACTTTTCAAATTTTCAAAGTTTTTTATTTCCAGTTTACCCGCCTATTTTATTGCCTCTTGCCCAAAACTGGTATAGAACACTGTCTGCTCCAGCTGGGACTTTTACAAGTTGTTCATAGGTATTCCACTTTATCTTGTCAGGTTCTTCAACTTCAAAAATAAACTTTGTGTCCACAACCTGCTTGTATTCATCCAGGAAGATAAGCTTGCTGTGACGTTTAACAATGGCATCAGACCGCGCCTGAAAGGAGATTAGAATTTCTTCATTGGCCTGCACTTGAATAGGTTCACTGGAAGATATATACCAGTCACAAGAACAAGTGGCATCATATTCGATGTAGAAGTCGCCTGGCCCCCTTACCATATGACGCATCATATCCGGTGTGATTCTCTCACACGTGCTACAATCTGAAACAGCCAGGTCCCGTCTTGCACTTTCAACAACTATTGAGTTGGGGTCAAAAGTCTTAAAATCACTCGCTTCTATATAGTTATCATTTTCACTTATCAATTCCATAATTACCCTATATCGCCCCGCTTTAAGCTGAATACTTTCAATCCAGGACATGTTTTATACAAGTAGGGCTGGCCTGTTCCAGTGTTAAATATGGATAAACTGCTTCAAGGGGGTCAAAGTCTATGGTGACACCACTCTTTTTCTCGGTAAGAGCGCGCTGATCTATCGTCTGTGAATATATGGTCTGACCTGTGCTGTCTTGAATATGCATGCGCATATGCCCCTGTTTAGAAATGGGAAATAAACGGATGGAATAATGTCATACGCACCCGAAGTGGGAATTTCAATTTCTGCATAGACTTTGCCCTGACTAAGGGCAGTGCCCGTACCATTGCTGAGTTCAGGGTATAAGCGTCTGCTTTGTATATTGCCCTCCCTTTCAAACTCCATCTCTGTTTCAAGTATGAGAAGTTTGTCGTGATTCCTTAGTATAGATTTCCACTTAGACTTTTCTCTTTCATAGACACGAAGTGGTACAACCGCAATATGTGACACAGCATTAAAGCCTTCGATGTTTTTAAGGACAAACTGAGGATTTTGAGTCATCAAATTGAAAATCGCCCAGGTCATGCCACTTAAATCCACTGAGCTGGGTGGATTTGGTAAAGATCTCATGATCATGTCCTTTTATATTGAGGCTGTAACGCCCTCCGCCAAGGGAATCAAAACTTTTGACAAAAACACGGTAAGACCCTGGCTCTAATACCTTTGTCATAAGGATTTCATTGGGCTTGGTGTACTTAGGAAATTTCCGAATTTCAACGTCATGAATCCACCAATATATTTTTCTTCTAGGGCGTTGATAGGTTAATAAGTCAATCCTATAAAAGGCTGTGTCTTTTGGTGAAACAACCTCGCCTGTAAACTCAATCGTATCAAAATTCACAAGTTGGTCTGGTCCTACAATATATTGGATGCCAATTTCTCTTTTGTTTCTATCATAAAATCGAACCTTCATATGGAGTTGATTGGCACCACGGCCAGATACCATTATTTTAAACTGATATGGCATTTTCTCCTCAGCTGTCAGAACAGGGGATTTCGCCACCTGCCATATAAAGCTGGGATCTCCCCTTTGAATCACACCATGGAGGACACCAACGTTGTCGCTGACGTTGTAAGGGTTTGAAACCACATCAAATAGGTCTGGGTTGTCTGCCACGAAAAACTGATCTGCCCTGAGCAGACTGTCAAAGTCATACACAATCTCTCCATCGAGATTCTGCTTCTCATGTGGCTTCACATTAAAGGCTTCAGATGCAAATGTTAAAACGATCCCCTTATTGTGATCCCATTCAAAGCGTGGATGAATCACATCCATTTTTGATTGAAACCAAGCCCAGTCTGGAAATGTTGTATAGGTCTTTGACCATTTTATAAAAGGATTGACTTCATCAACAAAATTAAAGGGATAAAGTTTATACTTTTTAGGCATGCTGGATAGAACTAAATCATCCATGTTTTAACTTCAATAATATCATCTTGACCAATGCTGTCCGTGTTAAACACTTCTTCTTTGCTTGTAAAAATGAGCGGTAGGTCTAGGGGGTCATAATCTTCAAACTGACTCAAAGAATGCAACTTGAGAAGACCATACGGCGTTATAAAAGCGTCTTTGTGAAAACTGGTCTATCTCCTTGCTGGCGTCCACATCAAATACTTTGAATATGCCATTTTCATATGTTTTTTCAAGATTCTCTTGAAGACCAAGCACCTCTTCATTGAAATCTTGCCTATTTTCTTGGTCAATATATTCATTATGGTATATAAGCTGATTGACACCGAAAGCCTTAACCACCTTTTCAAGTTCCATACTCCGCCCCTGATCAAGTATGAACTGAATCAAGTCATACATATATTTAATGGAAGGATCATTGCCCTCATGGTGAAAAACTGTTCTAATTGGGGCGTTATAAATATGAATATCACCTGTGGCTTTTGAATCCTCATATCCCAGGGGAACATTCCACTTCGGGGTTGAAATATGAGTGATAGGGCGCAGCATTTGCTCTGCAACGGGCACATATAAGGCATATGGTGCTTCTTGCCCCTCGCCAACTGTCGGATTTTCCTCGTAGTGGTGTCTTAGTTCTGAAAAGGCTTTTGGTTCTTCTATAGGTTGAAAAAAAGCGTTCAAAAATATATGTCCCGCACTGGGAAGAGGTAGGCATAGCATGACAAAAGGAGCATGAGAAAAATCATGCCGTTGAGCGCTGACTTATACTTATATTTCTGAGTCCATGAATAAATGGACTCAAGCCCAAAAACAAGAAGAACACTATAGGCAATGGCTGTAATGGCTATCATCTTGTTGGGATCTCTAAAAATATTTCCAAAGACAGGCAGTCCCGCCAGTCTGAGAAAAAGACCAGATGCTGATGGGTAATAGACCCCGTAGAAATGAGAATCATGATCCCTGCAAGGAGTGTTAAGAAGAGAATAATGTGGTGCTTGTAGGCATTCATTATGACACCCACAAGTATTATAAGGAGCAGGACTGTTCCTCCAATATAGAACAAACTGGAGAGCTGACTCAAGTCGACCATAGGCCACCAGTATCCCATCATGAGAAGCACTTGATCAATAGAAGCATGTCTTGAAAACATGGTATATGTATCAATGACATTAATATTGTGTTGTGACGCTCCCACATCAAGGACAACGCCACCCACATAAATACTGAGCCAGTAAAAAGACAATCCTCCTGTCATCATGGCCAGAAGGGTCAATTTTTTTAATATGGCCTTAAAAATATTTTTGACTATGGTTTTGCCCCTTCTTATATATCCAAAGAAGTACTTGAAACATAAGAGTAAGAATAGTATGCCAAGAACCAAAATCGAATAGAAGAAATAATGGATGGCTGCAGAACTTAATGTGATTAGGTAAGCCAAAATGAAAATATCTTTTATATTGCTCCTATATATTTTTTAGAATATGGATTGTAGTTGGGAATAACCTGTCTTTGAAACTTGTGGTCAAAAGACCTTGAAAAAATAAAGAATGACAAGGGGAAAAAGACTGTAGCCTGTCAACAAATAAATATGCTGTATCCTATAGATCACCCAGGGGTTGAGGGCATAGAGGACACTTCCAAAAATAAGGGCATTGATCTTCCAAAGATTAAAGGACATACCGGTGTAAACACTAACCAGCCTTTTAGAAAGCAAATACATGGAAGCTCCAGAAATTAGAATCAATTCTAGTATAAAGCCCTTAAGAAATAAGTGGCCATTCCATTCAAAGATCCCTGACAAGAGATAGAGGGGCAGGATAAAAAAGAGTCTTGGAATATTGAGCATGGAAACAGTGTTCCATCTTGTATTCCAAAGCCCATATATTTCGTCCATATAATTTTTCGAGTAAAAGGGAAAATCAATATCGGAGAACACAACATGCCCTGGTTGAAAAAGGACTGAGACATAATAAAGTATGATCAAGGTCATCATGGACAAGGCAAAAAATCATATCTGTATATGTAAAACATCTGGGAGAATTTATTTATGATTTTTTGTGTGCCTGCTTTTTTCATTCTGCTCAACACCTTCATCTAGGTCTTCATATAAGAGTTCTAACTCTTCTTTTAGTAAATTTATATCATCAAAACTTTTGGAAGCCATATCCATATGTCGAATGGCTTTTGTGATATTCCTTTTGATATTTTTCACTTCGCCAAGTTGACTCATGCTTTCCGTCAGTAAGGCATGTCGGAAAACTTTAACAATTCTCCATGCAAGGAGAAAAACCAATTGCAAAAAGAACAATAGAAATTATGATCATCCTAATAATGTATAGTCTCATAGCCTGCTTGAAACTCTGATCCAGAACCACTGTGAGAACACTCAATGTGATATTTTCCACATCAAAGCTTTCAATGGAATAAAAGGTTTCTTCGAAATACCCTGTGTTGTCACGTCGACTTGCCGCATCATCAAAATATGTTCTGGCGTTCAAACCCTCTCCTCTCTCAGTGAGCGGGACAATATGCTGGTCATAGACACCTATGAAGTCACGGGTAGCACTTATATAAGGGGACAAGAGCTTGTTAAAATCAACAAGAAAGAGCAAGTAGCTTTTTTCCCCTTTATAGTAGACCAAATATTTTTCAGTGTCATACTGTTCTAAAATCATGGTCTGATAAAAAAACATACCCTCAAGGTTTTCCATTTCAAGGGTGATTTGTCTGTTTGACCGCCCTAACGATGAAGCCCTCAACCTGTTTTCATCAAACCGATGAACCTCCAGTACACTTTCATTGCTTTTAAGAAATGTCGACGCTTCATCGAGCCAATTTTCCCCTGAATCTAATGCAAGAGCAAAGGCCTCAATACCTAATTTGAAACGATCAACTTCATGGGTTAAATCATTAATTGTGCTCTTGTTTTCTGAACTTGTTCGACTCACGGCACCTTGAAACTCAGACCGATTAATAAGGGGATAATGGAATGCAAACATAACCACTATGGTTATTGAAACCCATAATATAACCAGTAAAACACCTTTGACTTCATAGTTTCACGACCTATCCTGGGCCAAGTCATATAGTCGCATCATACCCACACTGCTGTTAACCAGTTCATACTTAAAGTCTCTCCAGTTAAGGGGTAAGGGGCTTCATCCGACTGTTCCACTATGGCTAAATCATCATCTGTCAGTATCCATCTCTCTAAAGAGGATACTTTTTTTAATGTTGATGTTTGAACAAAGTGCAACTCACCCGTTGACTCATCCTCTTCAAACCACCGTTTTGAAATCTCAACAGCCTCTTGAAGCATGTCAATGGCTTCCTTGTCTATTTTCCATGGCTTAATAATATACTTATACACATGACCTTCGTTGATCGCATCGATAATCGATGAAACATGGGCGTTGCCACTGAGAATAATCCGCATGGTATGTGGGCTTATATCTTTCGCCTTAGAAGAAAGCTCTAGTCCGTTCATATCTGGCATCATGACGTCGGTGACCATAACATCTATGTGAAACTGCTTCATCCATTTAAGAGCTTCTTCCCCTGAGTTGGCAAAGTGACACTTAATATCTGTGCCTTTCATCTTTCTCTCAATCAACCTTAAGACCATTTGATCATCGTCTACAAATAGGATTCTCTTCATACTGACCACTCCCTAAATTTCTATATACTTGATTTCGCAACTTGCTATATATTTTTCAATGGCTTCAAGGGTTTCTTGTATTTTATAGTCTGATTCTAAACCACAAAAGTATATGAGGTCTCGTCCCAAGTCACCCACTCTGATGAAACCGTAATTGTGTCCGCTGTCACGTAGTTGCATTGCCAACCTTTCGATCTCTTTTATATTGATGCCTCTTTAAAAAGACTTTAATCTGATATAACTGATTTCGTACATTTTCAAAGTAATTCGGTACAATTGTTTGAAAGTCTCTATCTATATATACCAACATTTTCGTCGCCTCCTACATTCCTAAAGAAATTTTTACCATATTTTTAATAAAAACTATGGAATCCTTGGCCACATCAATATGCGATCCATCTCTGTCTTTAAAATAAACAGGCACCTCAAGGACTCTCAGATTCATTTTCTTTGCCACGTGAATTATTTTTAAGTCTATTGCAAGACCATATTTTTCGTTGAGTTGTGTCAGAACTGGTTTTACAACTGCACCGCGGAACATTTTAAGACCTGTTTGGGAATCTGTTACGCCTTTTTGGTAATAAGGGTTTTGTCATCCATCTTTTAATGGTACTGATGACATCCCTGATAAATGGTCTATCTTCTGCTGTTTTGTCTTTTGTACCAATAACCATGTCATAAAATCCCTGGTTGATTATATTGATCATACGGCTGATGTCATTGAGCCTAAAGGCATCGTCTGCATCTGCGAAAATAATAATATCTGATGTTGAAACCCTAAAGGCTTCCATATATGTGCCTGCTTTTCTAGTATTCTGCTTGAGAGGAAGCAGTCTAAAAGCTGCCTTAAATTCCACAACGTCTGACTCTTCTAAGTACCTGTTGATCATCTGATTCAAGAAGGCATCTGAATCATCGCTGCTGCCGTCGTCAATAAAATAGATTGTTATATATGGGTATCCCATTTCATTGAGGGCCTGAAGTTTCTTTACAAAGGCTCCAATATGATGCATTCTATGGGCTTCGTTGAATACAGGAATAAATAAGTCCATTGAAACTCTTTTTGTTGGTAGGTCAGGATTTAATAGTATGGCTACCGATTGAAGAATGCCCTGGAAATCGTCCCTGTTTCTGTACTGGACTTCAATCCGTCCTAGTGTTAGCATATTTTCTAGCACATGCATAGCATCCACTGCATTTATGGGATCAATCACCCAAAGAATCGGTGTTGTAGATTGTACGTCCCGAACCAGGTCCAGCTGAATTTTTGAATTTTCAAAGTCCTCTATGTCAACAATAACCAAGTTGGTCTTTGGATTTAGACCATCAAAGGGCTGAACTTTGTATAGTGGGAGTAAGCGGTTATAATCTATATTTGTATCACTGAATACGGATATATGTTTTTGTTTTCATTTCGTCACCTCAATTTTTTTCGTTCACCAGGTTTTGTAATGATCACATCAATCATTCCACGAAGTTCAAATTCATCCATGTTGGCTGGAATCAAGAACTGGTCCCCTGTTTTAATATCGAATATTTGACCCTTGTAGGTTAAGTAACCTTTGCCGCCAATACAGCTTATAAGTTGGAATCTATTATCTGTTGTGAATTGATGTGCCTCTCTAATTTTGTATTTGCTAACTTCAAAGTATTTCGTTTGAATGTACTCAGTCACTTCAGTTGTTCCTATTTTTTCAGTAAAGCCTCTACATTTCCCATAATCTGTATCAAGCTCAATAACATCTTTTGCTTCTTCTAATGGAGCTCTCTTCCGCGTCCATAATCGTGTAAGCGGAATGTGATGTCACTACTCTGCTGAATTTCAAGGAGAACTACACCGCTGCCAATGCCATGGATGGTGCCTGCTGGCACTGTATAAAACTCTCCTGCATGTACCTTTATATGGTTCAGGCACTTATCCAATTTCTTGATTTTCAATAGAGGTCATTGTCTCTTCAATGGAACAAGCATTTGTTCCTAATATGATTTCGGCGTCTGGTTCAGCTGAAAGAATGTACCAAACTTCTGTTTTTCCCAGGCTTTTATACTTTTTAACTGCGTAGTCGTCATTTGGATGAACTTGTAGTGATAAGTCTGATCGGGCATCTAAGAACTTAACCATGATTGGGAATGTCTCATATATTTGACCTAGAAGATTTAAGCTGTCAGCACTTAATAAGTTGCAAATTGATTGACCTTCAAATTCCCCATTGGTTATGGTGCTTGATCCATTTGGATGACACGCCAGTTCCCAAATCTCTCCGAGTTTTATGTTATTAACACTCTTATTGAAATATTTAAGATCATCGCCACCCCAAATTTTTTCTTTAAAACTGCCTTCTAAATGCATAGGATACATAAGATCACTCCTTTTCAATAAATTAAGTTATCTCTTAACTGCTCTTTGATTGTGCTTGTCTAAAACCGGTTGCCAGATAAGCATTTACGATTTGGGAAACACCTATAAGTGTTAATAGGAAATACATGCTGAGCATACCAAGTGTCATAAGTGGATGCTTAATATAGAGCCATAAGTTGTTTGGCTGGTACATAACCGGTCTGAACAGATACCATCTAGTAAGGGCTTTCATGAATCCCTTTTCTTCGCTTGATAGGGTCTTAGGCATCATCTTAAAATGATATTTTTTCTTAGCGAGTAAATTTCTTAGAGTGACTTTCTTTTCGTCGTGAATGAGACCTGAACTTGTTAAACGTTTGATTGTGCCACCACTTTCAATGTAGCGAATGGTTGGCTGAGTTTCTTCAAAGGAGATCTGACCTGGATTGATACCACCTGTTTTTAGATATTCGTCAATTCTCCAAAATCTTGCGGCTTCGATGGAATGTTTATCCACCTTTTTCGCATTATTGATTACTTTTCTTTCAAAGAGTTTAATTCGTGTCATGACGTTGTCATGTCTTGAAACTGGAATCTCCTTAATAACAAGTGCCCCTGTGTTCTTAGAAGCTTGCAGTGTGTCAATTGAATCCTTTAGTAAATTGTCTTGTAGAATCATGTCTGAATCTATAATGAATAGAAAGTTAAATTCTTTTTCAAGGCTGCCTGTATAGCACTATATCTGGCAATGCCTCTTTCACCATGTTCCAGTTTAAGGTGTGTGATCCATTCAAAGCGCTCTTTATATTCTTCTATGACATGATTGGTGAAGTCTGTCGAACCATCATCTGCTATAATCAGTTCAAAATTTTTATATGATTGTTTGGCGCAACTGTCGATTAGATCGAATATATTGTATTGACTGTTGTAAGTCGTTGTAATAATCAACACTTTATTATTCATGAGAGAACCTCCTCGATGTTCCACATTTCCACTTCAAAGACTTGTGCTGTTGTTTCCCACTGAAACTGCTTGGAATAACTATACGCCTCAGTCTTGACCGTTTCATACAGGTTTGAATTTTCCACTGAATCAATCATGGCTTCCAGAAGTCCTTCTGGAGAATTCTGCTTTGACAAAAATCCTGCTCTACCTTGATCAACTGCATCAATTAAACCGGCTGAATTGTATACAATACTTGGTGTACCAACAGCTGCTGCTTCAGTGACGGTTAATCCCCATCCCTCTCTATCTGACGGATAAATAATGGCGTGTGACCTGCTCATGAGTTCAAGTTTTTCTCTTCACTGACAAAACCGTGGAAGATAATATCTTTTCCTTGTTCCAGCTTGTAAGTCTCACATATAGGTTCAAGAACCTTTTCCTTAAAGCTTTTGTTCTCTTTGCCCACGATCCAAAGCTTAGAATTTGGATAATTTTTCTTGAACTGTCCAAAAGCTTTTACCGCTGAATCAATGCCTTTGTATTTTGCGTAGCGTCCAACGTATGTGAATGTATACTCTAGGTCTTTTTTAAAGAATTGACCAGGATCCCAAGGTTTAAAGTTTATGCCTTCTGGTAGAATTTTTATAAATTCATCTTTGAATCCAAGAGCCATTAAATCGTTTTTTGTTGAGTTCGATACTGTAAGTGTGATGTTGTTCTTATAAATCTTAGTCATGAGATCCTCTGAGTGAAAACCAATCAGACTAAATGGTTTGATCCAATTTCTTAACCAAAGCTCTCGTGCCATTTGATGAATAAAGAAAATTCTCTTAGACTTTGGAATCCAAAATGGTGTAAAAATCTATGAACATTACACTGGTCAACACGTAATCGTATTCTTTTTATTTTTGAAGTAGTGAGCATAGCCCACAGAATGACTGAAGCAATATTTCCTTTTCTAATGTATTTAACGCCATCAATCACTTCTTTCTTTTTGTCCCCCTTTAAAGAGTGGCGAAAAATGTACAATCTTATATTTTTTGTGTCTACAAGTCTTAACATTTCGTGTGTGAAAACTTCAGCGCCGCCTTTTTTAGGGGCTTTTATATCTCTCCATGATAGGAATAGTATGCTTTTTCTCATTTTTTTATCCTCCTCGTTAGAAATCTTAAAACCAATACAAGTGCCATAAGTGTGTATGTGACAAGTTCTATAGTGACAATTTGTTCTAAAGTGTTGTTCCATTTCACCAAGGCTATGAGTAGCATTAATGAAAAGACAACCAATGTTTTAATATAGTCTTTATCCCCTGCGACCATTTCCATGGAGGCCATAAAGAATGATATTGATAGCATAAAGTAGGCTGCTGCATGGGGCAGGATCAATGTTCTTGCTCCGTAATACACTGGACTGAATAGTAGTTTAAGGGCCACTGGCATTGCCACTGCATAAGCTATGAGTATGAAGGTTCCGATGAGTGTGTAGAGTCCTAGGAGCTTTGTTACTTTCTTTTTAAAGGCCTGTTGATTATCTTTAACTTCACTTGTATATGGAATAAGAACTGTTATGATGCTCAGACCAATATGAATGAAGATTTGTCCGTATCTGGCACTGACTGCATATACACCTGATTTCTCGCCAATGTAGTAATTTGCCAGTATAAGTGTTATTGCTGTGAAGTAGTAAAAGAATACTTGAGTGGATAATACATTTGAAACCCTTTTATAAGAGGTATAAACTCGACTTATTCTTAGCAGCTTCTTTTATATTCAGTTTGAACTGTATATTTTGATTGTGACTCTCACTTGTAAGTGTTGCCGCTTTCTTTGTTACGATAAGTGAGGCCATCATGCCTGCTAAGACACTTACCAATATGGATTCAATAGACCTATAGTAATGAAGCAATGGGATGAGAAGTAAAAGTTTTGCACCCATTTCAATGTAAAAACTGCTGTTAAGCTTCAAGAATTTCTTCTGTCCCTGCAAGTATCCTCTGTAGTAGCTCACCCTCGCTTGGATAATGAATATGCTTAACATCATTAGATACTGATGTGGCTGACCCCTTAACAACTGCGTCATTGGGTTTATGATAATAAACATGATACTCGTTATACCTATAATGACCACGTTGGTCATTTGATTCATTTTTACTATGAAATTTGTCTTTGTATTTTTGCTGAAGTTTGTTTGTGAGACAAATTTTTGCAAAATATGTTTGAATGGCCATTCCGAATATCATGAGTACGAATAGTAGTGAGAAGTATGCATTTAATATGCCGTAATCTCCTGAGGTCAAATACCAGCTTATATAAATATGAATGGCTAGGTTGCCTCCGTTAAGAAGAACATCCAAAACTGGAAATATAATGGCTTGAAACTTACTTCTGGTGTCGATTGCCTTTTCCATTTCCTCACCTCCTGTGTTGTTGAGACAAGAATATCTTTCTTAAGTAACAGGGCTAGACCCCCATGTAAACATTCTCGTTACATAATTTTTTTTATTGTTACGAGTATGTTTACAAAAGAGTCTGTGCCTTTAACAATGCTCCTTTATGATCTAGAAAAACAACTCGAACCCCTAGGGGATCAAAGGAGGAATATATATGAAAACATCATCAATTATTATGGCAGGTGGAAACGGCACAAGATTTTGGCCAATGAGTCGAACCAAATTACCAAAGCAGTTCCTGGACTTAGACGGCAAGGGGACACTTATTAATAAGACCATTGAGCGACTCACAAATACAGTGGAAATGGATTCCCTCTATATAGTAGGCAACAAGAAGCATAGATCAATCTTTGAAGATCAGTTGCCCAAAAACTTCTTAATGGAAAACCTGCTTTTAGAACCAAGTGCCCGCAACACCGCTCCAGCCATTGCTGCTTCAGTCATGGCTCTTCACAAAAATACGGAAACCATGTGGTCGTGGTTCTCCCCTCTGACCAGCACATAAAAAACGAAGATAATTTCACCACGCAAACTTCAAAAAGCCATACAACTCGCCAAGTCAAGTCATTGCGTTGTAACCCTTGGCATAAAACCAACTTACCCTGCAACAGGCTATGGCTATTTGAATACAAACAAGATCTCAGAAGATATATTTACACTTTCAAACTTTGTGGAAAAACCCAGCTATGAACTGGCCCTTGAATACACACAAAAGGACAACTACTACTGGAATGCTGGCATCTTTGTATTTGAATCTGGTGTTATGTTGAACCATATTAGCAAACACATGCCAGCCCTCTATGTTCAGTGTGAAAAATCAGTGATTGGAACGTTGATTTACACTCAGGAAAACTGGAAAGCTCTATGAGAACATGCCGTCCGAATCCATTGACTATGGAGTGATGGAGAAGATTGATAGTATTCTTATGGTGCCACTTGATTGTGGATGGAGTGATCTGGGCAGCTGGGATGCACTCAATACAATTAAGTCTGAAGATAAGGACAAGAACATTTTAGAAGGCAATGTTCAGGCACTCGATACACAGGGCACAACGATAGTGGCTGGGAAAAAACTCATAGCTGCCATTGGCCTTAAAGACTTAATTGTCGTAGATACAGAAGACGCCCTTCTTATCTGTTCCAAGGATGATGTTCAAAAATTAAAACCTTGGTTGGCAACTTGAAGCAAGAAGGCCAAGGTAAGCTGGTCTAATATCCATTAAGCAGACTGTAAATTCTGTATAAAAAAACGCTGATTGACCTTTGTTCCTGGTCAATCAGCGTTCTTTATTGATACCTTATTCCTTGAGCGACTTGCAAAATATCATTCAAGAGTCTTCGTTATACCATATATAGATATTTAAAAATCAAAATTCTATATATGATTTGACGAGGACGTCTATCTGTAATTTGCAAGCGCCCGAGTTTTTTATTTACTTGTTTATTGATTGATGCCTCATTGGTTTTTAGGGATATTCTTATAATACACACTCAAATATTCTAATTAAGACCATGGTTGAACCAGTAGACATCTACTCCTCAACATATGTCCCGACAATTTCGGCTCTTGAAAGAACATACAAGCCATGGGGTGAGTCTTCCATAATTTCTTTTGTCAAATCCTGACCGGCTTTTATTGTATTCATATGTGTCCCACCAGACCATTTGTCCAGGTTTGAAAAGTCATATACCTGACCACTTACAGCCACTAAAACAGCTTTTCCAGCTGTCCCATCAAAGTAAGCCAGACTGTCCTTATTAAAAGTTCTCGGATTATCAGACCGTTTTCTGGATCTATGGTTCTGACAGTCATAGTCGCAGCCTCTGCCTTGTTGCTTGTTGATCCTGCTTGAATGTCTTGTCTGCATACCCAGAAACTATACCATAGTCATACACTGAATATATAGCCATTTTTAACGATTGGTCAAGACCATCTGCGTCTACTATATCCGTTTTTCTAGCCATAGAATATGGACTTGCTCCAATAGACCGGGTGATCATAAGGGCGATTTCACCACGGGTAATATTTTGTCAAGATCATTGAATGATCCCTCTAATAGGATGCCTTCAGCTAGGGCCGCAGCCCTCCATCCACTAGCCCAGTGACTATCTGTTTGATCCAAGGGCTCAATGCTCTGGGCCTTTAAGAGCATAACCGTAAATTCCGCTCGACTTATGACAGCATCTGGTTTGAAACTGCCGTCAGGGTAGCCTGATACAACACCTTCTGAAACCAGGGTCTCAATGAAGGGCTGTCCCCAGTGTCCATCAATATCTTGAATATCTAAACCATATACCGGCAGTGATCCAAGAAGGATCAAAACCATTACCATGCTTATATATTTTTTCATGTCGTTCTCCCTTCACTTTAATTGGTAGAGCAAATCAGTCGTAATTTTACTTTACCCCCTTCACACATAAAAAAAACTCCCAAAACAAGAAAATTGAGAGTTTTTTAGTAGACAATATTTATATTCTTACTATGTCTTTTAGAATATTTAAGCATTCAACATTATCATAATATTTTCATCGATTCATTTAACTATTTTTCATTTGTTTCTACCCATTCTTTTGGCTCTTTCTACGGCCTCTTCAGAAGGAACAGGTACTTTCGTATCTTTTTTCGATATTTAACGTCTGCCCACGCTTCAGTTTTGCTGGCGCCGAGCACTTTGTTTTTCTTATCCATTATTTCACCTCGGTCCGTTTACACTAGTTTATGGTTGACTGTTCTCTATCTCTAAGATATCACAATTGATAACAATTGTCAAGTTGTATTCATTACATTTTCGGAATTACTGGATAATTTCATCAACTGTCTTTGATTTTGGAAGGACTTTTAAATGGTCGCCACTAACAGATACTCTTAAGTGGTCTCCATCTTTAATTTGACTTCTTAGATAAGCCTCAGCAATCTCATCTTCAAGATAAGTCTGAATAGCTCTGCGCATTGGTCTTGCGCCATACTCTTCACTGTAGCCTTTCTCAATTAGGAATGTTTTGGCATCTTCATCCACATCCATGGTCATGTGCTTGTCGTGAAGTTCGACCTTGACTTCCTTTAGCATAAGTTCAAGAATTGACTCAAATTCATTATGCTTAAGCTTGTTAAATGTGATGATGTCATCCACCCTATTTAAAAATTCAGGTCTAAATGTGCTTCGAAGAGCTTCTCTAACCTTTTCCTTTACAGCGCTGTGGCTATCTGAACCAAATCCAATGCGGGCTGCCCCAGAACTTGTTCCAAGATTGGATGTCATTATGATGACCGCATTGTCAAAATAAACTGTTCGTCCCTGGCTGTCAGTTAATCGACCATCATCCAGTATTTGAAGCAATATATTGAAAATGTCTGGATGGGCTTTTTCAATTTCATCAAGGAGAATAACCGAATATGGATTTCTTCTAACAATATCTGTTAATTTTCCACCTTGGTCAAATCCGACATATCCCGGAGGGGCACCGATAAGCTTACTCACTGTATGCCTTTCCATATACTCCGACATATCCAGTCTAATCATATTGTCATCACTGCCAAAGAGCTCTGTGGAAAGACTCTTGGCAAGTTCTGTTTTACCGACACCAGTCGGTCCGACGAAGATAAAAGATGTTGGCTTTTTAAGTTTTCTAAAGCCAGATCTATTTCTTCGAACAGCTTTAGCCAATGATTCCACAGCTTCATTTTGTCCAATAACACGACGTTTTAATCGGTCTTCTAGAATCAGGAGTCTGTCCGCTTCATCCTCTGTAATTTTTTTGTACAGGAATTTTTGTCCAGGCTTCTATCACATAAGCTATATCTTCTATGCCAATTTCCACATGTGATGCTTCCTCTTCGAGCTTTGAAATTTTATCTTCAAGGGTGATTTCTTCCATTTTTAAGTCTGCTGATCGTTCGTAGTCTTCCAGTTCAGCTGCCTGTAATTTTTCTGCACGAACCTTATCAAGGTCTTCCTTCAGGGCTGCCAGTTCAACAAGTCCCTTGTTTTTTAGGTTTGCACGGGATCCCGCTTCATCCATAACATCAATAGCCTTGTCTGGCAGGTAGCGATCTCGAATATATCGGTCACTCAAACGAACGCAGGCTTCAACAACCTGGTCAGATACATTCACTTTATGGTAGTCCTCGTAGTAGCTCCGTATCCCCTTAAGGATTTCAACTGATTCCTCAGGTGTGGGCTCATCGACAATAATTGGCTGGAAGCGTCTCTCAAGTGCTGCATCTTTTTCAATATGCTTCCTGTACTCCTCCAGAGTGGTTGCACCAATAATTTGAACCGCTCCCCTTGCCAGGGCTGGTTTTAAGATGTTGGCCGCATTCATGGCACCACCTTGAAGATCACCTGCACCAACAATATTATGAAGTTCGTCTATGACCAAAATGACATTGCCACGTTCTTTGGCTTCATCAACAATAGACTTGATTCGACCTTCAAATTGACCTCTGAACTGTGTTCCTGCCACGATGGCCGTCATATCCAAAAGGTAGACTTCAGCACCGAATAGTTTGGCCGGCACTTGTTGTTCTGCTATTCGAAGGGCTAGCCCTTCCGCAATTGCAGTCTTACCCACACCAGGTTCCCCGATTAGAACCGGATTGTTTTTGAGCGTCTGTTAAGAATCTGAACCATTCGGTCAATTTCACGTTGACGCCCAATAATGCGGTCAATCTCACCAGTTTTTGCCTTCTCGGTCAAGTTCGTTCCGTAGGTATCTAAATGTTTCTTTTTATTTTCCAAAACGTTTTTTTTCTTTTTTTTCTTTTTGCTTAACAGCCTCAGAATCAGTGGCCTGATCTCCAGTGGACTCTTCTGAGCCTTCATCCAGTGCGTTTTCAGGTTCATCAAGTTCTTCATAGCCTTCTTCTTCATCATAACCTTCTTCTTCATCATAGGATTCGAAGTCATTCATTCCATTGAAGCCATCCATGCCATCCATCATACCCATGAGGTCTGAAAGATTCATTTGATCAGGGTCCATTCCCTCAAACATATCGTTCATGTGCTCCATCATATGATTTAATTCTTCTTCTTCCATGCCTGTTTGTTTGAGTAAATTGTCAATCCCTGGCACACCTAGTTCTTTGGCGCATTTAATGCACAACTGCTCAACGGATTCTTTTCCGTTTTCCATTTTATTCATATATATCATAGCGATATTTTTATTGCATCTTGAGCAAAGTTTCATATATATACCTCTTTCTTGCAGATTTTAACCCACTTGCATGATCTAGGACAAAGCCTTTTCTTTATGGGTTCTATTATTATTTTACCACCAAATGAATCCATTCAATTCATAGACAGCAAAGATTCACGAAATGTTCACGGAATACATAGTTTTTTAATCACTTAATCATGATTTTAAGGCTTTTTTTCTATAAATTCAAGAGAGTAAAAATAACCCGAGTGGTCTGATTCGATCAGATGACCCACTCGGGTTTCTATACTGTATCAATTAATCTTTACCCTGATGGGAGGTCTCAAAACTTTGTGCCCGCCATCCAAATAAGGTTAGGTCCACTTCGCCGGATGCCCCTACAAGAACATTTTCTTCACGCAGACGTTCCATCTGCTCTCTGCGTGCGAGAGGGTCTTTGATGGAAATTGTTCCCTTGCTTGAAATAACCCTATGCCAGGGCAATTCATACTGGTTGGAATAGCGCTTTAATATACCAGCAACCTGTCTGGGAGCCCTTGGATGGCCAGATAAAGTGGCTATTTGCCCGTATGTTGCCACCCGCCCTTGGGGAATGGACTGAATAATTTTTATGACATTCACAGTGAATTCGCTTAACATATTCGCCCCTTTCTCATTTTGTGACCGCTACTCATTCTCATCAATGGTCACACCAATCTTCCCTTTTCTCATTTTTGACTCTTTTTTTTCTTCTATTCCATGACTTTTGTGACATTATCCATGTCATACTGGTCTGGATAGAGCTGTTCCTTACCAATGTATATGGACAATCTCGTGTGCATGACACGTATTTTTTTGTTCTTATAAAGGACCAGATACTCCCCTTTTCTATCCACCTCTTCCACAATGACGCCCACAGCTGGCAGGCCACTAATTTTCACGGCATCACCTATGTCAAACTTCGGCTTTTCAAGGGCTTTATCAGCATTTTTAAGTTGCTTTCTAACCTTCTTGGCCTCCACCTTTCGTTTTTGGGAACCTGAATCATAGGCCGGCTTATCAATAGTCTTGTCTTCCATGTGTTCTTTTGAACTTCTTAGACACATTGGCATAAGTCTTTTTCTCCCCATAGGAAGCTTCATGAGCTCTTTCAATGAGCTTGTAGTCAAGGCCCAGTCGCAGGGCAATCAGAAAGGCATTGCTTTCGCCTGGTTTTCCAATATCCAGTCTATAAAGCGGTCTTAACTCTCCACATCAAAGGCCATACTTCCAGTTTGAAAACCTTCATGGGATTTTGCAAAAGTCTTTATTTCTGAAAAGTGTGTGGTTGCCATAACCGTTGCACCTTGCTCGTGTAATTTTTCTAATATTGAAATGCCCAGCCCAGTGCCTTCAACTGGGTCTGTGCCTGTTCCTATTTCATCAAGAAGAACCAGGGTGCCTTTTCTGCCATACTTGACAATACCAATAATGTTCTTTATATGGGCAGAAAAAGTGCTTAGAGACTGCTCAATATTTTGATTGTCTCCAATATCAACAAGTATGTCTTCATATAGAGGGAGGGTCGATCCCGGGTCGCAAGCTATATGAAGTCCACTCTGGGCCATAAGGCAGGATAACCCCGTGGTCTTGAGGACCACAGTTTTACCCCCAGTGTTCGGTCCGGTAATAACAAGACTTCTAAACGTGTCCCCTACCCTAATATTTAAAGGAACGGCTTCATCACCTAGAAGGGGATGTTTGGCCTTTATCAAGCTTATTACACCATTGTTGTTAAACTGTGGTCGCTCCCCGCCAATTTCCCTTGAGTAGCGCCCCTTTGCAAGGATGATGTCATACTGAATCATAATATCAATATTCTGCATAATCGTCTGAGTGTGAGTTGCCACAGAATTCGTAAGTTCACTAAGATTCTATACTCTTCTGATTTTTCATCAGCTCTAAGAGCTTCCAGTTCATTTTGAAGTCGTGAAATCGCTTCAGGCTGAACATACGCCGTCGTCCCCTTATTGGAATGACTCACAACGCGACCATCAACAGCATTCTTGTTAGCCCTTTTTACTGGTAAAACAAACTGCCCATCAATGATCTTATACCTGTCATCTTGAAGTTTCCCTGACAACTGAGATGAGACAAGGTACTTATCCATTTTTTCACGAATTCTCGCTTCAGTTCTTCCCAAGTTTTTTCTAATTTTTGAAAGCTTGCTGGATGCTTGATCGCTCACGCGACCATTCTTAATAGCCCTTTGTAGTTGCTCTGCAATATCATCTAAAGGATCGATGCCATATGCATAGTCTGCAATTTTTCTTAGTATGCCTTTTTTGCCTAGCATAAAAGTCTTCATTCGACTGGCATGGTGTAGGAACTCACCCAAGTCTTGCAGACCTTGGGGTGTCAAAACGGCCTCTTTAGAAATTTGCTTCATAGCCATTTGAACACCATTCAAGCTATGGACAGGCACCCTAAAACCATCTTCTGCCAACCGCTTACCATCATCTGATTCATCGAGGGCTGTTCTTATTGCATTTGGATTAAGCATCGGTTCCAAGTTTAGTAATTTATTTTTAGCTTCCTCAGATTTTGCGAATTCACTAATGCGTTCTCTTATTTGATTAAACTCTAGTTTTGTATACGTATTCGTATTCAATGTCTTATCCTCCTATTGGTCATTGACCACTTGTTTTGGGAGGCTTTCACTTATTTGCCGCTTACCGAATCTCGTGAGAATGGCATACCTAGACTAATAATATTAGATCTATTTTTCAATATAAAAATAAAGGGTATGCACAGGCATACCCAATCATTTATTCCAGTGGTAGATGGACACCGACACATACCTTGCATCTAGGTGACATCCCATTGGTTCTTGATATGGAGTCATACTTGCGCTTCTTAACCAGATTCGATGATGGGCACAACAAATAAACGAAATCCTCGAATGTCATTTAACAATCTGTTCGTTACCGCTGTTCATCGATTCAATTATTGGGTTAAGAAGCTAGGCAATCATAAAATTCTCCATATTTTCATATCATATCGTTTAAATTATTTTTACGTTAATATTATATACATGATTTCTCATTATTGCAAGTTGTTTTTTTACCATTTGACCAAATGACCTTATATGATCACTATGAAACAAATCCCTATGGCCTGTACCAGCATAGTCTCAACAGTAATTTGATGCCTTGCACATTTGGAAAGGCAAAGAACTTGAGATTTTCCTTTTAAACCATAAAAAGCGCAGCGTCTATTCCATATTTGGATCTAGGACAGCTGCGCTCAACTTGTCTTTACATATTTTCTGTTTGATAAGACTTTCCTATCATGAGTGACTATAAGCCCCCAGGTCTAACCCCTTCAGCTACAATGCTCTTTAAGAAGAATGTTTTTTTTCAAACGAAAAGTTAAGCCTGAGTTCATAGTCTTAATACGCTTATTCACATAAACCGTAAGACCACTGACTTCAAACTTGTTATACTCTCCAGGTGCCGCCGGCACCTTCAATTCCACTTCTGGGAATTCCATGGCACCGCATCAGCCGCCGCCGCTTCGTCGAAGCATCAAGGTCAAATCGCCTTTTCCTTTGGCATCCATGTATTCCAGGACGGCTTCTTCTATGGTTATATTCAAGATCTCATCTCCCAACATATCACCCAGTTTTTATATATTAGCCTTCAATTCGAACAACTTCAAAACCTATATCATCAATAGCTTGCGTAATGGACTCATTTGAAACCTCCGCTTTTACATCAACCACAGCTTGCTTGGCCTCAAGGTTGACACTTGCATTTGCTACACCTTCAAGTTCACCTAAAGTGTTTTCAACACGCATTTTGCAGTGGTTGCAACTCATGCCTTCAATAAATATTGTTTTCTTCATTTGAATCACCTCATACACTTTCTTCACATACTTGCTATTATCATTGTACCCCATACCCATTACAAAGACCCATTTATGCTTTTTTATGACTTGGTCTAAAACGCTTTAATCGAAGGGCGTTGGTTACAACAGAAACCGAACTAAATGACATGGCTGCCGCCGCAAACATTGGACTGAGCAGTGGCCCGCCAAAGGCATAAACCACACCTGCTGCAAGAGGAATTCCCGCAGTGTTGTAGAAAAATGCCCAGAATAAATTTTGCTTGATGTTTCGAATGGTGGCCTTGCTGAGTTCAATAGCGGTTACAACATCTTCAATGTCACTTTTCATGAGAACAACGTCTGCACTTTCCATTGCCACATCTGTTCCTGATCCAATGGCAATCCCAACATCTGACTGAGCCAGCGCTGGCGCATCGTTAATGCCATCACCAACCATGGCAACCAGTCGGTTCTCACCTTGTAGCTTCTTAACCTCACTGGCCTTGTCTTCTGGTAAGACTTCAGACAGAACAAGATCAATGCCAACTTCATCTGCAATGGCCTTAGCTGTTGTTTTATGGTCACCCGTGATCATGGCCACACGAATTCCCATGTTCTGTAACCTTCTTACAGCGTCAGCACTTGTTGGTTTTACCGTATCCGCCACAGCTATAATCCCGGCAAACTGGCCACCGATTGCAACAAACATTGGCGTCTTGCCTTGTGCAGCCAGGTCATGTGCCCTTTCCACCATATTCTTTTCCAGGCCATAGTCCTTAAGCATTTTCTCATTGCCTATAACAACTTGTGTTCCATCGACAATTGTCTTAATACCATGTCCAGGCACAGCTTCGAAGTCACTCACTTCTAGAAGGTCGAGCCCCTTATGCTTGGCTGATTCCACAATAGCTTCTCCCAGTGGATGTTCGGATGCTTTTCCGCAGATGCCACCAGCTGTAGGAGCTTATTTTCATCAAAGGCACTGGCTGCGATAACATCTGTTACTTTAGGCTTGCCTTCTGTGATGGTGCCTGTTTTATCAAACACAATGGCGTTTATCTTATGGGCGCTTTCTAGGGCCACCCCACTTTTTATAAGAACACCGTTCTCCGCACCCTTACCTGTACCAACCATAATCGCTGTTGGCGTTGCAAGACCAAGTGCACATGGGCAAGCTATCACAAGAACGGAAATAAATATCCTTAGGGCAAAACTGACATCTTTCGTTACAAAGAACCATGTCGCACCTGCAAGAAGGGCTATTGCAATAACCACTGGCACAAAGTAGCCTGAAATTATATCTGCAAGTCTTGCAATAGGCGCTTTAGACCCCTGAGCTTCTTCAACCATATGAATAATTTTGGCTAGGGCCGTGTCTTCTCCAACACTATTGGTCTGAACCTTCAACATCCCATTTTTGTTGACAGTGGCTGCCGCCACTGTGTCTCCAACTTTTTTGTCAACCGGCAAACTTTCACCTGTTAACATAGATTCGTCCACAGAACTGCGCCCTTCAATAATTTCCCCATCGACAGGTATTCTATCTCCAGGTTTTACAAGGACCACATCCCCCATTTCGACTTCTTCAATGGGAATACGTATTTCTTCATTACCATGTAAAACAATTGCTTCTTTAGGTTGCATACCCATTAGCTTTTCAATGGCTTCAGAGGTACGACCCTTTGATCTCGATTCAAGGGCTTTACCAAGCATAATCAGGGCAATAATAACACCAGCTGTTTCAAAATACAGGTCCATCACCCATTTGGTGTTGCCTATGGAAATTTCAAATATAGCTATAAGCCCATAAACGACAGCTGCACTGGTTCCCACTGCAATCAGGGAGTCCATATTGGGATGACCACCAAATAGGGTTTTGAAACCCATTGTATAAAACTTTGAGCCCGCAAGCATAATTGGAATTGTAAGCGCCAATTGGATAAGGGCAAAGTTTAACGGGTGGACTTGCGGATTGATGATTTCCGGTATGGGAAGTCCCATCATATGTCCCATTGCGATATATAATAGGGGAAGGGCAAATGTTATAGCCACTTTAAATCGCTTCCATGTGCTATCAGCCTTGTCGTTGTTTTCACTCACTGTGTCTGAGCCACGATCCTTCTCAATTTCAAGGGCGTATAACCAGCCTTTTAATGGCTTGTTGATCTGAGACACACGCAGAGTTTGTGGATCGTATTTGACTGTCGCCTTATTTGTCAAAGCGTTTACCGTCACTTGACTGACACCATCAAGCTTTTTGATCGACCGTTCCACGGCCGCATGGCATGATGATCATGTCATGCCCTCAACAGGAATAACCACCTCTTTGTTCGATGCGTTCTCTTTAGGATGGTAGCCTGCTTTTTCAATTTTCTCAAAGATAACTTCTTTGGATACTATAGACTCATCAAAGGTGATATTCATTTTTTCAGTGGCCAAATTCACATGAACCTCTTCAACACCATCGAGCTTTCCAGTTACTCTTTCCACTGTACTTGAGCAAGAGGCACATGTCATCCCTTCAATTTTATAAGTTTCTTGCCTTTTCATTTTTTCACCTCTCAATAGATCGGTTGTTTATGTCGCTTGTTTGATTTCAATTACTTCTTGGCATTTTGAAACGGTTTTAGTGCCCCAACCATTTTTTCTATCACTGTGGGTGAGCCCCAAAACACGAATCGTGCCTTTCGTTCAACATTATCGAAAACATAATTAAATCTCGACGTTCCATTATCATCTTCAACACTATGTAGAACCTCCATAAGAGCATTAACCATCGGAGTTACGTTCTTTTTTTCTTCTACATAGTAGTCCACAATTGTACATATTTGTACAACATCGTCTGTTTGAAAATAGTCTGAGTCCATGAAGACACAAAAGTCGTCACTGCTCACTTGATTTGAACCTGTACTATGATTACACTGTGTCCCTTGTTTTAAAAATTTCTCCATAGCTTCCTCATAAACCCGCCACTGTCCTCCAACTTTTAGAGCTTCTAGCTTTCCACCAAAAATATATCGTCTAATTGTCTTAGGATGCACGCCAATTTTATCAGCGGCTTCATCAACCGTATAATATCTTTCCACCATACTAATCATCCCTTCTTGAGTATACTTTAACACGACACAAGTGGACAGTCAAGACTCCAATGGACACTTTTGTACTAAATTGGACAAATTCGAACATGTGTCTATGGTATTTTCAAACAACTTCATACCTCGAGGCTATAAAAAGACACCTTATTTTCAATGAAAATAAGGTGTCTTTTAGACTATTTACACAGTAATTTTGACACGTTCCCCTATGAAATCATAGGGTAAGTCCAGTGTACACCTGCACGTGTCACACTGTCACTAAAGAGATGGCTCCAGTATCCAAAAATAACCGACGCCACAAAGGCATTGTCCTGTATAATACCCCCTAGTTTGATAAAGGCCAAGGAGTACAAGACCCCTCCCAATATACTATGGGTAAACGTTCTGTGCTCAGAAACACCTGTCCACATAAGGGCAATACCGAGAAAACTTGTGATGTGATCATTTTCAAGACCATATGCCAAAGCAGAAAACCCAGTTGTCAAATAGAACACTTTCTTCCATAAGCCGTTATTAAACTTTAACAGCTTATAATTAATTTTTGATTGAGGATGGTCCATATCAGGAAGCATCACCCCAATCAAAACACCAAATATATGTGATGCATTAAGGGTTAATCCTGTAATGTAGGAAACACAAAACACACAAATTAATCCAAATATCGCATGCCCCTTATATCTGAAATCATCCACCTCCAAACAAACGTACGTTCGCATCTATTTTAATGTATTCCAGACATAAATACAAGGGGGGCTCTAGCTTATATCATATTGTCAGTATTTTATAGTCAAGTTTTATGTACTCTGTGAGTGGCTCACCCATATACTTGACATCAATACCTAGATCAGTTAGAGCTTGTTCAGCGCCCAATTTTTCTGCACAGGCCTTACAAGCAACCACTTCAACCCCTAAATCAATTAAACCTTTAATATGGTCTTGAATTCCTGCATTGTCTGCAACAAGTCTCGTGGAAGCGCCCCAAATAACAAGCGTTATTTCATGCCACCATGACTTTTTAAGTGCATTTTCAGCATACATAAAAACCATATTTTCAGCCGTTATCGGATCTCCATTCGTCCACAATATAACCAATTTATCAAGACTCATCATACATATCCCTCCACTTTGCAAAGTCGCCCATTTATAAAAACACATCTGATAGATCCACATAATCCTTCAACATCCACTTAGGAATATAGGCCCTATGCGTTGGATCACGCCCTATAATGAGAAGGGCCTTGTCCTGTATAAGATAATTTGCATTCTCTAGGGTTTCTAATTTCGAATCCTCTCCAAAATACTTGACCAATTCATCGTTTACAATTTTGAGCATCCAACCATCAAGTTCTGGGTACCCTTGCTTAAGCAACCGACTTAATGTAAGGGGTTCCCCTGTGGCAAGGTCAAAGTTAAAAGCCGTCACCGCCGATTTATCAAGCGTCCAGTCTTTCATGCTATTCGTACCCATACACTCAATGCTTAAATGTCTTTCATTGGCTGTATAAACATAGGTGTTAAAATAAAACGATCCCTCTGTCGCCTCATCAAACCCTGTGGCTTTTTTCTGATTCTCCACTTCTTCACGCAGGATTTGATTGATGCTCTCCTGTATAGTCACATTATTGTGTCCACTCAATTCTGGCAAGAATATGCTTTCTTTATGGTCGAGAATCTTCTTTTCCACCAGCTTCAGATTGGATTCCAGTCCAAAACGCTTGAAATTTTTCAATGAGTTGAATGTACTCGGGATGGTAGGCATACTCCTTGCTCTCAAGTTTGAACAAATACTTCATTCCAATTTTCGCGAAGTCGGATTCTAAATACAGCTCCATATGTTTTTCATTAATGCCAAACGCTTTCAATAACCTTGTTTGTGTTAAAATCAAAAACAGGGTAAGCTTCATTGCCCAAAAAGTAAAGAACCAATTGATTTTATAACAGGCGGTTCAGGTCATTTTTATAGGCTGAATCCGCCAAGTCTCTATATGCTTTTCAATTCGAATAATCATGGAAACGAGTTCATCCATATTCACAGACTCCGACTTAAAAGTCTTCCCAAAGGCGTCAAAATAATAATTTAGTTCCACATAGTCCCTTGCAGGTCCAGCCGCTGGTCGGCTCAAGTCCATGAGCTTTTCAAAATCAATTTTAACTGTATAAAAATCCTCTTGATCCACTATAAGATAGCCTCTTGAGACAATCTCCTCCAGAAGGCCTCTTATGCTTTGATCCTCAATCTTATCAAGTTTTTCTTGTGTTAATGGCAGACCAAGCGCATAAATAGCACCATCTATTTCACTTAAATGTACCATGTCTTGATAATAGCCCAAGTCATTTTGCAAAGACTCTAACCGGCTATCCAGTTCAACACTTGACACATTTTCATCATCACTTCCGGTGTTCGAATCACCATGAACGGGGTTGTTGCTCGTCTTGCTGTCACCGCTACTGACATTCTCTGTATTCTTATTCATCCCATATGTCTGAGTCGACTTACTATTATTGTCTATATCAGATTGAACGTTTCCATCCAATGTGCAAGCTGTAATAAAATCATGCAGACACACGAGAGGATGATTACTTTTTCATATATTGCCTCCTCGTTTGTCACCTTTCCTACATTCTATCATTTGCCCTCCGCCCTGTATACAAGCGGGAGTTACAATGTAGTAACGATTTGTTTAACAGGATGAAATATATAAAGAGGCAATACAAAAAGACCTAAAAGTTATACACTTTAGGTCCTTTTGTGCTGATTAAATTCTCATTCATCTTGAGAAAACAAGATTTAAAAATCATTTCTATCTGCTAATTTCACTGTCACTTCAACTTTTTTAGGTCCTTCTCTCACAATTGTAAGTGTGATTTCATCGCCCACACCATACTTTTGAAGTTCTTCAGTCATGGTCTCCCAGGTGTAGGTTTTCACACCATTGACACCTATAATCATATCTCCTCTCACAAGGCCTGCTTGCTCTGCAGGGGCTCCAGGAACAACACTCGCCACATAAATTCCAAGTGGAAGTCCATAGATTTCACTAAGCTGTTCATCGACAGTCTGACCTGAAATGCCTAGGAATGGTCTAGCCACATAGCCTTTTTCAATAATTTGACTCACAATAGGCTTGGCTTCATTAATTGGAATTGCAAATCCAATGCCTTCAACACTGGTGTCAGAAATTTTAACTGAGTTGATGCCAATGACTTCACCCCTGTTATTCACTAGGCTCCGCCACTATTTCCTGGATTAATGGCTGCATCCGTTTGAAGCATAGCAAGGGAATTTGCGACACTTCGCGACCGATGGCACTGATAACGCCAACAGTTACTGTATTGTTATAGCCAAGCGGATTCCCTATTGCAATAGCGGTTTCTCCAACCTTAACCTTGTCAGAATCACCAAGAACCACAGGGCTTAAATCCGTCATAATATCTATCGGGATGTCACTTCGACTCACTTTAATAATAGCCAAATCCGTCATAGCGTCCTTACCAACGATTTCAGCATCCACCATATTATCTTCTGAAAGCTCTACCAAGAGCTCGCTGGCGTCAGCCACAACATGGTTGTTGGTCATAATATAGACGTCATCAGAATCAATATTAAATATGACCCCAGAGCCCGCACCTTCGCTAACTTGAAGGTTGTTAAAAAAAGTCTCTGTACTGAACCTTGCTCGTAATACCAACAATAGATGGTCCCACCATTTCCACAATATCCACCGTGTTCTTCACTGCCCCATCATATCCAACAGGTTTGACGACATCACTTATAGACGTTGACGCTTCATAAAATGGTATGGATGGCTTCGATCCACCACCGTACTCAAGGCCGACTCCAAAAGCCCCTCCTGCGATCAATAGAATTGCCAAGACGGATGCAAGAACCCTGCCGCGTTTTTTTCTTTTTGGGATCTGTACAGGTTCTGGATGATAATCATAAATTCTATAATGTCTGTCTTCCATAAGGCTTCTCCTCTCATGCACTATAAATTCTCGCCAAATTGTATTTTGAAAACAAGAAAGGCGCCGTATATACGGCGCCTATTAAAGACCAGTACGATCTTACTTGATCTTTATGATTTTCTTCTCGCCGGTTGGTTTAACCTTTATGAGGTTAATTCTAAGAACACCGTTATTAAAAGAAGCATCCACTTGATTCATATCAATATTTTCAATGTAGAAACTTCGCCTAAACTCGCCTGCTCTTCTTTCCTTTCGGATATAATTATCTTTCTCCGAATCCGCACGTTCTTCTCTTTTTGCAATGATAGTCAGGTAATTGTTGTCATACTCTATTTGAACATTTTCCTTTTCCATACCTGGCAAATCGGCCTCTATAATATAAGAATCCTCATTGTCGATCACGTCGACCTGGAAGCAATTAAATTTTGCATTGAGGTTACCCAGTGGTGAGAAGAAATCATCATCAAAGTCATTGAAGAAACTCTCAAACAACTTGTCAAAAGGATCATTCTTCTTAGCCAAACTGCTGTCCTTACTACTTGGCATCAGTCTGAACATATCAGCACCTCCTTACTCGTTCGTATCTTATGTACTTATTGTAACCCAGTATTTTAAAGAAAGTATGAACAAAGTGTGAAACATATTCCCTTAATTGTAAACAATCTTTCCGTTTGTCATTAAGACCGTTTAAAGATTTGGGTTTCTACAGAAAACACAAACATAACACCGACTTTTTCATCGGAGTACACTTCAATTTTTTTCTTCATGAGCCCGTATGATCTCTTTTATGATAGCAAGACCCAGACCCGAAGAGTCTTTTTCACGACCACGGCTGTCATCAAGTTTATTAAACCTGTCCCAGATTGTATCAAGCTTATCTTTTGGGATAACCGCTCCGGAGTTTTGAATGCCAATAATATATTTGTCACCTTTTAATTCCGATTTAACTCGTAAATCCCCTTCATGGTTGATAAACTTAAGGGCATTATCAAGCAGATTATAGACCACACGTCTCATAGCATTTTCATCCGCATGGGCCAAGACTTTCTCATCGCTTAAATTTATATGAAGCTTGAGATGCTTGTCAATAATTCTGCTTTCAAAGCGGTCGAGTTCTTCCAGAACCATTTGGTTGATATCAAAGTCCGTTTTATTGACCGTGATTTGCCCACTCTGCATTTTACTCAGTTCCAAAATATCATTAACCAGTTTTTTTAGTCTTTCGCTTTCCGACAGGACAATATTAAGGTATCTTTCCTGATTTTCCACTGGAATTGTCCCATCCTGAATGGCACGTATATATCCCGTTATAGAGGTCAGTGGTGACCTTAAATCGTGGGACAGGTTTGATATGAACCGCTGTTTGGTGTTTTCAAGTTTTCGCAGTTCCCGGGACATATAATTGAAACTCTTGGCAAGTTCCCCCAGTTCATCATCTCTGTTTATGCGGATTTGCTGGTCGAAGTTTCCACTTGCCACCTCTTTAACGGCATGATTAAGTTCCTTATACTCACGGTTTATTTGTCTGGTAAATGAAAAAAGAACCACGGTCGCGATAAGGACAATGCCTGACATGGAGAGAAAAACCTGCCCGGTGATATTGAATGTTGCCTTCTCAATTTCAGGCATCATAACATTCATGAACATGGCCGTTTGAACATGCTCATCAATTTTAAAGGGGTAGGCCACCATAAGAACTTGGTCACTATAAACCCCTTGCATACTGGTTTCTTTGACCAGGATGTTGCCCGCGAAGACAGTGTTCCAATCATTTTCTGTCAGCATGGAAAGATCCATGCCCTGAAGAATATCATTTGAAACGGCAACATAAGACCCCTGACTATCAATAAGCCAAATATCTGCCCCAGTGTACTTATCTAGGGCCTTAATTTCTTTTCTTAGCATGCTTATACGCTCAACAGGTGTGAGATGAGCCTCTTCAATGTCTTCGAAACTCTCTTGGAAAGCCCTGGCATTGGATATGAGATCATCGACACGTTGATCAACCAACGATCTTGTTAAAAAGTGATTCACGCCCATCGTCATAAAAATATAGCCAAGAAAAAGAACGACTATGTAGATGGCTGTAACTTTGATAATAATTTTTCATGCCTTCTCATCCTACTCCATTTGGAACTTGTATCCAACGCCCCAAACTGTTTTATCTCCCAAGCATCTTCTTCTTTGAATTTTTCACGAAGCCTTTTTATATGCACATCCACCGTACGAGTCTCGCCTATATACTCATAGCCCCAAATATTATCAAGAAGTTGCTCTCGCGTGTAGACCCGGTTTGGATTGCTTACAAGATGGTAGAGTAGTTCTAGCTCCTTTGGTGGCAGTTCAACTTTTTTCCCGTGGTATGTCACAACATAATCCGACTTATCAATTGTCAAGTTTGGCACAACAACAACATCCTTGTCGTTAACCGGATCGCTGTAACGTCTAATGACAGCTTTCACACGGGCCAGCAACTCTTTAGGGTCAAATGGCTTGACCAAGTAGTCATCGGCACCAAGCTCAAGACCCAATACTTTGTCAAAGGTCTCCCCTTAGCCGTAACCATGATAACAGGCACCTTGCTTGTTTTTCTAATTTCTGTGAGGACTTCGTAGCCGTCCATTTCAGGCATCATTATATCCAGCAACAGCAAATCTGGCGCCAAATCAGAAAAGGCTTTCAAGGCCTCTTTTCCATCAGGATATGTGTGCGTCTCATACCCCTCTTTGTCCAGGTAAAGTGTCATCAATTCTGAAATGTTTGTATCGTCATCGACGATCATAATTGTTTTATTCCTGCTCATTTTTTACCTCCGCCTTTGACAGTCTCTCTATACCTGGCATAACCACTTTAAAGAGATCTATCTTTCTTAAGTTTAGTATTTGAACACGGCCATAGGGCTTTAAGTGTTGTTTAATATACTGTAGACCTGTTCCCATTTTTATAAAACGCCGCTTTTCATCTAGGGTTAATAATTGATGATAGAGCCAGTTGTTTCTTCTTTTTGTATTAAATTGATGGACAATGTTGTCCACCTTTTCCCTTCCAAATATTGATCCCGGACTGCTTACAACGACCTTTTTGTGGGATAGATATACCAAAATATCCCGAGAGTTGTCAAAATAATCCCTATGCAGGACAGCATTAAATATCGCTTCTTCAACAGCCACAATTGGATAGTTGACTTCAAGCGCTCTTAAATACTTAGAAGCTTCATCCATCATGCAAAACAGGTTGCCCTTAAGATGGACCGTTTTTTTAGACGTATCAAGCATGTCAATGATCCTTATGCCCAAATGGGGAAAATAATCCTGAGGTGTTTCACAGAAAAGGAGCAATCCACCAATAGTAGGGCAAAATGAGTCTGTGTCCCTATCATAATGTATGTAGCCAAGATTCGCCAGGAGTTCATAGTTTCCATACTGGTCCCCTAAATTCAATCGGGTCAGGTACTTTTTCATAAGATACTCATCATAGACGTCAAGGCCCATACGAAGCACAGGCATTTGCTCGTTGTTGATAAGCCCACCCTTTGAAGCATACTGGCAATCTCATCACGTCGGGCCACATCAGTCGTTGAACCCCGCCTTACATAAAACGCCCCCGTCTGAAGCATTTGATGCGGCTTTTTATAGCTCCTGAAAATGGTGATGACACAGACATGCTTTTCCTCATGCTCAAGATACTCCACACGAATGTTTACGGGCGGATCACACCGCAAGGTCAGAACCTGTTGAATACGCTCTTCGTCATAGGTTCCAGGTGTCACTCCGATTATTTTCTTGGTCTTGTCTTCCACGCCTATTATAAGATGTCCACGCCCGCCCTGGCTGTTGGCTATGGCTATAATATCTTTGGCGAGTTCTTTTTTACCCGAAGCTGTTTTCAAATTTAACTTGGCCTTAAAATCCAGCTTGGGTCCTTCTTTTTTGCGAAAGAAGGTATTGCAGCTTCTGTTTGTTCATATCGAAGCCCCCTCTATTGCCTTTTTAGAGTATATACACTATTATAGACTGAATTTCTCATACATGACATTGTTTTAGCAATAAATTCAAATATTGTTTACATTGAGTGGTCATTAAATGGGATTGAAGAGGCTTCATTCTTCCTTGTATGGCTATTTGATAAATTAAAGTCTCTTCCTTATATATTTAGATTCTTTTACATGTATTTAGATTCTTTGCCCCCCTATTGAATAATTAAATATAGAGTGTTATGATATAATGTAGAGTTTGAAAATACACCCTTTGGGAGGGATACAATTGGATTTTTAAACAACTTGAAAGCTTTGTGACCATTGCTAAGGTTAAAAGCTTCTCAAAAGCTGCAGAAAATTATTTCTAACACAGCCAACCATTAGTAACATATACATAACCTTGAAAAAGAACTAGGAACGGCCTTGTTTAACAGAACAAATAAAACATCAGTCTCACAAATGCTGGTGAGATACTTTTTAAATACGCTGTTAGCATTTTAAACAAAAGGGACCATGCTTTTTTCTCATTGAACGCCTACAAAGGTCGAATTGAAGGCATACTTGAAATTGCTTCAAGTTCCATCCCTGAACAGTATTACCTCACAGATGTCATGTGCGCATTTAGCAACCAGTATCCTGATGTAAAATATAACTTGATGAAGTATGACACTAAAAAAGTTATCGACAAACTCAACTTGGGTGAAATCGATTTTGGCATTGTCGGGGCTAAAAAAGACTCTCCTCAGCTTGACTACATTGACATAATGGATGATGAAATTGTGCTTGTTGCCTCATCGCAAGCCTATGATAAAACCTCATCTATTCAGCTTGGGACTTAACCGAAAAGCCACTCATTATGCGTGAAGAGGGCTCTGGCACCCGCGCTGTTGTAGAAAACACTCTAAAGCAAGCGGGCATTGGTCCTTCTGACTTAAAAGTGATTGCAGAAATTGAGAGCACAGAAACCATAAAGAAACTTGTTATAAAAGGTCTTGGCCTCAGTTTCATATCTAAGAAGGCTGTGGCAGAAGAAATTGCAAACGGTCAAATGAAGGTTCTTCAAGTTGATGAATTATCCATTGAGAGAAAGTTTTATTTCGTTTACCATACAAAGCGGGTTTTAAGCCCACTTTTCAGAAACTTTCAAAGAATATATATTTAGCTTTAACAAATAAGTAAGATGTTAAAAGCCCCCTCCACCTCTTTTTAGGAGCGTGTCGGGGGCTTTTAACATTTTATTGTTTTCTTAATCTATATTCACACGATTATAGCTTAGACTGCAGGCTTCTTCAGTGACTTATTTATAATCTGCCAGATTGGGTCGTATATTTTGTGTCATGGATTTCCAGATGAGATTCAATTTTTCCTGCTGTCTGACATTGACGGGGAACTGCTTTTCAAGTCTTTCCAAATAACTTCGCTGACAACTCTTCTGGACATGGATGCCGCATCAAATATTAAATAGTCCACCGCCTTTCTCATGACCTCTATAAGGACCTTATTGGATGCAGACCAGTCTCCTGGAAAGGTCTTAAAAACTTCATGGGAAAAATTCCTAAGCTTTTGAACCTGACTGTCCACAGTCTTGTGTTGATAATAAATGCTAAAGAGGGTCCAGTGCTTTGAAGCGGCATCTGTATAAAGGTCTTGAAGATCATCTGCAAGTTGAAGAAGAATACCATAGCCAAGCAAAAAGTGAATCCACTGTGGACTCAAATCTCCACAAACAAGATACCCATCGGCAAGCACAGACGTCCCCCCTTCATAAAACTAAGCTTTTGAATATAGGCTTCTGTCAGAGAATCATAAGACCCTTGCTGATTCAAGCTCTTCTCTTGAGCATTCTGTATCATCAAAATGCTTTCCCAAACCACTTCATAGACCTCCCTAGAGTAGGAAGCCTCCATCCTTTCAACCATGGAAAATACATCCTGCAAAGCTTTGCTTTCACACTGAACCCCTTGTCCTTGTAACCGACGCTTAAAAAGACTGTTGAAATTCTTTTTCTCGGACTTAGTAACAGACGGGTCATCTAAATAATTATCCGTTAAGGGATAGAGCATGCTGTAGCCAAAGATCGCAGGGCTGTGCTTTGCGTCTTGACCTTGTAAAACTTGAATGCTATGCATGATCCAGACATTTCTGAGGGCTTGAAATATTGATTCAGCCTCCATGTTGGGATCAAATTGTCTAGCCTCGTCTATAAAGTCCCTCGTCGCACTGGCGTAAGTGGCCTGTATTAGCGAGGCGCATTCATCCTTTTTACACCCAAAAGAATCTGAGCCAGTTTTGTAACGTCTTTTTCAAGAAGCGGCATTATCTCTTCAGGATTTAAGGAGGGGTCAATGGATTTGTAACATTTTTTGGTGATATGTCGAATTCTTATATAGTTCCAAATCTGTCTGATTCGGCTGATTTTAATGATTGGCTTGTTTGACTGAACACTCATTCTATCCCAGCACTCGCTCCACTCGGTTATTGAGCCCTCTACTTTTTCTTTGAGTTCCATAGCCTACCTCCTCATTCAAACCTTGCAAAATCTTTATTCTAGGTTATACTGGCCTAGTCATTTGCTTGATTAGGAAAATTATAACATTAATTTTATAAGAATCAGCCTTTCTAATCGTATTCTAATCAAGATATAATTTTTTTAAAACAAAAAACCCCAGCAAGCAGAATGTCTTCTGTCACCGGGGTATTGTTATAAATTTTTCAACGGCTATATTATTAAAGCCTAAAAGCACAGGGGATTAGCGGTTCATAAAAGCCTTATATGCCTTATAAGTCATGTAAACATCAGCCTTGCTGACGATTTCATAAGGGGGCATGCATGCTAAGCATTGGCGTGCCACAATCAACAACTTCAGCACCAGCATTGGCTAGAATGTAGGCGATTGTTCCACCACCACCCTGGTCAACCTTGCCAAGCTCACCAATTTGCCATACAAATGTCATTCGCATCAAAAAGGTTGCGCACTTCAGAGACAAACTCTGCATTGGCATCGTTACAACCAGCTTTGCCACGGGCACCAGTGTACTTCGTGATTTGAACACCATTTCCAATAAATGATGTGTTGCGCTTGTCTGACACTTCTGGATAGTTTGGATCGAAAGCAGCGCATACATCTGCTGATAAAACCTTTGTTGCAGACAAGCTTCGACGTACAAGCAGGTCGCTGTACTGGTCTGCTTGAAGAGCAATCAGTTCTGCCACCATGTTTCAAAGTAACGAGACTCTGATCCCGTGTTGCCCATACTGCCCACTTCTTCTTTGTCCATAAACATGCCCACTGCTGTATACGTTGGGTTTTCTGTTTCAAGAATAGCCTTCACACCTGCAAAAGAACACACTCTATCATCATGTCCATATGCAGAAATCATACTTCTGTCAAAACCAACATCTCTTGCCTTTCCAGCAGGTACAATTTCCAGTTCAGCAGAAGTGAAATCAATCTCTTCAATACCGTATTTTTCATTAAGAAGGCGCATAACGTTTGTCTTCACCTTGTCTTTTCTTCATCGCTTGCTGGAATTGTTCCAACCAGAAGATTCAGACCTTCACCAGTAATAGCCTCTCCAAGTTTTTTCTGGTTTTGATCTTTAGCAAGGTGAGGCAGAAGGTCTGTAATAAACAGAACAGGATCGTCAGCATCTTCGCCAATGCAAATATTAATTTTTTCTCCATTTTTATTCATAACAACACCGTGCATAGCAAGTGGTATTGATGCCCACTGATACTTACGCACGCCACCGTAATAATGCGTTTTAAACATTGCAATTCCACTGTCTTCATAAAGCGGGAATGGTTTAAGATCAAGTCGTGGAGAATCAATATGCCCCCCAACAATATGCATGCCTTTTTCAATTGGCTCTTTACCCACAACAAATAAGATAATGGACTTATCTCTGTTGAGTGCGTAAATTTTCATACCCGGTTCAATTTTCTGACCCGCTTCAATAACAGATTCAACAGAAACATAGCCGTTTTCCTGAGCCATTTTCACAATGTCCCTGGCACATTCGCGTTCTGTCTTGCCCCTATCTAGAAACTTCTTGTACTCGTCATTTAACGAGAATATTTCTTTTTGTTTTGAGCTTCATCTGCGTTTTTCCCCAAACATTTTCTGAATGTGTGTAGTAATGATTTTTTTTTTCTTCCATAATGATACGCCTCCAAACGAATGCTTCACTTACAATTAGATGACTGCAAAAATCACATATTTCGCCAATAAAACATGATATTTTTGCAAATCACACTCAATAAAAAAACCCGCTTATTCAGCGGGCCGATTTTGATGATTAGAACAACTTAACCATTTCAAATTCGAAATTGGTAAGGTTCACCATTTATTTCGGAACGCTAAGACCTCATATATAATGATAACCTTTTCCATGTTCCGATCAAAGTGTCATAATTTTAATTTTTCGTAACGATTAGGCAAATTTCCTAAGAAATCGGCTTTAAATTGTTTTTTATGGCATAAATTGCCGCCTGTGTTCTATCGTTAACGTGAATTTTCTTGAAAATGTTAGACACGTGATTCTTAACTGTCTTCTCACTAATGAAAAGCTTGTCTGCAATTTCCTTATTATTATTGCCCTCTGAGATAAGACAAAGAACCTCAAATTCTCTTCTTGTCAGATTGCTTCGCTTGGATTCCTCTGGCTCTTCGTCCTTGCGCTTATATGCACGAACAAGTTCTGAAGCCAAGGTTGGATGAATGTAGTTTGTCCCACCATCAACTGTACGGATGGCATTGACCAGACTATTGGCATCTGCGTCTTTTAAGACATAGCCATCAGCACCCAAATTAATCGTTTCAAGCAGGTATTCTCGCTCGTCATGAATTGTAAGCATAATTATTTTTGTGTTATTGCCTTGCTCTTTAATCTTTCTTAAAGCTTGTATGCCATTCATGTTTGGCATATTGATATCGAGAAGGACAAGATCAGGCTGAAGTGTTGTTACTTTTCAACAACATCAAGCCCATCCACTGCTTCACCAATCACCACAATATCATCTTCCAGTTCCAGTAGTTGCTTCAGGCCTTGCCTCATTAAAGCGTGATCGTCAGCAATAAGAATTTTAATCTTCTTTTCCATACTCCCGTACCTCCCCTTCTTTCAAAGGTATTCTTGCAAGAAGCAATGTGCCTTTGCCACGCTTGCTCTTAACTTCGAACTCACCTTCTAAGTAGTCTATTCGTTCTCTAATATTATATAATCCAAACCGCTGTCAACACTTGCATTTCCCACAATTTCTGAAGGATCAAAACCAACGCCATCGTCATCTATTTTTATGTAAATTTCCTTGCTGTTGATTTTAACCTCTAAATGCGCTGCCTTGCACCTAGAATGCTTGGCAATGTTGTTGAATCCCTCTTGAATAATTCGGAAGATCGTCAAATTAATAATCGGAATGATAATTTGACAATCTATTTCTTGGCTAAAAGTAATTCTGACATTGTGATTTCTCTCATGGTCATCAAGCAACTTTTTTATAGTTGGAATTAGGCCAAGATCATCAAGAGACATGGGCATCAAATCGTAAATGATTTTCCGAGTGGCTTTAAGGCTATCCCGAAGGTTATCCTTAAGATACTGCATTTCTTTTCGAGCCAACTCCATATCTTTATCCATTAGACGCTCTGTATATTCGGTTTTAACGACAAGATTTGCCATCATTTGAGCTGGACCGTCATGAATCTCCCTAGACATTCTCTGACGTTCATTCTCTTGCGCTTGAATAATTCGAATGCCTATATCTTTTTTATTCTTTAGATCTTCAAGTTGCTCAGACATTGTTGACTTTAAATATTCGAGCGCAAAACTCACTTTGAAGTCAGTTTTTCAGCTTTTACACGAACATCTTTTGCATCATGAAGCCTTTGTTCCAGAGCCGATCGCATCATAAAAAGTTCTTTTTCTTCTTGCTTCTTTAGGGTCAAACGCACCCTCAACTCTTGTGCTTGTTCATAGGCCTCACGGACCTGTTCTTCTGAATATGATCCAAATTTCTTACTGAGTTCAGCTAGCTTTTTTCGACTGTTCTTCTCAAGAGCTTCGATATCATCTACTTCTTGAATAAGATTTTTCAAGCGTGCTTGCAAAAGTGTGTACTCCGTGTCAATAGACATGATATCCTTTTGCGCCTTCTCAGACAGATCAAATATTTCGTTTTTACCTTCTTCTATCGCTCCAACAGTTGTATCTAAAATTTGATCCAGCTGTTTCAGGCTTACAAAAGTATCCAATTTCCCACCTCAGCACATTTTCTTCCAGTATTATTATTATAGCATAGGTTTACTTATTTGTTGTCCAAATCTGTTGAAACATAAAACATTTATGGACTAAAGTCACATATACAATAAGACCTGTATTTCACTTGTCCTGCCTTATTACGGTTTTTGAATAAACCCATTATAACACAACCTATTTCATTCCCATTAAAACTGTAAAAGTAACGAAACATCTTCAAGTAAAATAGTGATTTTAAACTAGATATTTATACAAGTGAACTAGGTCTATAGAATGATACCCACTTAAAATCATTTAAAAGACAAAGCCTCTTAATATACGATTTGTATAATAACTAGGACGTTTTAATTGAACGGATGCTTGTATAGATGATTAATTGGATGGCTCAGGCACAGTTCGAGCCCTATTCAAATATGGCAATTAAAAAGAGATACGTGCCTTTTAAAAGGACAACCGCATCTCTTAGAATAAGCTAGTTCAGACGTTTGCAAAATTACAGATTCATCTTTTCACCATGTCCAGTTTAGAATGTTTGATTCTCAAATATCTATACTTGATATGGTGAGTGGTCTTAAATGATATTTTACAAGTCACTCAGTTAGCAATATGAATTTTATACAATTACTGGACTTTTTCCAAGTCCATCTCATCAAGCATTTCCGTTTCTTCCTCTGAAAGAATTTTCTCAAAGTCTAGCAGAACAATTATTTCGCCATCATTTTTACCTACACCAGCAATAAACTGGCGGTCTTTGCCTGCAATAATGGCTGGTGCCGGATCGATATCCTTGCCCTCAAGTCTTATCACTTGTGAAGCATCATCAACAACAAATCCAATATCTCGTTCATTTGTATTATATACAATAATTCTTGGATCAGCATTTCAGCAGTCGATGCGATGTTAATCTTGTCTTCAGGTTGATGATAGGAATGATGTCCCTCTGAGATGATAATACCCTCAATATACGCAGGTGCGTCTGGTACTTTAGTGATAGATGAAAACTCAGTGATTCGCCCACATTTGAAATTTCTACACCGTATTTTTCATCACCCAACTTAAAGATGACATACTGTCGATCTGACATACTTGTCCCTCCTCTAAGACTTCTTGTTCTCTTCTAAATCTTCTACATAAGTTACTTCAAGGTTTTCTAGTCTCTGACGGAAGCCTTTTCTGAACACACTTAGATATTCTTCACGTAGCGCCTTTTGCTCCACTTTTTCAGCATCTGTTAAACCTTCTTCTTTTTTCTTATTTGCAAGTTTCGTTAATTCTAGCCATTTTTTTCTTTAGATAACACGTTTATTACTCCTTACATATTCATCTACACTTATGATTATACCCTAACTTGAACCAGTAAAACCAGACCAATTAGAGTCTGCTTCTTATAGTTCAAAAGCTTACTTTCTTTTACGCTTTGATTTCTTATTTCTATGTCTCGGTGGTGAAGTTGTTTTCTTATCTGGGCGAATAAGGGATTTTTCACCAAACCCAATGAGATCTTCACGTCCAGCCGCCTTCAGTGCATCTTTCACCTTATTGCGATTGGATGGTTTTGAGAACTGAAGCAAGGCTCTCTGAAGGGCTTTTTCCTCACCCGTTTTAGGAACATAGACATTTTGCATGGTCATGGGGTCAATACCCGTATAATACATACATGTCGAAAGGGTTCCAGGTGTTGGATAGAAATCCTGTACCTGTTCAGGCTGATAGCCAATATCCCTCAAGTACTCAGCCAGCTTAACCGCTGAACGCATCGTTGAACCAGGATGTGATGACATCAGATATGGCACCAGGTACTGTTCTTTTCCAAGATCCTTGCATATTTTAAAATACTTTTTCGTAAAGGCATCGTAGACCTTACGTCCAGGCTTGCCCATATGTCTAAGTACATTTGGGTCAATGTGCTCAGGAGCCACCTTAAGCTGTCCGCTTACATGGTGTTCACAGAGCTCTTTAAAAAAGGTGTCATCCTTATCTGCCATAATGTAATCATAACGCAGACCCGAACGCACAAATACTTTCTTTACCCCACGCACTTTACGCAACTTCCTAAGAAGAGCCAAATAGTCACTATGGTCTACATCAAGATTGGGACAAGGCTCTGGATATAAACATTGCCGGTCCTTACAAGCACCCAATTTGAGCTGCTTTTTACATGCAGCATTTCTGAAGTTAGCCGTCGGTCCTCCAACATCATGAATGTAACCTTTAAATTCCTTATCGGTTACAATTTGTTCCGCCTCTTTCAAAATACTTTCATGGCTTCTGCTATGAACAATTCGCCCTTGATGGAAGGCCAGAGCACAAAATGAGCAGTTTCCAAACAACCTCTCTCACTTATGATGCTGTTTTTTACTTCTCGAATGGCTGGTATACCACCCGATTTTTCATACATAGGATGGTAGGTTCTCTGGTAGGACAGTTCAAAACCCAGTCAAGCCTTCTCTTCAAGAGGCATAGCTGGCGGTTTGAACGACATACCGGCGTCATGTTTTGAATCAGGGTTTTCCACGGATGGATCCTGTTCATCATACTGCATTTGAAGCATTTCGCATATTCGATTTTGCTTTCAGAAACCTCTTCAAAAGATGGAATTTCTTTTGCTTCATAAACTTCGCTGGGATCATCAACCATATATGTTGTGCCTGGAATATGACGGATGTACTGTATGTCCAGTCCATCGTTCATACAATCTGCCACTTCCCTAATTTGCTGCTCTGCCATCCCGTATACAAGGAGGTTGGCTTCTGAGTCTGCCAAAATAGATCGGCGCACTTTATTATCCCAATAGTCAAAGTGGGCAAATCGCCTTAGACTGGCTTCGACACCACCAATAATAATAGGCATCTTCTTATAGGCTCTTCGGATCATATTGCTGTACACAATGGTTGCTCGGTCGGGTCTATGCCCCATCTCGCCACCTGGTGAGTATAGTTCCTTATCCCGTCTTCTTTTGCTGACAGAATAATGGTTCACCATTGAATCAATATTTCCCGCTGTTACCAAAATCCAAGTCTTGGTCGTCCAAATTCTTTATACGGTTCTACAGATGTCCAGTCCGGTTGAGCCAAAATGGCAACCTTATAGCCTGCATCTGTCAAAACACGGGAAATAACCGCCACACCGAAGCTTGGGTGGTCCACATAAGCGTCTCCACTCACAAGAACAAAGTCCGGTCTTTCCCATCCCATTCTCTCCATATCCGCTTTTGATACAGGGAGAAAATCATTTATAATCATTTAATTACTCCTATTCCCATACTTGCAACATGAAATATAATATCGCAACAAAGGAAACTTATCAACATATAAGTCATGCAAATCCCCTCCCTATGATCTCAAAGAACGACCATCAGGGCGGGGACAGATTTATTATATTTTTATTTTTTACTGCAACTGTCTCGTACTATGAGTTCATGGGGCAGAAGAACCATATTATTTTCAACCGCTTCTCCCTTAATGAGCTTGATTAAAAGTCTAATGGCAACAGCCCCATATCATAAATTGGCTGTCTGATTGTCGTAAGTTTTGGTCTAAAGAGGCTGGACATTTTCGTGTCATAAAAACCAACAACGGAAACGTCTTCAGGAATTCTATAGCCATTGTCATATAGGGCGTTCATTGCCCCAACAGCCATATCATCAGCTGTAGCAAATATTGCCGATGGCACGTTGCCGCTATCAATCATTTCCTGCACAGCTTCATAGGCCTTTTCAGCTTGGAAGTATCCATCATACACAAGCGTCTCATCATAGACCAAGTCGTTTTCTTCCAAGGCTTTTTGATAGCCACTTAACTGGTCTATTCCAAATATTTCTTTTGTTGTACCATTTCGAATAAGGGCAATTTTCTTATGACCTTGTTCAATCAAATACTTGGTCATTTGGTAGGATGCATCAAAGTGATCCACTGTTACTGAATAAATATTATCATCCACTTGAGTTTTTCTATTGACCATGACAACTGGCATCTTATTTATGTCAATAAAATTCTTATGTTCCTCAGTGAGTTGATAAGTTATAAATATGATCCCTTCAACCTGCTTTGAGTTCAGTAGGTTGAGGTACTTCAGTTCTTGTTTCTTTTTTCACCGTAAGAATTACATAGAATGATTTCGTAACCATAAGCCTTGGCAATTTCCTCCATGGCATTAAGCACTTCCCCAACATATGATGATGCAATATCAGGAACGATAACACCGATTGTACGGCTCTTTTTCATAACCAGGCTTCGCGCCACAGGGTTTGGCGTATAACCAGTTTCTCGGATAACCTCTAGGACCCTTTTTTTAATTTCATCACTCACGGGTTTTGAATCGTTTAATAACTCGCGAAACCGTTGAAATTGATACATTAGCTTTCTTCGCAACATCTTTGATCGTTACTGACATTTTCATCACTCGCCTTCTCTATTTTATCTACACTAACCAATTATTTTCATCACGACACCACTTATGGAATCCACAAAATTAAATGCACTAAAATCGAATTCCTTTATAGAAATTGGAACACTTAACAGAATCATTCCCTTGGTTTTCTGATTTTCACGCAGTGGCATAATTATTATTGACTTCCAGTTTGGTTTTCCACCTAAGCTGTTTAGTTCAGCAACCTTACTCCAGTTGATGAAATAGTCGCCCGCATCTCTGTCCATGTATCTGCTTATAAGATCCATATCCAGCTCCATAGCTTGCCAGTCATCATATCCTTTTTCTCTGGCATAAACATGGCGAACTTCCCCATTCTCTATTTCTAAAATAGCGCCATTAGTGGCCTGGGTTATGTCTATGAGAGTGGTGAGCACGCTGAATATTTTATCATCTTTTGATGAAGGTGATCTCAACAGTTCTAAAACGTCCACCATGGCTTGAATATTTCTGGTATCATTGGAGATGTTGCCTGTTAAAATACCGGCAAGTTTATCAAATCTTGATCTTTCTTCACCAATATGGGCATTCCACAGGGTGGTCTTGTTTCTTCCAGCGTTTTTTGAATGGTAAAGGGCCTGATCCGCTTTTTCAATAAGTTCTTCCTCGGTTAAACCATGATCGGGATATGTTGCCACACCCAAACTTAAGGTAACGGGTTCATCATCGTTTAATGGGGTTGACCCTTCGATGGCTTTTCTAATTTTTCTGATACAACATAGGCCTCTTCATCCCCGGTGTTGGGTAGGACAATAATAAACTCTTCGCCCCATAACGCCCCACCAGATCTGTTTCACGTAAGTTCATATTCAGATGATACCCAATTAATTTAAGAATTTCATCACCTTTTCTATGACCATACCTGTCATTTATAGATTTAAATTTGTCTATGTCGCACATAATAACTGACAGTCTGCCACTGGACTGACGGGTGTGAATCAACTGTGCAGAAAACTTATCTTCAATATACTTTCTCAAGTAAACCCCTGTCAGCTCATCCACGGAAGACAACTTCTTAATATTGAGGTTGTCAATCATTAGACTCAGCATGCTGGTGAGTCGTTTGAGCTTCTTGAAGATCACAGGGCTGAATCTATTGAAAACTTGATTGGACTCCAAGTACAAATAACCTTGCAGGGTCTCATCCTCGTAATCATCAATGCGTCGACGTTTTGATGTGTCGTTGTCATGGGCGATGACAGGTATAAGGATGATGGCCTTTTGCTGCTCACTGAGCAGGTAGCTCAATCCATTGCCTTCAAAACTATTGATTAATATGCCCTCTCGGTCTGGTCCCAATTGAGAGATCAAACGTTTAATATCAGGGGCTATATAGTTTTCATCACTGGTCACCACTTCAACAATTTTTGAATTGGAGTCTGTGATATACACGCAACCGTTATCAGCTATAGCTGTCTGGATACAGTGAATGAGGGTATAGCGAATGCTTTGCCTTTCGTCTCTTTTAAGCTGATAAATAAGGTCATCTAGGGTCGAAAGATTCATACTATACTTTTCACTGTATATGGCATGAATTTTTTTCAAGGAAGACATCATTATAGTAGAGACCTTGTATGGCTGACAAGTCAAAATAATCTTCAACTGACAATGTTTCCAGTTCATGCATCAACAGTTTTTCATCAGAAGATCTACGTCCATCTATTTTTCTTCTTATGGCATTTGATCTTTGATTTCAACTCAATTTTTGATTCATCATACAACAAATAATTTTCCCTTTGACCTTCTGGAATACTAAAGGTCAAGGATTTAATAATATCAAGGGACATGAGGTAGTTTGTTAAGGCCAAATAGGCATCGCCTTCATAGAAATACTCATCAGCCAACAATTTATAGGTAAACCACTTCCACTCCTTGTTCATTTT
>LQAG01000069.1_pt1 | contig 52521 bp, 70 predicted proteins | sample 1535801 | NCBI WGS metagenome assembly LQAG01 (sample SAMN04331584, study PRJNA305678) | bioreactor metagenome | isolation source: bioreactor_3 inoculated with Wadden Sea sediment 1st replicate of a... | place: Germany:Bremen
GCCGCAGCCCACCCCGAAAGTATCGAAACCGAAGCAGAAGACTGCGGTAGAGACCACCGGGCGAGCTCCTGAAAACCGCAATCCGTACCTGTACCAGCGCCGCCGCCCGCTCCCGAGCCATTACCGCAACCGGCCGCTCCCGCACCGCCCCCACACTAACGCCTCAGCAACTGCTGCCGGATCGAAACACACTTGATAATATTGTCACCGCAGAGCCGGGCACGAGAGCCCGCATAAAAAGCGTGATGACGTAGATATTGGCGATACCGTCTGGCTTAACCTGCAACACGATCTGCTGGTTTCATTTTTCCGGCGTTTCCACGACCAGATCGAAAGGGTCTGGAACTACCCGACTGAAGCTGTTGAGAAGGGCCTTGAGGGAACCCTTCTTCTATGGATAACAGTCAGTAAAGAGGGGGAGTTGATCGATGTCGATCTGCAACGTTCAAGCGGCTCCGACCTGCTTGACTTTGAGGCAATTCAAGCGATCTATCGGGCCGCTCCGTTTGGTCCGTTGAGCAAATACTACCCACATGACAAGCTGACAATCCGCGCTCACTTTCGTTACGACATTGTTGGTAAATACATCTACGGCAAGCCCTAAAGGTACACAATGCCTCAAAACGCCCGAATTTTACAAGCGTTTTGGGGTGCCGTTTTCTGCTGTTACTCTTCCCAACGCAACTTCGGTTTTCGTGCAGCGGTCGCTTCATCCAGGCGTTTGACCTTGGCTCTCACCGGAGCCATCTTCAATTTTTCCGGAGAAGTTTCGCTTCTTCGGCAATAGCCAACATGGCATCGCAGAAAGCATCTATCATCTGCTTGCTCTCTGTCTCAGTGGGCTCGATCATCAAAGCACCGTAGACAACCAACGGAAAATAAATTGTTGGCGGATGGAAACCATAATCGATCAGACGCTTGGCGACATCCAGGGTATGGCAATCATTAGCTAAACCGGACTCAGAGAAGACGACCTCGTGGAGAGAACGCTGCTTGTAAGGCAATGTATATTCGTCTTCCAAGCGAGCGCGAACGTAGTTGGCATTTAATACAGCCAGCTCTGTCGCCCGCTTTAGCCCTTCCCCTCCCAACGACAGGATATAGCAGTACGCCCTCACCAAGACAGCAAAGTGACCGTAAAAAGACTGGACCCGGCCGATCGAGTCAGGCCGATTGTAATCAAGCTTGTAGCCATCCGCGTCCTTGACAACGACAGGCCTGGGAAGATAGGGAAGCAGTTCCTTGACGACCCCTACAGGCCCTGCCCCCGGACCGCCGCCACCATGAGGCGTTGAAAAAGTTTTATGGAGGTTGAAATGCATGACATCAATGCCGAGATCTCCAGGTCGGCTGACCCCATCAGAGCATTGAAATTAGCGCCATCACTATAAACCAAACCACCCCGTTCATGGATCAGATGACAGATCTCACGAATGTCCGACTCAAACAGCCCCAGGGTATTCGGGTTGGTGACCATCAGTGCCGCGACATCATCGTCCATAACGGCAGCGATGGCATCCTTGCCGATAACGCCATCCGACTCGACGGTGATGACCTCATAACCGCAAAGAGCAGCAGAGGCGGGATTGGTCCCATGGGCGGTATCGGGGATGATGACCTTGGTGCGCTTCTGTCCACGTGCCTCATGCCAGGCCCGGATCATCAGCATACCGACAAATTCTCCCTGAGCTCCTGCAGCAGGTTGCAGAGTAACCGCTTCAAAACCTGAAACTTCTGCCAGATCTCGCTGGAGGTTATACATCAACTCCAGAGCCCCTGGTTGAGGCTTCCGGCGTTGCGGGTGGATGTCAGAAAACCGGGCAGCCGAGCGGCAGCCTCATTGACTTTGGGATTGTATTTCATGGTGCAGCTTCCAAGCGGATAAAAACCGCTGTCGACACCATAGTTCCAGGTTGAAAGGCGCGTATAATGACGGATCACATCGACTTCAGACAGTTCGGGGAAACCGTTTATCTCATCACGACACAAGGCACCATCCGGCTGAGCGTCAGGAACATCCAACTGGGCCAGGCTATAACCGATACGCCCTGCACATGACTGTTCGAACAGTAACTTTTCATCAAGCACAAGACCACGTCCTTCAGGGTTAATCATGCGCCACCTCCCGCCAGTGCCGACACAAGCCGGTCAATCTGTTCACGACTGTTCTGTTCAGTCACACAAACCAGAAGCCCATGCTCCAGGTCCTGGTAATCTCGCCCGAGGGCAATACCGGCCAGTATTCCCTGTGCTTCAAGACTTTTCTTCAGCTGGGCGACAGAACCGGGGCACAGTACGACAAATTCATTAAAACTCTCCCCGGAAAACGCGACATCATAACCGTCGAGAGCGGCGATCTGCTGGCGAGCATAGCTCGCTTTGGCATAATTGATTTGTGCCAGCTGCCGCAGGCTTGTTTGCCATGGAGGGCCAGATAAATACCGACCATCAGTGTACACATCCCCTGATTGGAACAGATATTGGACGTCGCTTTTTCCCGCCGGATATGTTGCTCACGCGTTGCCAGAGTCAAAACAAAGCCGCGTTTGCCATCCTGATCAACCGTTTCACCAACCAATCGACCCGGCAAGCCGCGCATATCCTTCTTTTTAACGGCAAAAAAACCGATCCCAGGTCCACCATAGGAAAGCGGAATCCCAAAACTCTGTCCTTCCCCCACAACGACATCCGCACCGAGTTCGCCAGGCGATTTATACAGCGCCAGAGCGAGCGGCTCGGCCACAGCGACAATCAGTTTTGCACCTGCGGCATGAGCTTTATCCGCGCTAGCGGCGATATCTTCGATCTGACCAAGATAGTTGGGATAACCAATAACAACGGCTGCCGTCTGATCGTCCAATAAAGACGATGCCGCCTGCTGATCGGTCACGCCATCGACGACGGGGACATCGACCAGTTCAATATCGAGAAATTGACAGTAGGTCCTGACGGTCTCACGGTATTGAGGATTCAAGCCTCCAGACAACAGCACTCTACGCCGTTTTTTGCCGGCTCTGATTGCCAAAAGAACGGCTTCGGCACAGGCTGACGCACCATCGTACATCGATGCGTTGGCAACATCCATACCTGTCAGCTGGCAGATCAGGGTCTGAAATTCGAAAATAGCCTGAAGCGTCCCTTGGCTGATTTCGGGCTGATAAGGCGTATAGGCGGTATAAAACTCACTGCGGCTGACCAGATGATCGACAACCGAGGGGATGAAATGATTATAAGCTCCACCCCCCAAAAAGAATCCCACTCGGACAGCTTGCTGTTTCGATCCGCCATTGATTTCAACAGGGACAGCGTCTCAGATTCAGATTTTGCTTCCGGCAAAGCCAAAAGCCTTTGCAACCGACAATCGTCCGGAATACCGGAAAACAATTCGTCAATGCTCGACACACCAATCCGCGCGAGCATCTGCTGCACTTCGACATCGGTATGAGGCAGATAGCGCATACTGATCCTTTCATTTAATAGATGAACAGTGACATCTCAAGCAATTGAATCTGATCAGCTTTTTTCTATATACTCCATATACTCGGAAGCATCCATCAGGTCACCGAAATCGGCATCATCAGCCAGCTTCAATTTAATCATCCAACCATCTTCATAAGGAGATGTGTTCAAAATTTCAGGCTCGTCAGGCAGAGCGTCATTCACCTCGACAACCTCGCCGCTGACAGGCGCGTAGACATCGGAGACCGCCTTGACTGACTCGACTACGCCGAAAGATTTCCCGGCTTCAAGAGAGTCGCCCTCTTCAGGTAATTCAACAAAAACAACATCTCCCAGTTGTTCCTGAGCAAAATCAGTAATCCCCAGAGTGACGATGTCATCCTCAATCAGAACCCACTCATGCTCTTCGGTGTATTTGAGATCATCAGGAAATCCATACTGCTCCTCCTCAACGGTTAGGCCCCTTCCCCGGGGCTATTTTAAATGAGATTATGAACCATAAACTTTTGATAGTCGTCCAGCAAATGGGGATTTTGACACCTGTCTTTTTCCAAAGTCAACAAGCAATTGCAAAGATTTTCATCCGCTGATAAAAATAGCGGTATTCCAAAACAGCCTCTCTATCGGACGACACTCAAACAAAAGGCAAGGCACTTCTCGCAGCCGGAACGCGACGTTTGCGAATTCCGACTTCCAAGGGTTGATCGCCGTCGGCAATCTCGCTGTTAAGTAACGCCAGCGCAATCCCCTGCTTCAACGATGGAGACATGGTGCCACTCGTGACATAGCCAACCTCCTCGCCATGACAGAAAACAGGATAACCTTCCCGAGGGACACCTGAGTCAGTCAGCCTCAAAGCTGTCAATTTTCGGGCCAGGCCAGCTTCTTTGGCTTTGAGCAGGGCATCACGACCGACAAAATCACCTTTCTGCAACTTGGTGATCCAGCCCAAACGCGCTTCGAGCGGCATTATATCTGCACTGATCTCATGGCCGTAAAGCGCGTAACCCTTTTCCAGGCGAAGGGTATCGCGGGCACCAAGGCCGACAGGTCAAGACCAAGCGGAGAGCCGACCCGCATCAGCTCCTGCCACAGCTGGACTCCATCTACGGCGGCACAATAAAGCTCAAAACCGTCCTCTCCGGTATAACCGGTCCGTGAAATAATCATCGGCAAGGCTGCGACCCGACCTTCGACAAAATGATAATATTTCAGCGACTCAAGATCTGCAGAGGTGAGCTGGGCCAGTATTTCAGCAGCTTTTGGACCCTGCAGAGCAAGCTGCGCATAAGCGTCACTGCAGTTTACTATCTCGCAATCTGAATAGTCACTTGCCCGAAAGAGGTCACGCAACCAGGTAAAATCCTTATCACTATTAGCCGCGTTAACGCAAAGCAAATAGCGATTTTCCGTAAAGCGATAGAGGGTCAGATCATCAACCACGCCACCCGTTGCGTAGCAAAGGGCTGTATACTGCACCTGTCCATCAACCAGGTTTGAAAGATCATTGGTCGTAGCATATTGCAGAAATGCAAAAGCATCGGGCCCACTGACCTCTATTTCACCCATATGAGAAACATCAAACAACCCGGCAGTATTTCTGACCGCAAGATGTTCAGCAATAACTCCAGCATACTGGACCGGCATGTCCCAACCACCAATTCCACCATCCGAGCGCCGGCCTGGCGGTGAACCTGATTTAAAGGTGTCTTTTCATCTGCTCGCCTCCTCTCAGTGAAGTGAACGACTTGCGACCAACCAGTGGAGCCGCTCACTTCAAAATAAAACGTTCGATAATAGATCTACGCTCTCGCTTTCTTTCCGTAATCCCAACCTCAATAACCGTCAGTCACGATATCTCATCATGCAGCCAGAATATCCCCAATCAAATCTTCGTTGCCAAATGTCATCAGGTGTACGCCCTGACACCATTCACGGGCCCAGGACACCATTTCTCGAGCGATGCCAAGCCCTTCAGCCAGACAATCGTCGGCTTGATCAAGTCGCTGGATAAGGCTGTCCGGGACCCTGACTCCCGGAACATTGGTGTTAAGATAGTTTGCCATGCGCGGCCCCTTGAGAAGCAGAACACCCATGATAACAGGAATTTTCTCTGCCTTAATCTCGGTCATAAACGATTCGATCTGGTCACGTTGGAAAACAGCCTGAGTCTGAAAGAATGAAGCCCCACAGGCAATTTTCTTCTTGACCTTGCGCATGACAGGGTCACGTGGTTCAGCGGCGGGAGCGGCAGCTGCGCCAACAAAAATCGGGGGCAGACGTCAGACGATTGCCTCCCATGTCTGTTCCCTTTTGCAGGTTTTCAACTCCCTTTAACAACTGCACCGAATCGAGATCAAATACTGAACGGGCGGCTCGGTGATCCCCAAAACCGGGATGATCTCCGGTCAGGAGCAGGAGGTTCTCAACTCCCACAGCAGCGGCACCAAGAATATCGGACTGCAAAGCCATCCGATTCCGATCTCGACAGGTTATCTGCAAACGGGATCATAGCCCTCAGCAACAAGAATGCCGGCAACAGCCAGAGGCGACATGCGCATACATGCCCCCTGATTGTCTGTGACATTTATGGCGTCGACGCCCTTAAGTCTGCCGGCAGTTTCCACAACGGAATGAACGTCTACGCCCTTGGGAGGTGCTATTTCCGTCGTTACAACAAAACAACCATCTGCAAGTTTATCCTGTAAACGGCTCACGTCCGCCCTCTTCCATCACGATCTTTCTTCAGGTCGTGGCTACCTGGCTTAAACTTGCGACTCCAGTCCTTCGGCTCGACAACCTGACTGAAGATATCTCTCTGCTGCAGGGTCAAACGCTGATAAATTTTGACCCAGGCGCAGTCACGCTCTTCATCAACCTCACAGTGACCATCAACCATACCACCACATGGGCCGTTCAAAGCCCTTTGGCACAGGTCGTCACCGGGCAGATTCCACCGGTTTGATTCAGAAGACACTCGCCACAGAGAGAGCATTTTTCCTCATACTGGCCAAAGCGCCTGACATTGCCTAAAAAAAGGGGATCGACACCGGTCAGAACAGGTTTGTCATAACTGTCGGAAATGGATTGAGCTCCCGCTCCACAGGAAAGGACCAGAATGACGTCGGCCTCATCAACCTGACTGCGAAATCGCCGTAATTCACGCGAGGCGCGCATAATATGACAGGCCTCATCCAGAATCATGTTTCCGCTCACATCTTTCCCCTCCTGCTCAAGCCATTCCTGGGTGGCAAAAACCTCCTCTTCACCGCCGACTTTGCAGACGGTTGCACACGAGCCGCAACCGACAATGAATACGCTATCATAGGGATCAAGACGCTGGGAGAGAGTCCGTCTGTCTTTGGGTGAACTGATGATCATTTTCTTCTCACCGAGAAATCAGGTTAAGGGAAGGCGACCTGTCATTTTTATTGTAGCAGCTGCTGTTCAGATTTCAGGAGAAAGTCTGAAGAAAGGTGTTGGAGGGAATCTCGCCTAAAAACGTTGAAGACTGGACCAGACTCCCTCCAAATAAGATTTTCAGGATTTTCTCTATCCTTTTGCCGCACGGCGTTTGGCACTCACCAGGGTATTGAAAAGAAGCATGGTAATGGTCATCGGCCCCACACCTCCGGGGACCGGAGTAATCGCTGCAGCATTCTCACAAGCGGCATCAAAATCGACATCGCCGACCAGTTTCTTTTCGCCAACACGGTTAACACCGACATCAATGACCACAGCTCCCTTTTTGATCCAATCCCCCTTAACCATCTCCGGCCTGCCGACAGCTGCGATCACCACATCTGCAGCAGCAACTTTCTGCGCCAGGTCTTCTGTCCGCGAGTGACAGATGGTCACTGTGGCATGCTCGGCCAGACACATGAGGGCGACCGGTTTGCCAACGATATTGGACCGCCCGACCACGACAACCTCCTGCCCCTTCAGCTCAACCCCTGTGCGCTCCAGCATCTTCATAACGCCGTAAGGAGTGCAGGGCTGGAACAAAGGGTTACCGGTCACCAGGCGACCCACATTGTAGGGATGAAACCCGTCCACATCCTTTTGCGGAGAAATTGCTTCAAGAACTTTCGCTTCGTCAATATGATCAGGCAGAGGCAATTGAACCAGTATGCCGTCAATGCGCTCGTCGGCATTCAGCTTGGCGATCAGCTCCAGTAGATTAGCCTCGCTTGTTTCGGCAGGAAGCTTGTGTTCATCGGAAAAAATACCCGCCGCCGCACAGGCTTTTTCTTTCATCGATACATAGACGCGACTGGCGGGGTCCTCTCCAACCAGAACAACGGCCAAACCAGGGGTGACCCCTTGAGCTATCAAACTCTGCGTATCTTTTGCAATTTCTTTGCGCATATCCGCCGCAATTGCTTTTCCATCAATAAGTTCCGCCACTTGGACCTCCCTGATAATTATGATTAATGGTTATTCGGTGCGTGAGTTTCATATCGATAAATCGAAACCAGACTATACGTAAGCATTGACGGTTTGTAAAGAAAGCAGGTCGCGCCTGCGGGCGCACAAATAAAAATCCCCGTTGATGAGTACCAACGGGGATCTATTCATGAATCGATCTTGATTGACTATGCATTTGCCGCTTTCGGGCAGGAAGCACAGGCCTCACTCTTCGGTGATGCCGAAGCACAACCACCGGAATAGCCTTGATCGTACCAGCCTCCCCCCTTAAGGGCAAAGCCAGCGCGAGAGATCATTTTTTTGCATGACCACCACACGCAGCGCACTTATCGACCGGCTGGTCGGAAAATTTCTGTCTGACTTCAAATTGAAGCCCACAATCGTCACATTGATATTCATACAACGGCATGATTAAACCTCCTACAGTTATTCTGGATCAAACAGCCGTGGATGATAAGGGGTCTGGAGAACGTCTGTCAAGCAGAATAGATAGCAAACCACCCATTTTCTCTCTCCTGATTTCTTTTACTAAACGGCTGTATTGCCTCAATCGGTTCGCTGCCTCTAGATCTTGATCCGCCGCAGACGCAGATTGACCTCTTCAAGGTTAAAATAGCCTGAATCACCATTTCTTTTCGTTCTTTTCATAGCGATCCTGTTCTCGATTAACAGATCTACCAACTTGTAGAATTATTTCCTGTTATTCAAAGAGCAAGCACAGCATCCCGCTGCACCCCACACACCAGTACCCGCTTCTTGCGCGATGTTTCACCACCGATAATCGAACATTCGATTTCGCGACACCGAACAGCTTAGCCAAAAATCACAGCAGCACTTATTGGCAGCACCGTCAACGGGCGGGGAGGTCAATTTAACTTTGAGCAGATCGCCATGAAGTCCGACAATCTGATTTCTGCTCGAGCGGGGTTGAACCTGCAGGCTCAGCACAACCCCGGCCGAAGTCTGTTTAAAAAAAGACATACTCAATCAGGGGAAATCAGGTCTGTCATCAATATCCTCATCGCAGATCAATGGCTCAGCCAACTGAGCCGGCGGGTCATCTTCTTCTATCTGTATGGCATCAATATCAAGAAGCTTCAAATGATTTTCAATTGAGCTTCTCAAACCGCTCTCAAAAGTTAACTTCTGACGCTTCAGCTCCTGCAGCTCATTGATCAACTGCATTCTGCGTTCATTGGCGTCGCGAATAATGCGCTCCCCTTCGAGGTGGGCCTCAGCGACAACAATATCAGCCTCTTTACGCGCATTCCGCTTCAGGTCATCGGTCACCTGCTGGGTGGTCATCAATGTCTGCTGCAGTGTTTTTCACGGTCACGCATCTGCTCGAGCGAAGTGCGCGTACGGGCCAGAGATTCCTTAAGCTCGTTGTTCTGCTTGTAAAGCCGTTCAAGCTCATCGGCAAGCATCTCAAGAAAACTGTCAACCGCCGTGGTATCATAACCGAAGAGGCGCGATTTAAATTGATGCTGCTGGATTTCAATGGGCGTTATACGCATCTGTTCATCCCTGATCAGCAATCAACCGGCGAGTTGATAAAGAAATGACATGATCAACTGCTGGGCCAAAGAAAGCAGGATCAGTAAGACAATGGGAGAAAAATCAAAGGCGCCGGCGTGCAAGAAAAGGGAGCACCCGCCGCAGGCGATAGAGAACCGGATCTGTTGCACTGTGCAAAAACGGACAATAGGATTATAGGGGTCTGGATTAACCCAGGAGATCAGCGCTCTGGCGATAACGATAAAGAAATATATGTTAAACGCCATATCGATTATTCTAGCAATTGCAACAATAAACATATTCATACAGATAAACCTTTCAAATTAAAAAACAAACTCGCTGTAATTAACTGTTTTTATAATGAAACTTACAATCCTGTCAAACGAATCTCACATTAACTGCAGCCTTTGACTTGAGGGTTGAAAACCGTTAAATTGCCGTGAACACTATTTTATTGCAATCCGAATGGAGCTTAAGAACGTTATGGTCGAAACAAATAACCTTAAAGTCACCCACGTTGAACCGATCATTTCCCCGTTTAATCTGAAACAGGTTTTTCCACTGTCTCATCAGGGTGCAACTTTCGTTAATGACAGCCGCAACACAATCAAGAACATCCTGCACGGCCAGGATTCACGTCTGATGGCTATTGTCGGTCCCTGCTCCATCCATGATGAGAAGGCAGCCCTTGAATATGCCCAGCGGCTTTCCGGGCTGGCTAAGGAACTGCATGAACAGATCTTTATCATCATGCGGGTCTATTTCGAAAACCACGCACGACAGTCGGATGGAAAGGCCTGATCAATGATCCGGACCTGGACAGAACCCACAGAATATCCAAGGGATTGGGCATTGCCCGTCAGCTGTTCTGCTCTGTTACCGACCTTGAACTGCCGATTGCCAGTGAGATGCTTGATCCGATTACCCCGCAATACCTGTCAGACACGATCAGTTGGGGAGCCATCGGTGCCCGCACAACGGAATCCCAAACCCACCGTGAAATGTCGAGTGGCCTCTCTTTTCCGGTCGGTTTCAAGAACGGAACGGATGGGGGCCTTCAGATTGCCCTGGATGCCATGTCAGCAGCCTGTCGTTCTCATTGTTTTCTTGGTATCAACTACGAGGGACGTTCGTCAATCGTCCAGACGACAGGAAATCCCGATGTCCATATTGTTCTGCGCGGTGGTAATGAATCACCCAACTACTATCCTCAAGACATCGAAAAGACTGCGGCGCTATTAAAACAACGTAATTTACCGCCGGCAATCATGGTCGATTGCAGTCATGCCAATTCGCTCAAAGATCATACCCGTCAAAAAGAGGTTCTGGATAGTGTTATCGAGCAATTGATCCAAAAGCCGGGGTCAATCACCGGGGTCATGATTGAAAGTAATCTGGAAGAGGGGAACCAATCGATCCCCGAGGACTTAAGTCGGCTGAAATATGGTGTTTCCGTCACCGATAAATGTGTCGACTGGAAAACCACGGAAGAGATGTTGAGAAATGCTGCTGATAAATTAGCAGCAAGATAATCAGTCCGACGGAAAAAACGCCAGATCATCATACCAGGCTCTGGCGTTTTCTCCGGTGTTATCAGTATCGGTCATAATAGCGATTGCGCCGACCATTGGCGGTTCTTCTCCAAACAGACGGCGATAATCAGCCACGATATTTCTCTCTTCACTGATCCACTTCCCGCTGTTTTCCTCACCAGACTCGACCGCCACCATCATGGCACGCGAGAAATAACTATTGGGTATCGCTTCACCGAGCGGAAGTTTATTGGCCCAGATATAGTTGATCGTGCGGCTGAGCGGCTTGATCCAATGAGGAAAAATCACATAAATCCTGGCCGCATAATCATCCCCCTTCTTGTTTCGCGCATCCCCTGAAGCAAGGACATTTGTCACTTTCCAACGCCAGCGCAGAAGAGGATAGTCCCGCGCGTCGAATTCAATTTTCTTGATTAGCCCTGAGGCGCTGCCTCGGCTGACAGCTTGTAATACGGCATTACCCTGATCGTCATGAACAATTGAGTAATCCGTTTTCCCCGCAAATTCCTGAATGTCCCAACCCGTCAAACCATTATCAAAGGTGTCGATCACCAGGCTTTCAGCAGCGGCACACGAAACGGTCAACATGATTGCACTCGCAATAAACAACATCATGATTATTTTCACTGCCAACCCCCTTTCATTCGACGCGGTTTCGAACAGGCACAATCAATACTTAATGAACCGGAATGTCGGAAAAAGATTTTTTATCGCTGGGGACAAGGTCAATGGGACCAAACTTCTTCTCATAAGCATTAATGTTATTCTGCAACGCAGCGAGTAAACGCTTTGCGTGTCGCGGCGATGTGATCAGACGGGATTGAACTCTGGCTTTGGGTGCCTGAGGCTGAACGTAAATACAATCGATGACAAACTCGCTATCATTATGATTAACAACAGCCATATTAATGTACTGCCCACTGGCGACCTGATCATCCATCTGGATTTCCAGCTGAACTTCCCGCTCTTTTTCTTATCCATGCGACACCCTCCCAATCTGCTATTAAAGGTCATTGAGCAGCCGATAGATCATCTGCTCCTGGTCCCATACTTTTGCCGCCGCCTGCTTATGTTCCCCCTCCTCAAGCAAAACTCTTGCACGATCAAGGCGCTCATGGGCCGTCAATAAAACGGGAGAAAGCTTGTTTTCAAGTTGAAACTGGGGAATTTCTCCAACCGCTTCAACCCAATCCTGCAGCTCTTCAACAGCTATATCGGCAGAACGCAAAGCATTTGCAGTGGTTTCCGGTAATTCTTCATACAGCTGATCGATCTCAGCTTCAATCTGTTCAAGAATCTGGCGATAACGCGCAGAAATCGACATGATACACCCTTTCTTCTGTTCCTCTATTCGTCCTCGACAACACACTTGATTTCAGACCTGGACACCAGGTCCTGTCAAGCGCGCCATCCTAAGCATAAAGGCGATGAAAATCAATCAGTTTCATGATTGATATTGACATTATCACTTCCCTGCTGCTAGTTTCATTAAATAAATACTCGCTAGGGGCGTCATTGTTACTGAGAGTTCCATCCCCTTCTGACTGCTTTAAAAGATCGGCATTCGGACAGGAAAGGAACAACCCTTCGAACCTGATCCGGTTGGTACCGGCGTAGGGAAGCGGCAATCCATCTTCTTTTTAAGGGAGTCGCCGTCTATTGGCGGCTTTTTTTGTTTATGATGCAAATATATCTCAATGAAGTAGCTCTGCAAATCGAACCGGGCCTGAATCTTTACACTCTGCGCAAGCAACACTTTGCGGAAGCCGATATCCTGATCGTTAACGGTTATCCCGTCAAGCAGGATCAATCGCTATCTGAAGGTGATCGAGTCGTTATGATCCAGCGCAGAAGAATCCCCGCTCCGGAAGAGATGGAAGCCCTGATGATGGCACGTCACACTCCGGGGGTTCATGCGAAAATCAAACATGCAACGGTCGGCATAGCCGGTGTTGGCGGTTTAGGCTCTAATATCGCGATTGCCCTGGCAAGAACAGGTGTTGGACAGTTGATCATTGTTGATTTTGATATTGTCGAACCGTCTAATCTGAATCGACAACAATTCTTTGTCGACCAGATAGGTCTTCCTAAAGTTGAGGCACTGAAGCAACACTTGAACGGATCAATCCCGCCGTCTCAATCCGCAGTTTCCATCAACGCATCACTCGGGACAATCTGACCGATCTTTTTGCGGATGTTGATATTCTGGTGGAGGCTTTTGATTCTGCCAAAGAAAAAGCCATGCTGACAAATACATTTCTCAGCCAATGTCCGGATAAGCCTCTGATTGCAGCCTCTGGAGTTGCAGGCTACGAACGTTCAAACAGTATTGTTACACAACACGTGACGGACCAGTTGATTCTCTGTGGTGACGGTATCACAGCTGCAGCTCCGGGATGCGGATTAATGGCTCCACGTGTTGGTATCGCTGCGCACCATCAGGCAAATGCAGTCATCAGGCTGCTGCTGGGTGAAACAGCCGATTAAAAGGAGAATTGCAATGCAATTGACAATCAACGGTAAAGACAGGGAAGTGGACAGCAGCCTGACAATACCACAACTACTCGAAGAGCTGGGAATTCCATCAGATCAAGTCGTGGTTGAGCTGAATCGCAACATCCTTAACGCCAACCAGATACCCAACAACCCGCTGCGTGACGGCGACAGTCTTGAACTGATTCAGTTTGTCGGTGGCGGTTAACACCTTGCAACCAGTCCTTACCACATACCAAAATCTCATCATCTGACATTCTATTCACTATTGAAAGCAGGCAAGATACCATGGATCAATTAATTATTGCAGGGCGATCATTCAATTCACGCCTGATGGTCGGCACTGGTAAATTTTCATCAAATGAAGCAATGGTCGCGGCCATGGAACATTCAGGCAGCGAAATCGTCACGGTCGCTTACGCCGGGTGGATATAGACAACCCCAAGATTCTCTGCTGTCGCATATCGATCGGGAGCGTTATTTATTGCTGCCCAACACCAGTGGCGCACGCGATGCCGACGAAGCAGTCCGCCTGGCCCGCCTGGCCCGGGCCGCAGGATGCGAGCCCTGGATAAAACTGGAAGTAACACCAGATCCCTACTATCTTCTTCCTGATCCGATAGAGACCCTGAAAGCAGCAAAAACCCTGGTAAAAGATGGTTTTGTGGTTCTGCCCTACATGCCGGCGGATCCCGTTTTGGCCAAACACCTCGAAGAAGTCGGCGTCGCTACGGTCATGCCCCTTGGAGCTCCCATCGGTACCAACAAAGGTGTCAGAACCCGCGACCACATCGCAATCATCATCGAACAGGCTCGGGTGCCTGTTATTGTCGATGCCGGACTGGGAGCCCCCTCTCATGCTGCTGAAGCAATGGAAATGGGTGCTGATGCCGTCCTGGTTAACACAGCACTTGCCGATACGGGCAACCCGGCCATCATGGCCTCAGCTTTTCGTAAAGGGGTTGAGGCCGGACGTGAAGCCTTTCTCGCAGGGATGGGACAGCAGAGACAAAAAGCCGAAGCGTCGAGCCCACTGACCGGCTTCCTGAGGAAAGACTGATGAGTTTTCTTAATCAATTATCACAATATCCACAGGCGGAAGTCAAAGAACTGATTCTTACGACGACAGGGGAGCAGATTGACAACGCCCTGAACAGCCCGCGCTTGAGTGTTGAAAGTTTTGCCCACCTTCTCTCACCATCTGTCAATGACCTGCAACTTGAAGCCATGGCAACCCGGGCACACGCGATCACACGACAAAGATTTGGTCGTACGATTTTGCTTTACGCGCCTATCTACCTGTCAAACGAATGCCATAATGGCTGTAAATACTGCGGATTCAGCGCAGACAATCATCTTGTAAGAAAGACATTGCAGCTAAAGAAATAGAACGTGAGGCAAAAATTCTGCGCCAGCAGGGGTTCAGACATATGCTTCTGCTCACAGGGGAAGCTCCTGAAGTTGCAGGTATTGACTACCTTGAGGAAGCAATTAAAGTCATCAAACACTACTGTGGATCCGTATCCATTGAAGTCTTTCCGATGGACACGGATGGCTACCGACGCATGGTCAACGCCGGTGTCGATGGGCTGACAATCTACCAGGAAACGTACGATAAGCAATTGTATGCCGATCTTCATCCTTACGGAGCTAAAAGCGACTTTGAATATCGCCTGGCAGGCCCGGAAAGAGGTGGTGAAGCGGGGCTAAGAAAAGTCGGTGTAGGAGCTCTTTTAGGGCTTGGAGACAGTCTCAGTGACGCATTCTATACAGGTCTTCATGCACTCTACCTGGCGAGGACATATTGGCGAACTCAGGTGAGCGTATCATTTCCACGTATGCGTCCCGCGGAAGGAGGGTTCCAACCTCTGAGTATTGTCGACGATCGCCAACTGACACAGTTCATCTGTGCAATGCGACTCTTCCTGCCGGATGCGGGACTGGTTTTATCAACCCGGGAAAGCTCCCGCTTACGAGACAACCTCCTGCCTCTTGGAATCACTCAGATGAGTGCTGGGTCCTGCACTGCGCCCGGTGGATACGGTGATGAAGACGAAGAGAGTCAGCAGTTTGAGATCAACGATGACCGCTCACCAAAAGAGATTGAAGAACTCCTTAAATCACGCGGGTACGATCCCGTCTGGAAAGACTGGGATGGTGCATTTTAAGCAGAGCCGGATAACAGAGACAGCAAGAGCATGAAACAAAAACTTCCGCCCGTCTACCTGATTACAGACCGTCATCAGGTGACTCAAGGCAATGACTATTTGCGGTTATAGAAAAACTGCTCGCAGCTGGAGTAAAAATGATTCAGTTGCGGGAGAAAGATCTCCCGGCGCTGGACCTCTATCGATATAGCGTCAAATTACGCTCACTGACACATAAGTACGACAGCTTGCTTGTCATCAATGACCGAATCGATATCGCTCGGGCGATTGGAGCCGACGGGGTGCACCTGGGCCGGGCATCGCTGCCGGTCGATGTAGCGCGCCGCCAGCTGGGCGACGGCGCGCTGGTCGGTGTCTCCACCCACAGTCTCGAGGAAGCCCGGGCCGCTGAACAGGATGGTGCCAGCTTTATCACCTATGGTCCGGTATTTTATACCCCCTCTAAAGCTCGTTACGGTAACCCGGTTGGAATTCAATCATTGGAAGAAATCTGCCGTACCATCTCTTTGCCGGTCTACGCCCTGGGCGGGATCAGCACTCAGAATATCTCTCAAATAAAAACAACGGGAATACATGGGATAGCTGCCATATCGGCTCTGCTAACGACACCATTTCCAAACCAAACCCTCAACCAGTTGGGCGACAGTCTTAATTACTAATTTTTTACAGGACAATCTGAACAAAAAAAAGGTCCTGAAAACAGGACCTTTTTTTAAATTATGGCGGGGCTGACGGGACTCGAACCCGCGACCTCCGGCGTGACAGGCCGATGTTGTAACCAACTCTACTACAGCCCCCGAACTTTTTTCTGGTGGGCGAAGAGGGGCTCGAACCCCCGACATCCTGCTTGTAAGGCAGGCGCTCTCCCAGCTGAGCTATTCGCCCGATTTTCTATCTGTGAGATGGCGGGGCTGACGGGGACTCGAACCCGCGACCTCCGGCGTGACAGGCCGATGTTGTAACCAACTCTACTACAGCCCCACAGATAGAAATAGGAAGTATTAAATTGCCCATTCGGGTTTGAAGATGGACAGCCTCTACTTCCTACTTCGGATTGATCTATTTTCTTCGTACGCTGTTATTAATTGACTGCGTCTTTCAGTGCTTTTCCAGCTTTGAATTTTGGTACCTTGGCAGCAGCGATCTCGATTTTTGCACCAGTCTGAGGATTTTGACCGGTACGAGCAGCCCGTTCGCCAACGCTGAATGTTCCGAAACCTACCATAGCAACTTTCTCTCCTGCTTTCAGAGCATCAGTTACTGCTTCGGTAAAGGCCTTCAGAGCACCTTCTGCATCGGTCTTACTCAGCCCCGCCTTTTCCGCCATCGCATTGACCAGATCAGCTTTAGTCACAGCATACCTCCTAGTAAAGTGTAAGTAATTTCTCGTTGAAAACGCGATAAGATATATCAGGTTTACAAAAAAACTGTCAAGAGGTTTTTCCCCATTTTTCGGGCTTTCGTAAGATAATCTTTCAATTCAAAGATAACTTCGAAACATATTTATTACGCTTATACAATCAGGGCCTCTTGAATCACCTGATCCATATGTTCAACAGGAACGATATCGAGAGACTTTACAATTTGTGAGGATAATTCTGCAAGGTTTTTTCATTATCTGCAGGAATTAATACCTTACTTATGCCTCCACGTCTCGCAGCCAGGAGTTTTTCTTTCAGACCACCAATCGGCAAAACCCGTCCGCGCAAGGTGACTTCACCTGTCATTGCAATATCTTTCCTGACGGGTCTGCCCGTCAAGACAGAGGCCAAAGCTGTTGCAATCGTAATTCCTGCCGAGGGACCATCCTTGGGAACGGCACCTTCCGGCACATGAAGATGAATATCCAGTTTTGAGTAAAAATCCTCCTCGAGGCCCAACTCTTTCCATCGTGAACGGATATAGCTCATTGCAGCCTGTGCGGATTCCTGCATAACGTCGCCCAATTGACCGGTAATCGTCAGCTTGCCCTGCCCTGGAAAGGATGTCACCTCCAGGGTTAACAATTCGCCGCCAGTCTCCGTCCATGCCAGGCCTGTCGCAATACCGATCTGGTCTTCCTTTTCGCGCATTCCATACTGATACTGTGCGACACCCAGATATTTTTTAATCTGGTTTTCACCAACCCTCAAAACAGTATCCTGTCCGTCAACAAGGACTTTGCGCGCCAGTTTCCGCATGACTGAGGCGATATTGCGATCCAGGCTCCTGACTCCTGACTCCCGTGTATAGCGGCGAATGATTTCATATATTGCACCATCCGAAAAGCGAACCTTGTTCTCTTTGAGTCCATGAGCACTGATCTGCTTTTTTAAGAGATAACGCAGTGCAATGTGTAATTTTTCCTCTTCGGAATAACCTTCAATATGTATGACCTCCAGGCGATCATGCAACGGTCGTGGGATCGCATGAAGATTATTGGCCGTAGCAACAAAGAGAACTTGGGACAGATCATAATCAACATCAAGAAAATGATCAACAAAAGTACTGTTCTGCTCAGGGTCAAGCACCTCAAGCAGAGCAGAAGAAGGATCGCCACGAAAATCGGTACTCATCTTATCAATTTCATCAAGCATGAACACCGGGTTCTTGACCCCGGCTTTGCGCAGCCCCTGGACAATCTTACCCGGCATAGCTCCAATATAGGTCCGCCTGTGTCCGCGAATTTCAGCTTCATCGCGCACGCCCCCCAGAGACATACGAACAAATTTGCGCTGTAAAGCCTTGGCAATTGATTGTCCCAGCGAGGTTTTACCGACCCCGGGAGGTCCGACAAGACAGAGAATCGGTCCCTTGATCTGCTTGACCAGCGCCTGCACAGCCAGATACTCCAGGACTCTCTCCTTGACCTTTTTCAAGCCATAATGATCGGCTTCAAGTATTTCCTCCGCCTTGGCCAGGTCATGACGATCCTTGGTACCCTTGTTCCAGGGGAGAGACAGCAACCATTCGATGTAATTACGCACAACCGTCGCTTCTGCCGACATCGGGACATCATCTTCAGCTTGCGCAGTTCGGCTCTGGTCTTTTCTGTTGCCTCCTTGGACATGCGCTTCTTTTTTATCTGCTCTTCAAATTCGAGTATTTCCTGCTTGAACTCGTCCTGCTCACCGAGCTCTTTCTGGATAGCTCTCATCTGTTCATTCAGATAGTATTCCTTCTGGCTCCGTTCCATCTGACTTTTGACGCGACTGCGAATCCGGCTCTCTACCTGCAGAATTTCTATTTCCTGCTCCAGCAGGACCAGAAGATGCTCCAGTCGCTGGGCGGGATCAACAATTTCGAGAATCTCCTGCTTATCAGCAATAGGGATCTGCATATGTCCAGCCACAGTATCTGCCAATCGATCAGGGTCATCGATACCGGTGATCGTCGAACCGACTTCAACGGGAACCTTCTTACTCAAACCGATATAGGATTCGAACGTGGTGTTGACAGCACGCATGACAGCTTCAACCTCTGAAGAATCGGCGAGTGCGTCTTCAAATGGAGTAATCTCGGCTTCGAGCAGATCATCACTTTCAATAAAGCTGATCATGCGTCCACGCCGAATCCCCTCAACCAGAACCTTGACTGTTCCATCGGGTAGTTTCAATAACTGAACAACCTTGCCGACAGTCCCTACCGCATAGAGATCATCTTCAGTCGGACGATCGATCTTAGGATCTTTCTGGCTGGTCAAGAAGATCAGCTTGTCTTCTTCTGACGCTTTTCCAAGGCTCCGATCGACTGCTTGCGTCCAACAAAAAGCGGAGCAACCATAAAGGGAAAAATGACAATATCTCGCAATGGCAACAGTGGAAAGATACGAGTGTCAAGCATAGGTGATTCTGATTTTGTATCCGACATGTAAATTTGACCTGTAAAGAGAACAGGAGCGCATCGTCATAAGACAGAGTACGCTCCTGAATTTTGTTTGATCAGTGCTTTAAACGCTATGCGCTTTCAGCAACATCGTAAAGAATAATCGGTTTTACGCCCTTCGTAATGACCTCTTCGTTAAGTACGACTTCCTTAACCCGGTCCTGGGAAGGGATATCATACATGACCTCAAGCATGGCATTCTCAAGGATTGAACGCAACCCTCGCGCTCCGGTTTTACGATTCAAAGCTTCATGAGCAACGGCGACCAAAGCGCCATCGGTAAATTTGAGATGCACTTTCTCCATCTCAAACAAACGCTGGTATTGCTTAATCAAAGCGTTTTTAGGCTCTCTCAAGATCTGGATCAAGGCTTCCTCATCCAATTCACTTAAGGTCGCAATCACAGGGATACGCCCTACAAACTCAGGAATCAAACCGAACTTGAGCAGATCTGTCGGTTGAATTCTGCTGAGCAGCTCACCGAGTTCTTCATCTTTTATGGAGCGCACTTCCGCTCCAAATCCCATCGATTTAGAACCGATCCTCTTGTTGATGATCTGCTCCAAACCGGAGAAAGCCCCTCCACAGATAAAGAGGATATTGGTCGTATCAACCTTAAGAAATTCCTGCTGGGGATGCTTTCGGCCCCCCTTTGGCGGAACACTAGCAGTCGTACCTTCAATAATTTTTAACAACGCCTGCTGAACACCTTCACCGGAGACATCCCTGGTAATCGAAGGGGACTCAGATTTCCGCGCAATTTTGTCAACCTCATCAATGTAAATAATACCCTTCTGGGCTTTTTCCAGATCGTAATCTGCTGCCTGAAGCAGACTAAGGATAATATTCTCCACATCCTCACCAACATAACCAGCCTCTGTCAGGTTGGTCGCATCGGCAATCGTGAAAGGAACATCAAGGACTTTTGCTAATGTCTGAGCCAGCAGAGTTTTACCGCTGCCGGTCGGTCCCAAGAGGAGAATATTGCTCTTCTGAATTTCGATATCATCGTGTTTTTCAGAAAATTCCACCCTCTTGTAGTGGTTGTATACAGCAACAGATAGAACCTTTTTAGCAAGCTCCTGCCCGACAACATACTCGTCAAGGATATCTTTGATCTCAGCAGGTTTTGGCAGCTTTTTCGATTCTGAATCGGTGCTTTGATCGAGCTTTGCTTCCTCGTCGATTATATCGTTACAGAGTTCTATACACTCGTCGCAGATATAAACAGTCGGCCCGGCTATCAGTTTTTTAACCTCATCCTGCGATTTACCACAGAAAGAGCAGGTCAACTGACCATTATCATCTTTTGGACTCACGTATCACACCTCCGCACTGTCTTATGTTTAAGCTTTTCTTTCGACAATCGAATCAATAATACCATAAGTCCGTGCCGCAACGCTATCCATGAAAAAGTCTCTGTCTGTATCAGACGCGATCTTATCGAGGCTTTGACCGGAATGCTTTGCCAGCACACCATTCAAAGTTTCACGCATGCGCAGAATTTCCTGTGCGTGAATCTCGATGTCTGTTGCCTGGCCCTGAAACCCCCCCAAGAGGCTGGTGGATCATGATTCTCGCGTGCGGCAAAGCAAAGCGCTTGCCGGGTGCTCCCGCAGCCAGAAGAACAGCCCCCATGCTCGCGGCCTGACCAACACAGATCGTTGAAACAGGTGCTTTCAGATACTGCATGGTATCGTAGATGGCCATACCTGCAGTCACCACGCCGCCGGGTGAATTTATGTACAGATGAATGTCACGGTCAGGATCTTCAGATTCCAAAAAAAGCATCTGTGCAATAATCAGGTTAGCCATATGATCTTCAATGCCTCCCCCGAGAAAAATAATCCGATCTTTCAAAAGGCGGGAATAGATATCGTAGGCACGTTCTCCGCGCCCGGTATCTTCCACAACCATAGGAACCAGACTCATTTAGGACTCCTCGCTGTCAGTTGCTTCCTCAGCGTTTTCTTCGGTTTGTTTTGGCTCGACTTCCGTTACAATGGCCTGATCCAGCAGAAATTTCGACACTTTTTCCTGGACGATCTGCCCTTTCAGACCCCGCTTTCGCCTGTTCATTATCGAAGTACTTCTGAACTTGCTCAATCGGAGTGCTGCTCTGCTCTGCAACTTCTTGATCTTTTCGTCGACGTCGGCATCTTCAGCGACAATACTTTCCTGCTTGCGATCGCGTCAAGGATCAATTCACCTTTGACTTGCTGTGCGGCCATATCGTGGTAGGCCTTATTGAAAGACTCATCATTCATACCGAGCATTTCAAGAGTCATTCCCTGTGATTTCAACCGCTGTGCAAAGTTGTCTTTGAGATAGTGAAGCTGGTTCACAACCATTCCTTCAGGCACATCAAAGGAGTTTTTCTCAATCAGGGCCGTCATCATGTTTTCCTGAAGCTGACCGTCAATACGCTGCTGCTCCTGATCAATCATACCTTCCTTGATACGCTCTTTAAGCTCAGCAAGGTTTTCAGCGTCCAGCTCCTTGGCCAGACTATCATCAATCTTTGGAACAATCTTTTCTTTGATCTCTTTTAGAAGAACTTTGAATACGGCAGGCTTTCCTGCCAGATCCTTGGCCCCATAGCCTTCAGGAAAAGTGACCTCAATGTCTCTTTCCTGCTCACGCTTCATACCAACCAACTGATCTTCAAAACCGGGGATAAAACTGTTCGAACCCAGTTCAAGCTGATAATCGGTCGCAGCACCATTTCAAAGGCAGTCCCATCGACAAAACCTTCAAAGTCGATAATAACGGTATCTCCTCACGAGCTTTCTTGCGACCGCTGACTTCAAGCTGGACGCGCGACTCCGCCATCTGCTGAAGTTGAGCATCAACAGAAGCCTCATCAAAGATAAATTTTTCTTTTTCAAGCTCCAGGCCGGCATAATCTTTGGCAACAACATCCGGACGGACTTCCACTTCCGCTTCATAGCTGAAAGGTTGCCCTTCAGCGACAGCACCAGACTGAACAACTTCAGGCTGAGCGACAGCCTCGATCTTATTGTCAATCAGCGCCTTGTAAAGACTGTTGTTAATCAGCGGACCGGCAGCATCATACTCCGCTCGCGGACCGTACTGCTGTTGAAGAATGGCTTTAGGCACCTTCCCTTTACGAAAACCCTTCACATCGGCAGTCTTGGCGATTTTTTTATAAGCGTTATTGAGCTCAGTTGAGACAACATCAGCAGCCACCTCGATATAGAGCTTTTTCTTAATGGGACTCAGTTCTTCAACCCTTACATTCATCATTATAATCCTTCCTGATACCGATTTATTGTCTGTTCACTGAAAATTGTGATTTTTGGTGTCATTTGATTTGATTGGTGCGAGAGGGGGGACTCGAACCCCCACATCATAGGATACTGGTTCCTAAGACCAGCGCGTCTACCAATTCCGCCACTCTCGCGTATAAAAGCAACAATGCCCACATTCCATACCCACCCGTTAACGGGCTATCTGAATACGGAAGGTGAGCACAGTACGTTTAAATGGGGTGAGTGAAGGGATTTGAACCCTCGACAACTGGAGCCACAATCCAGCGCTCTACCAACTGAGCTACACCCACCAGAAAAACCCGGCTATCTTAAGAAAACAGCCGTATATTGTCAAACTAAAAATGGCACGCCAGGGAGGACTCGAACCCCCGACCCTCGGCTTAGAAGGCCGATGCTCTATCCAGCTGAGCTACTGGCGCACAATGTCCTCAATGCGGCGAAATCCATAGCCGGCGTGAACAGGCTGAGTTTCTATCACGCGGCAAAAGATTTGCAAAACAAAAAACATACTTTTTTTGCGCTCCCATCTTTATTATGAAATATCCCTTAAAAAATCTATAAATGAATATTATCACCGACCTTCCGGTGCCGGATCATCCTCAAAAACATCAAATGGCAGCCTGTTTTATGGCGATCATCCCTCTCTTTGCCACTGGCGTCAAAATGATCGTCATCCGTAAACAGGTCATCTTCCATGACCACTTGGGACCTGTCCATTGTCAGCGTTCTCTCCAACAGATCAAATTCCATCCCGAAACCGGGATCATCTTCGAAAGGATCGGTCGAATCTGGGCCATTATATTTCTTCGAAACAGGCTCGGGATCTGTTCGAAGGGGTCTATCGCTCCGCAACCGCCCTTCCCCTTTTCTTCCAGCAACAGTGTATGTAAGGAAACAGCACCATTCGAACGCTCTACCAGTCAAAAGTATAGAGCAGCTCCCTGACCAGGCACGAGGTCCGGCAGAGCTTCAGCGTACAGTCTGGCCAATTGTTCGAGCCAGTCCGCAGCAAGTTCCAGCATCTCTCGTTCCAGCGGAGAAGGAGTTTTCCCGGCTCCAACTCTTTTCTGAGCAGAGTTTCAATCGCAGCGATAATCGAAGAAAATGAACCGGTCGAGGCGTTGTCCGCTAAAGCTTTGAAATGCAGACTCTCATTGAAAAACTGATCGAGAGCAGACACGTCAGATGCGAGCGACAAGCGCCGAAGGGCAGAAACATATTTTGCACAACCAACAGCAAGGGGGCATGTCGTATTCGTTCTGTCACTCATTCAATTCATCTCCATAAATAAGCAAGGACTGTCATTACCGTGTAAACATCTCAAGAAACACCCCCAAAAGTCAAAGACTGCGAAGCGAAAAACGGACAGGAACCTCGACATGACTTTCTACAGGGATCCCCTTCGACAGTGCAGGCTTAAATCGCCACCGTCTGAGTGCTTTTTTGCTGATTTATCCAGACTGCGATAACCGGATGAAGCCAGCATCGACACTTTTCCGACGCTGCCATCCTGCAGGACATGGACACTAAACAATACGACACCTTCCCAACCGCGCAACTTTGCGACACGGGGATACTTCGGTTTCGGATTAATATCATAACGTGGTAAAGCCGATTGATTGGCAACGCTCTCTCCATCTGTTTTTCAAGCTGACTACCTTCAGTCCCCTGCTCCCATTTATCGACCCGGGTAACAACGTCCTCCGCTGCCACAGAAGTATCGGCGACCGATTCAAGTACAGAGGCTAAAACCTGAGTTTCAGTTTTTCACCTCCAGGGGCATGATAGTCCACCTCCTGCATCGGCACGTCAACTACATCTTCAGGTTTATTCAACGGCGTGTCGAGCTGAGAAGAAACCTTCTTCGGCTTTTGTTCTATTCTCTTTTTCCTGACCGCAGACTGAACAGAATGTTCCCGAGATGGCATTTTATCCACCTTCCGGAGAGCTTGAGTAGTCTGCGTTTTTTGTCTTGGGGGCGCTGGCCTGACAACGACCTGCTGTCGTTTGCTCTGCACATTTTCAGAACCGGCGGGGCGAAAAGAATCAGCTGAGCGCACCGTGTATCCTACAACCTGAGCCCTGCTGCCGTCCCCAGACAATGGAAAGAGATCACCACTGACCCCCAAGAGAGTCAGATGCAGTAAAACAGAGAAAAACAGAACAATAGCGATACGCATGACTCAAACCTAAAACGGCTCAAGAACCGGGAGACCCGGGATACCGGACAGCACAATCGTCATATAATCACTTGTTTCTTTGCGTGGTTTGAGTGTACGATTTTCATTTATCATTATTAACCAGTCAAATCCTCATTTATACTGAATATCCATATGCCGATACTGCCACCTTCAAAAATCACCCTTTCATTAGCAGCACTCGTTCTGTTCATGGGCCTATTCATACCGCATATACTTTTTGCGGACAACTATATAACCGAGCGAGCTATGGATCCCGGCAACACAATACTGGTTATGGCTGAGGTCCTCGTAGAAGCGGAGAAAATCACCCCAACAACAGGGACCGTCATCCTTGATAAAGAGACGATCGAAGCCCTTCCAATTCGCAATGGTCACGTTAATGAAATAATCAGCATTGTTCCTGGTGTCCAATATAATGAGGGATCAGCGGACTCCTTCACTCAAGGAGAGATACAACCTCCTCCTGTTTCAATTTCCGGCAGCCGCTTCTACGATAATAACTACACTATTGATGGAACAAATAACAACAGTCCACTCGATCCGGCCAGCGACACACAACAGAAAGACAATAAACTCCCCGGCCACCCACAAATACATATTTTGAATTCTCAGATGATCGATCAAGTCACTGTGTACAACAGTAATATACCCGCAGAATATGGAGCTTCACCGGGGGACAGGTCAATATTAAAATCATCGAACCGGACGATGAATTCTGGGCTAAACTCACTTATCGGACCACCCGCGATCGTTGGACAAAATTCCACCTTGACCCTAGAAAAAAAGATGAATTCAACAATCTTGAAGCCACCTCGTCGCAGCCAAAATTCATAAAACATTCGACCGGCTTCACCATGAATCTGCCGCTCAGTGAAGACACCGGCGTCCTGGCATCATACCAACTGCTTTATTCCAAAATCCCGACACAGCAGTTTGGCGAATCAAATAACCAGGTTCGGAAACAGGAGAACTTCCTGCTGAAACTTACGCACTACCTGCCTGATAACAGCAAAATCACGCTAACGGCCTTGTCATCACCGACACGGTCGGATTATTTCTACGAAAGTTTCAGGGAAAGCAACTCCAGCATAGACAGCCAAAATAAGTCTCTCATTGTTCAGTACGAAAATGAAACGGACGCGGGTCAGTTTTATTTGAATTTCGGCTATACAGACCATCGTATACTGCGCGACAGCGATCTAAATCGTTACAGATGGAATCCGGAGGGAGCTTCGATTGATTGGGAAACAGGCCAGGAAGGTGGCCGAGGCAATCTCCAAACCAGCCATAAAGAGTTGAACTTTCAAAGCAATTTTCTGTTTCATGATTTCAGCTACAAACAGACCAGCCATCAACTTAAAATCGGCGTCGAAGCATCCCATTCAAGACAAAACTACAAACGCCCCAATACAGGCTACTATTACTATAGCTCGGTATTGGATAATACGGTCGTCTGTACTCCGGGCGATCCAGCCTGTATTGACAATGAGCAGTATCTGACGCGCAGGGTTGTTTATAACGAGGCAGACCAAATGGCGGAAGTCTTTGAAGTCTCAGCATATGCACAAGATGTCATCACTTGGAAGCGCCTTGAAGTTTTTCCAGGTCTGCGCATTTCCTATGATGATATCACAGAAGAAAAAAACATAGCCCCACGGCTCTCAACGGCCCTGGATATTTCTGGAAACAAAAGCACGATCCTTTTTGCAGGACTGAATCGATACTACAGTGGCACGCTGCTCACACATTCCCTCTATAAAGCGATTGAAACCTCTTACCAGAGCAGAACAACTTCTAGCAATGCACCATCCGACTGGAGCGGGGTAACAGGCTCCATATACCAGGACGGTTCGGTCAAAACACCTTACAGTGATGAGAAAACAGTCGGGATCATTCAAAAGTTCCTCGGTGGCGACCTCAAACTCCAATACATCACCAAGACCAGTAAAAACGAGCTGGCCCGAACCAGAATCGACAACCCACCTCCGGTCCCGGACATCTATATACTCAATAACCTGGGTCGTTCGGAACATGAAAGCTATCAAGTCAGCTGGCAAAGAGCGTGGGAGAGATCCCATATCGAAATTAATGCAACATGGCAGGAGACAACATCGTCACATACAGACTATGACTCAACTTTTGACGAGGAAGACCAGCTTCAAACGATCTGGTATGGAGGAGATGAACTGTACGCTCACGATATCCCGCGCCTTGACTTCAATCGGCCTTTTGTCGGCAATCTGATCTTCAGTTGTCAACTCCCTACGATATTACTTTTACCAATGTCACCAAGTACCGCGGAGCGTATTGGCGACTGTGGAATACGTTAGCAAGAAACCCAGTATCGTTTCCCAGATCAACCGAAAGACCCTTTTGTTTATGAAAAACGCAAAACAAACCGACGTTCATTTCGACTGGCACCTCAGCTGGAAGATTCCAAGCTCATTCAAACGCAACATAGTTCTCACGCTTGACGTGCTTAATGTCTTCAACAAACGGGCCAAGATCGGCTACCAGACAGGACTCTCCGGTTACAATTATGAAGTCGGTCGTCAGATTTGGGCAGGAATGGAGTTTAACTTCTAACCCGTTTATTCGCTGACCAGAACCACATCAGCAAGAACAACACTATCGACACCGTCATTGATCTGCAGATCATATGATCCGGCCACCATGGTAGAGGGCAGAGTGACGCGAATATGATCAGAGCCGATCAATTCGATGTCATTAATTTCAAGCGGAACCGGGAGCGAAGAAACGCCGGCATCGTGCTGTGTGACGTACACCAGGTCATTATTAATCAGTAGCCCACGAGACAAGCCCTGTATGTCGATATAGCTTTCCAATCTCGGCCGCGCCGGAGAGGAGATATTCACAACAGAGACTCCTCCTCGCTGGCTGCTGACATAAACTTTTCCCCCAACGATTTTAACCTTTTTCGAAAACCCCGGAATGTCGATCAAACTGAGAATTTTGGGTTTCTGTGGTTGTTTCACATCAACAACCATCAACCCGGATCGCCCATTGGCAACGCAGGCGATGCCGTCGGACTCATCGACTGCGACTGTATTTGCAAACTGATTCATGGGGAAGGTGTTGTTGTTTTACTCAACATCACCAACCCTGCAGCGGGAGTATTGCGATAAATTTTCAGGCCATTGTCCTTGCTTGCCACATAAACCAAGCGACCATTTGCCATTATATCCAAGGCATGGATCTCTGGATAAAAGCTCTTGTTTTGGGGCCGATTTAAATCGCTGGAATCGATAAGGTTGACACCGTAAGCACCACGGGAGACAACAATATCCCGACCGGACAATGCCATTCTCCAGGCCGGGACATCAGACCAGAGAGCAACGGATTGAGGCGATCCGGGCTTGCTGACATCAAAAACTTCTATTCCCGCCCTCCCTAGGGCTACAAAAAGCAGATTACGCTCTGGGTCAAAACAGAACGATTCTCCTCTATTTGGGCTGATTTGCCTGAATCCATCTTCACTCCCCAGGCTTTTTAATAAAATCCCTCCTCGGGTATCGGCAACATACAACCATCCGTTAATAATGAAAATATCGTGACTGCTACCTGGAGTACTGTAAGTTTTAAAAAATCCCTGTGGTGAGTTTTTCTTCCGAGACATCATCTGCAAACCGCTGTCTTTACCGGCAACATAGAGCGTCCCCTTTGATTCTGCTAATATTTGAACTCCAAACGGAAAAGACACACCTCGAACGACAGCCATTGTGTCGGGGTCGACAACAGACAAGCGTGCAAAATTGTCGATAACATAGAGACTGCTGTCACTGGCATAGAGTTTACCGACGGATCTGAACCGGTCAATAGCTCCGACAAAACGTGGTTGATCCGGCTGCGTGAGATCATAACGTAACAGCGCATTTCCAACGGCAGCATATAAATCGCCCTGAAAGACAACCAGGTCTCGTGGTGAATCACCTCCTGAGAGACAGTCACCTGAGCAAGCATGTCTCGTTCGGAAAAAGGTCGTAATCGTTCCATTGCTGCAAGCCAGGTAGAGCCGCCCCTCAAATGCGGCCATTGAATGCGCTTGCGCATCAATATTTATTTTTCCAGTAAACGGGCTTAAGTGATGAATCCAGCTCATATAAAGAGATATCATCGGCGGCGGAAGAAACTGCCAGACGATCATTGACAAAGCAGATCGACAATACGGTTGAACCTGTCTGGATATCGGAGACAAGAACAAGCTCGCCAGATCCATAACCTGCATTATGGCGACACCGAACTGTCCCATGGCCAGATACAGGTAACCGTCTTTTCCAGGATTCCGGTAATCTTTTTGCCCTCATGATATTCATAACGTAATCGTGGGCTGTTATCAGTGCTGATATCGATGACCTTAAGACCATCATGAATACTTCCCATGTACAGAACATCGTCAACAATCAACATGCTGCGATAGACCCCTTCAACGGGAAATGGAGCCTCCAGACCAAGGTCTCCAGAACTATTCATAACCATATTGATAGTTATATCGGTTTCGAAGCTCTGGCCATAGAGGTCCACGACAGCCGATTCGCCCACCATCACTCCGACAGGCGGGAAAGGTTCTACCTGTAATGGTGGACGGGGTGATATGAGCCCGAGCGATACCTTCCCAAGAGATATGAACGTATAGAAAAACAATAACCGACAAAGCCCAGAACACCAAACCAACCTTTTCATAAGAGATGTCCGCTTAAAGAGCCAGAAGAAAAATGTGGCAGGGGCAGAGTCTTAATCTCCTCCGAGCGTAATGGCCTTGAGAGTTGGGGCAGGTTAAATCGTGCCAAAGCGGGATCAGGAGGGGCGGAGCAGAGCAGATAAATCGCCGTATAGATATGCTGATAATGGCTGAGATAACACTCCAGCTCATCAACAGGCTGGTAAGGGAGATCGATCAATAAGCATGCGGGCTGACCACTGCGTGGAAGACGCGATAAACGATCAATTGCCCTCACCTTGATCCCGTTTTGTTCAAGCAGAATGCGTGACAGTTCACGATTGGCAACATTCTGGCCCAACAAAAAACATTCGCCTGATCCAACCGAATATCAGGAACAGGGGATTCCCTCTTTCTGACGATATCTGACTGCGGTTCAGGAAAACAGACCTTGATTGCTTCGTAGAGGCGAGACCACCTTAAGGGAAGCTCAAGCCGAATGTGATCCATTCCCGAATCGATACAATTATCCGCTTCATAGCAAAGAGCAATCGTTGGCACAGCAGTCGGGACCTCTGTGCTTCCTGCTCTCTTCGTCAAGACCGTTTTTTTCACAGTCGAATCAATAAAGACAAGAGGGTCTCGCCCCCCCGTTTTCAAATCAGAGGACCTCCAGTTGGAAAGATCACTGTCTTTAGCTGCAGTCACCACGACACAGCCAATCTCCTTCAAGCGTTTTGCCAGACAGGCCTGATGAACCGATGGTTGCATGCAGAGCAATGCAAAGTGGCCGACCACTCCCTTCGGAAAGTTGAAATAAAACCTTTTCAAGCAGGGGGAGAGAAAAGGTAATGCGAAAACAACTTCCGTTCCCCGGAGCAGTCTCCAGAGAGAGTTGACCCGACATCAAATCCACCAACTGCCGCACAATTGCCAAACCCAGGCCAGCACCATGTTGTTCTCTCGTACCTTTGTGAACTTCGGGCTGATAAAACATCTCAAAACCTTCTGTTTGACGGTTTCGTCCATCCCGACCCCGGTATCGGCAACCGATAAAACAAATTCACCCGACTTGAGATCATGAGTGGAGCAATCCAAGCTCACAATAATCGACCCAGTCTCGGTAAATTTGATGGCATTACCGATCAGATTCATCAAAATCTGACGGATACGACCGGCATCGGCAGAGACCTTCCAGAGTGCGTCAGCAGTGATATCGCACACCATGGCAATCCCCTTCTCACTCGCTTTGGGAGCAAGAAGGTGAGTCACTTCCTCAACAATCGTGTACAACTCAACAACCTCAGGTTCAAGTTTGAGCTTTCCTGCTTCGATTTTTGAAATGTCAAGAATATCGCTGATCAACGCTAAAAGGTCTTGACCTGATTTTTGAACGGTCTCAGTCAGCACAATCTGCTGTTCATTAAGTTGCGACCGCTGCAACAATTCATTCATCCCCAGGACACCGATCAATGGAGTTCTCAGCTCATGTGTCATTTTAGAAAGAAATTCCGACTTTGCTTCATTGGCAGCATCGGCCTGCTGCCTTGCTATATCAAGCTGCCTGACCGTCTCACGCAATTCTGAAGTGCGCGCGGCAACGGTCTCTTCCAACGAGTCCTGATGACGCAGCAATGACGCCTGCTGGTCCTCAATCTGCTCAAGCATCCGGTTAAACCCGTCGACCAGAAACCCAACCTCATCATCACTGACCTTTTCCGCTCTCAACGAGTAACGCCGGGTGATTCTGACTTTTTTCATGACGTCTGCCAGATGAACGAGCGGTTCAGACAAAGGCTTCTGAATCCAGCGAGCCATGAACCACGACCCGGTTAAGAGCAGAAGAAAAGCGATCAAGCTCCCAGAGAACATGAAAGCCAGACGCGCATACAGAGCTTTAAGATCACTCAAAATATAAATTGAACCGACAGCTTTACTATCGTAAAGAACTGGAACAAAACAACTTAAGTGCTGGAACCCAAAAATCAGTCCGCCTCCGGACGGAAGAGAATAGTTGTCGGCAGACGATCGGAAATCATTACGGACAGCGGTCAGAACCAACTGAGAGTTCTGCTGATTAAGGTATTCAGCGACCGGCCGTCCCGAGTCGTTAAAAAGATAGGCCGCGTGAACATTTTTGAACGCTTTCAAAGAAGCAAGAATATCTTCGATTTCATCATATTTGCCGAGCACCAGAGGGCGGCTGCTATTTGTCGCCAGAGACGAGCCCAAAGTGCGTAGTTCCTGCGACAAGGCCGCGCGACTGGCATAAAATTCGACCACCAGAAAGCTGCCGCCGACAATAACCAGAAGCAGAGAGCAACTGAGCAGAATGGCCAGAGTCAACTTATTCCGGATCGATGATATGCGAAAAGAAAATACCACGTAACAGATTCCAATGAGCGACAGGACCAACCGTCAGCCCGGTAAATACAAGCCGAACAGTTGATCAAAATGGCAATAGATATGACTTAAGGTACCAATTATATAACAGAAAATGAAGTAAACTCTTAAGGAGACCATTGCGGATGTTCATGATTGCACATTTTCTCCGTCTGCATTAGAGTAACTCCCCTCTTCTTTCTCGTTTACGGAGAACCAATAAATGACGAAAATCACTCTTCCGACCGAGCGTCAGGTCGGTCACTTGAGGTTACTGCGCCATGCGCGTGAGATAAACCTGGCTGAATTCAACAAGCTAACCAGTCCGGAACAACTGGATATTATCAGGTCTGTTCCCGGCAAAGAAAAATACAACCTGATCACCAATGCACATCAGGCTGACAAGCTGGTCCCCAAGCTTCACCCCCAGGAAATCTACCTGCTGGTCAATGAGCTTGGTGCGGAAGATGTCCCTGAATTGCTCAACCTGGCCAGTCCCGAACAGATTAACCTGCTGCTCGATATGGACTGTTGGGATGGCGATAATCTCAGCTCCGTTTTGACTTTACACTGGCTGGAACTGCTTTTGAATACGAGCCATGAGAAAATCTGTCAATTGATCCGCGATCTGGAACCGGAAATACTCGCTCTGTTCCTGAAAAAGCATCTGACGATTACCCACGGAATAGAAGTCTTTGACAGTGATGAAATCGACAATGCCAAACGACTTGAGTCATTGTATGACATAGATTACGCCAGCGAAAAAGCGGCCAAGGTTATCGGTGCACTGCTGAGGATCTGGATGGAACAGGAACAGGACTGTTACCTGTTGGTCATGGAGATGATCCGCAGTGAGCTGTTGACCTGTCTGGAGGAAGAAGTTTACCAGACCCGCAATAACCGTCTTCTGGATATTGGTATTCTTCCCGGCATAGAAGCAAAGTCACTCTACACCTATGTGGCTCCTGACCAGTTCACCCCGGGCGGTAAAGTCAATTTTCAGCTGGAAGCAGAAGAGCTCAACAGCCCCAAAGGCCTTCTGGCCAATGCTGAACCCTGCAATCTATTAGCGGATATTCTGGCCGCCGGAATCGATCATGCGGCAGCTTGCGAATTGTTGCTGCTGGTCAACCGTAAAATGAGTGCTGATAACATCGACCTCTCCGCAGTACGCGAAGTCAGCGAAACCATTCAATCAACCTACGATACCCTGAATCTTGCTCTTGAGTATCTCTCCGGCAAAATGCCGATACAGCCGAAAAGATATTCACCAGCACCTATCTGCTTCGTCTCTTTCAACTTGGCCACAGCCTGATCGAGCAGAGACGACGTAAGGCTGTTGATATTGCCTCAAGCTCAATCTACTTACTGCTCGACTATCCTGAGGTGCTGTTTATAGATTCTCTCCTCGAGACACCCCCGTTTCTCTATGTGGTTGAAACAGTGAGAACCCCGCCAGCCTTCAACCGATCAGAACCATCAGGGAGCTGGATATCGTTGACCTCAGGTTAGAGCAGATCGAGCGTTTGCTCTCTCTGTTCAACAAGCATTTACCATTTTCTGTCGCTGACTTTGATACGCCTGACAACGAAGCTCCCAGTCTGTCACAGATTTTCATAACGGCTGTTGCCAACCAGCTGCTCGGAAGGGACTTTTCGCCCTTTCCCCTGTCGGTTGAAGACTTGAAGTCTCTGAAAAAGCTTACATTGCCGGCTGAATCACTCTCTCCTGAATTTATCGCGCAATTTAAGGCGGGTTTAAATGCTCACATTGAAGATCTCGACTTCTTTACCAACTACTGCCTTGATCTCTGGCACGACAGCTTTATTGACGATGACGCACAGCTGTCGGGGTTTATTACGACCGGGCAATAATTCATACCATTTAAGTTACCAATAAGCTTGAATCTCCCTGGGTTTTTGTTAACTCTAATGAGACATCAAATGAATGACTCATTTTTCATCAATAACTCAGGGAGGATCACACGTGTTTAAAAAATCACTTTATCTACTGACTGTGTTGTGCAGCTTTGCACTTCCGGTCGCAGCTGAAAATCAATCAGGCGCCTTTACTCTTTCCCCCATGTTTGGTGGCCATGTTTTCGAAGGCAACCAATCGCTTGACGATTCCAAATTCTGGAGCATCGGACTCGGTTACAACCTGACCGAAAGCTGGGCGCTGGAGGCCGTTTACAGTAAAACAAATGCAGATTCAGAAGACCCATCCACAACAGACACCAAAGTCAAAACCCTGCATCTTGATACTCTCTATCACTTCAATCCTCAAGGAAAGCTGGTCCCTTACCTGGTTGCAGGGATTGGCGGTATATACTCCGATCCCGACAGCGGCGCACAAAAGAGCACTTTCTTTTCAACTATGGCGCCGGCCTTAAATATTTCATCCTTGACGACCTGATCGCCCTCCGCGCTGATGTACGTCACCTGGTCGACTTCCCTGAGCCGGACAACAATCTGCAATACTCCGCAGGTTTACTGTTTCAACTGGGCAAGCCGGCCCCTAAACCTGAACCTGTCAAAGCGGAACCCGTTCAACCGAAGCCGGAACCAGTGCCTGCACCTGCCCCGCTTGACAGTGATGGTGACGGCGTCATCGATGATCTTGATCGCTGTCCGAACACCCCTGCCGGAGTTTCGGTCAACATGAACGGCTGTCCCCTTGATTCCGACGGCGATGGCGTCTACGATTACCTGGATAAATGTCCGAACACCCCTGCCGGAGTTTCGGTCGATACCAATGGCTGTCCAACGGTGCTGACTCTGAGAATCAACTTTGGCCACGACAGTAGTACTGTCGGCTCAGAGTACGATGACGAGATTGCCAAGGCGGCACAATGCATTAATGAGTACCCTGGCAATATCGTCTATATCGATGGACATACGGACGGCAGCGGTGCTGCAGAGTACAATCAGAAACTGTCCGTCCAGCGTGCCAAGGCGGTTGTAAAACGCTTGATCGATAAATTCAACATCGCTGAAGAACGCATGACTGCGCGCGGCTTTGGCGAGGACAAGCCGGTAGCAAGCAATAAATCGGCCGACGGCAGAGCCTTGAATCGTCGCGTCGAAGTGGCCTGTGGTGCCAAATAAAATAGAACCAAAGGCCGGAGCACTGTCTCCGGCCTTAATTACAACATCAGTTCTCGTACGTGATATCCGGCGGATGCTCCCGGGACATAAAGAAAAATCAGAATCTTGCGCCCGCAAAATCCGGGGAGATGGTGAAAAGCAGAAGCAAAATACTGAATTTTCCCACTCCGCTGTAACTGAGAGATCTCACCCTTAACCTTGCTACGGACGGTCTCCTGCTCTTCAGCAGTTAAAACCACGTCAAAAAAAGCGGGAGCCGTACCACTCACGACACGCTCGTGATGAGCGAAATCACGACCAAGCAGTTCTCTAAAGCCCTTCAGGCTGCAACCTCCAAAACGCGCACACAGATATCCGTCGATTGTCAGATAGAGATCACGCAAAGAACGGCTCTGCCGATAAAGTCCATGTTCCCGCCAATAGAGGTCAAGATCATTCAACACCAGGGAAATGCGTCCAAAATGAGCGATCAACCTGTCAACAGAAAGTTGAATCGCTCACTGTTGACAAGCAGATCAAATAACCTTCCGATGCCGCGTAAACGCTCGAGATCATGAAAACTCATCGCCCCGGAACGCAAAATCGTATAGGGAGGGTTCGGATCGAAGACAATCCCCCATTGCTCAGCCTCATTGCGCAGGGGAGCTCCAGGCAACAGCTTGACAGGCTCAATCTGCAGGTGATTTCCTCCGAGATCATGAACCCAATCGATCGAGGAGAGAAATTGTTCGAAGTTCTCTCCGGGCAAGCCTGCAATTAAATCCAGATGCAGGTGGATATCGGTCTGTTCAATCAAAAACCGTACATTGTCAGCCAGGCGTTGCAGCGAGGCATTGCGGCCAACATGGTTCAGGTCTGCGGTAGAGTGGACTGCACCCCAATTTCAAATTGAAAATGCCGCCCGGAACAGTCGCTAACAGTTCCAATGTCTGCTGATCAAGCAGGTGAGCTCCGATTTCAAAATGGAAACGGCTGCACCTGTTGTACTTGAGGATAAATGAAAAGATCTCCCTGCTGCGTTCACCTTCATAGTTAAAATGTCCGATCGACAAACTTAACCAACGGAACATTGTGTTCCATCAACAACAGCAGATCAGATTTGATTCTTTCCATGGAAAAAGAACGCACCCTCTGGTCGAGGGCACTCATGCAGAAGCTGCAACGATAAGGACAACCGCGACTGCTTTCAAAGTAAACGAGTCCACGGGTCAGATCCGTTAATCCTGCAGCAAAAGGAGACGGAATATCGTCCAACGACTCAAGCAGACTCCAATGTTCATCGCAGGACTCGTCAGAGGGCAGATGTGGCATCTTCAAGCCGGCCAAAGGCCGGAGGGGACGCTCTTCGTGCCAGGTATTGAGCAGATGATAAAGCGGCCGCTCCCCCTCGCCGCAGATCAGGGCGTCAACGGGATAACGATCAAAAAAGGCACACCCTTCAAAGGAGATGTCAGGCCCCCCCAGAACGACCTTGAGTGCAGGATCGATCCGCTTTAAACACTCAACCAGTTCCAACGTTTCGAGCCGGTTCCACAGGTAAACGGAGAAACAGACCACATCGGCCCGATGAGAAACAATCTGCCCCAGAACAGATTCTTTCGGCTCCTTGATCGTGTATTCCTCGATCACGATCTCACCGCAATCGGAACCACAGTACGAGGAAAGATAGGGGAGCGCCAGACTGGCGTGGACATATTTACTGTGTAATGTCGTCAGGAGCGTTTTCATGGTCGCAGAATACCCTTGTCAAAGAGCAAGTCAACGAGAATTTGTCGTTGCCGCAGGCATGTGTTATTCTCCGCCAGCGAAAAGGAGAGTAAAATGAGCACTCATAAAACGTTCCTCACCGTCGTCGCCGACGCCCAAGGTGAGGTTTTTGAACATCCCGAGTTATTAATGGCTGGCATGAATGGCATGACCGTGCGTCATCCCCAGGCTGATGAAATGATCCCCCTGCCTGAAGGGAGCCGGCTCTTCACCATACCAGACACCCCACCGATCGGCTTTGATCGCAATTCGGGGCAACAGAAAAGCATCGACCAGCTTCCGGCTGACTGGGGTGGTGGTAAGCTTCAGGCGGTATCAGCTTTTGTCACTCCAGCTTTTACCCGCACCCTGCTTCCAGCCGCCGACTACAGCCGAAAAGAAGTCGAACTGACCCTCTGGTCTTACACCGCGGTCGGTTGGTGTGTTGAGGAAGAACGTTTCTATGTCGCTGCTGTCAGAGTTGATCGCAACCGTCAATGGGAGCCGCGCCACTTTGATGACCGCAAGCTTGAACCGCTGGTGCGTAAACGGGTGGCGGAACAACCAGACAATCGTTTAATTGAGCAGCTTTCACGCTGTTCCCTCGACTACCACTGCTTTGCCGCCAAAATATGTTTTTGGACGCTGGGAAGCACCATTACCCAGTTCACCGGCCTGTAACGCCCAGTGTGTCGGTTGTATCTCATTGCAGGACGAGCCCAAAGCGTGCCAGGCCAGTCAGGACCGATTGAACTTCGTCCCGACGGTACAGGAACTGTGCGAAGTTGCCGTGCCTCATCTACAGAAAGCCGAAAATGCCATCGTGTCATTCGGTCAGGGTTGTGAGGGAGACCCTATTCTTCAAGCCGATCATGTCGCCGCCGCCGTCCGTGAAATGAGGCGCCAAACCAATCGGGGAACCATCAACTTTAACTCCAACGCTTCAATTCCGGATGCCATAGATAAACTGTCCGCTGCCGGTATCGACTCGATTCGCATCTCGCTCAATTCGGTTCAGGAGCGTTTCTATAATGCCTATTACCGGCCCCTGAACTACCGCTTTGACGATGTTCTGGAATCGGCTCGTCGTTCCAAACAGAACGGTTTGTTCACCATGCTGAACTACCTGGTCTTTCCCGGCATCACCGACCGTGAAGATGAAATCGAAAAGCTGCTGGAACTGGTTGAAAAAGTCGGCATTGATCTGATTCAAATGCGCAACTTAAGTATCGATCCAACCCTCTATTGGGGGAAAATGCAGGCCGAAGGTTGTGGAATCGGCATGAAAAAAATGCTTGATCGCTTAAAGAGGGAGATTCCAAGAATCCAGTTTGGCTACTTTAACCGGACCAAAGACAATTTTTATCCCCCTGGATTTGAAAGCGACTGGCCACTTCCGGACAGGCTTGAGGATTGAACAATAGGGAACAGAAGAATTTGACGGGGGATTGCAGGGTAAGGCAATCCCCTTTTCCATGGATCAAGTCAACGGCTGATCCAGTGTCAGAATCTGATCGGTGACTTCGGTAAAGGCGATATCGTGGCTGATCAGAAAAAGCTGATCATACCAATGCTCCGTAACCTCTTCCTTACCAACGTCGATGGCGCGAAAAGCATGAGCCAGATTCTCACGTCGAGCTGCATCCAGATTGGATGTCGGCTCGTCAAAAAAAGCAATCCTGGCCCCGATCGTCTGTAACATGGCCAAGCGCAAAGCGACAACGGCACTCATGATTTGACCACCGGAAAGCTGATCGTCGATACGTTCACGCAATTTACTTTCGTGCATGTCACGCAGGATGATCTGATAATTGTCTCCCCAATCCAACTCCTCATCGACTTCAGCAATGATGCGATAGATGCGGTTGGCACGCTGACTGATTTCCTCCCGAAATCGTTGCGATAAAGAACTGGAGACATTACGGAAGACACGATTACGCAAAAATTTGACCAGAGCTTCTTTCTTTGCGTAACCCTTGATTTGATCGCGCTTGGCAGCGATCTCTTTTTCCAGCTGCCTCAGCTTTTCAATTTCACCGCTCAGTCGGGAGATGTCCTCATTGAGCCCCTCAACCTTCTGCCCCAGAGCACCAACGGCCTGACGGAGTCGATCTTTTTCCTGACGCCATAGATTATGCTGGTCAGCGTTGTAATGTTTTTCTATGACGCTACGTTTTTCCTGTTTGTCTTTCACCTCCACCAGCAACCGATTTAAAAAGTCTGTATACTTTTTCAACTCTGCCTGCAAGCGTGGCAGCTTGGCCCCATGCTCATGATTTGCGACATACAGGTCACGGGCAACCTGATGCTGTCTCAGTTCTTCCTCAATTCGATTTATTGAAAGTTGCAGTTCAGAAAAATGCTTCAATTCATTCGACGTCTGATCAATGTGTCGCTTTTTCTCTTGCTGATCAGCTTTCAGATCCGCAAGGCGATACCGCCTCTGGTTGTTTTTGTCACGCCTGTCGGTCAGTTGGGTCATCTGCTCTTCAACCCCCTTGATCTGAACGTCAATACGACGAACTTTATCCTGCGCGGCAAGGGCATCAATTTCTTCCCGTTGCTGCCGGAGCAGTTCAGCTTCAAGCCGGTTACGTTCAAGATCGAGAGCGGTAAAACGATCGGCAAAGATATCCTTTGGCGGTTTACCCGCTATGTTTTACAGCTCTCTTGAAAGAAGGGGCAGATCCCCTCTTCCAATTTTTCACTGCCTTCCTCCAACCCTGCCCGACGCCCTTCAAGCCGCCCAGCCAGAGCGCGACTCCTGTTCAAAGCGGTTCGAATCTCTGGAAGACGTGAGACCAATTGCTTTGCAGCCTCGTCAACCGTCAGTTTTTGATGCTTCTGTTCGAGAGTCGATTGCTCGTCGGATATCTCTTTTTCAGCCAGTTCAATAGCCCGAAGCTCAGCGGAATAACGCTCAGTGAGAGCCGTCAAATCCTTTCAAGCGTCACCTTTTCCTGCTCCAGGAGCCGCTGTTGCCGTTCTTGCAAGCGCAGATCAGTTAATCTCTTCGCGGCCAGTTCATAAGCATTTTTCCCCGCCTGAGTCTCGACAACAACCTGTCGGGCTTTTTCAGAATCGCAGATCAGAGAGTTCTGGTGCGCGATTTTTTCCCGCCCGTTGGCTATACGCTCTTCAAGTTTGTCGATTTCGACATTGAAATCTTTAATAGCCTGTGCATTCCTGTCATATTCAAGCACTTTGGCTTCAAGCTGTTCAAGACGACTCTGCTGGCCTTTAAACAACTCAACCACCTGTTGCTTCTCCTCTCCAGCCTTGCGCAGCAGTTCAGATTTCTCCGGCAAAACGGCAACCTGATCCCGCAGCGGCCCGAGCGCACTTTCCAGCACAGCAATTCTGCTCTGAGCAGCCTTGATCAGGCTGTTCGTTTCACTGTAGGTTTTGCGCCAGGAATCGATCCCGAGAATTTCATCAAACTTGTCACGCCGCTTAGCTGGCTGTTTCACCACAAAGGGACCTAGAAACTCATGTTGAAAGGGACCGATCACCAGCTCAAACTGCTCAGCCAGAGATCGTCCCCCTCAAGACCCAGAAGTTTTTAAGTCGCTCCTCCGTTTCCCTGCTGTCTTTATGCTCCTCGACTTCAAACCCACCGTCAACATCCTGAGCCAGCAGCCAGCGTGAGGGGGTCCCCACCGTACGGCTGATCCGAAAACACCCTTCAGTCGTCGTAAAGACTACCGCAATCTGTCCTCTTTTAGCCCCGATGGCAATAAAACGATCGACATTACCGACAAAATTCTTGGCATCGACGCCGAACATCGCATAGCCGATCGCTTCAAAAACGGTACTTTTCCCGACCCCGTTCGCCCCCGCGAGGACATTGATTCCGGCTGAAAAATCGAGCTTCAGATGGCGATGAGATTTTATATTCGCCAATTCAACTGACACAATCTGCATGGCTTAAAGCTCCTTGCCGTCGAGAAGTTCAAGGAGTTCATCACCATCACTGTGACCCTTTTGAATGGCATCACGCAAAGCCAGAGACAACTTGATCAGCTGGTCTTCCTGTCCCTGATAATCGCTACCAAAACCGATCAGATCACGCAAAACGTCCCGTTCAATCTCAGCCAGACTCTTTTTTCTTGTCTCATCGTCACCGCCATGACTGACTAATGAAAGATGGTTTTTTATCTCGACATGTAGAGGAGAAACAATTTCATCCAAGATCTGAAATAATCGTTCACGCTCAAGCTCAAAGGGGTGAAAGCCAACCTTACCCACCAGTTTCAATTCAAGCAGGGGACGTCTCTCATCGTTTTGACTCCATAATCCCCTGAGCTGATCGGTAAAGCGCTGCAACGCTTCGTCAACATTAACGCAACCATCAAGATTGAAAGTTTCCACCAGCATCGGCCGCGGATTTGTTGTTCTGAACTCAGCACTAAATGAACCCTCTGTAGCGGTCACCAGATAATAACCCTTATCATACTTTTCCTCGCCAAAGTTAACCCTTTCCGGAGAGCCGGGATTCCAGCCATAAGGACGACCTTCAGGGGTTTCGACAATATATGGCTTATGCCCGTGTCCCAGAGCGACATAGCCAAAACAACCGGCCAGAGGGTGGGCCTCTTCTGGTTTCATATTACCGATTTCAACCGGTGAATAGGTCCAGACGCCAACATGAAAAAGCAGGAGATTGTTCTCTGTGGTCACAGCGTCACAGATTCGTTCGACGTGATGACCGGCCTGGCCACCGATATACCCCAAACCGTAGATGTTAATGCCAGCAATCTCAATCCGCCCTCCCATCCGGCTCTCAGGATTGAACAGATCGAAACGGTAGGCACCGGTTTCGTTGCGTGCAGGTCGTAGCAGACGCAGATAATCCATCTGAGATAATGCCTCCATCCAGGAGATACTGTCACGTCGATGAATCCAGTCATGATTCCCTTCAATTGCGATGCAGGGGATACCGGCATTCTTGAGCGGCTGCAAAACCTCAATGGTGCGGGCAAAGGTTCGGGTAAAATTTGACCGACATGAAAAGATCGCCGCCGATCAACACGGCATCGACTTTCAACGCAACAGCATCACTGACAATGTCCGCCAGGCAGTTGAAGAAATCGTCATAACGCTCTGTTTCGCCTTGCGAATTACGATAAGTTTTACCCAGGTGGATGTCCGAGCAATGAATAAATTTAGCTGTCATAATTGTTTCAATCAGGGAAAATCTTGAGGATTAAATGCACGTAAACAGACCTTATCCATGGCGAACGCTACCAGAACCGCCAACTGCCTGTCTGCAATACGTAAATCCCCAAAGCAAGGTTCGTTACCGCATGGGAAAGGATACATTGAGCAATGCTTTTGGTTCGATACAAGAGCAGGCTGTAAGCCAGACCGGCCATGATACCCGCCAGAACCAGATGATGCTCCAGACCGAAAAGAACGGACCCGATAATCAGGGAGCTCAGGCTGTAGGTTCCGATTCGGACCGTGGTGAAATCGGAATTTATAATATAGCGCAGTAAAAATGAGCGCCAGAACAGTTCTTCCATGATCGGAACAACCAGCGCGGCCCCGAACAGTCGGGCTGCGATCAGCAAGGTGCGATGGCTTGAATCGCCGTTCAGGTACGGATCGAACCCCTTGTTTTGCCCGAATGTCGCGAAGTCCCATTCCATATTGATCCACAGAACAAAAACGAGCAAACCAAGCAGGATACTCCCCAAAGTTGAACCGACCTGCCTGTAGTCGGAAAAATGAAGTTCATCATATTCGTTCCAGAAAAAAAACAGCAGCACTGCGACCAGCAGAGCTTTTACCGGATACAGATAAAGCAGCTGCTGTGCGCTTATATCAATCAGGCCCTGGTCGCCTAACCACTGCAGAAACTGGTGCAGGCCGATAAATGCCATAAAGACGGCAAATGGAATAATTCTGACCACCTGCTCGATTCATAGATCCCTCCTCAAAAAAACTCCATCGGTCCGGGATAACAAAAAATGACCGCTTCAGCTGCGGTCTGAATCCGCTCATTTCAGTTGACTGACAGCCAGTGTCGCACGACAGCGTTTGCCGCCCCATGAAACATTTGAAATCTTCTTCCAGTTCAGGTTTAAAGCGTTGCAATTCAACATACCCCTGCTCAAGCGGAAACTTATGTGCCAGGCGCTCTTCCAGCCGCATTAACACACGCCTGACTACCTCAGGGTTCTGGTAAGAAGTCAACCAGTCGAATTCTATCATCCGCGGCAGCTGCTGTTGCAAACCGGGACTGAGAAGATTGTAACAGTCCTGTAAACCACGATAAACCTGTTGAGAAAAGCGAGGCAGCGCAAGAGGATGAAAATCGGACCAGTGGCAGGCCAGAAAATGATCGTAGAACACGTCGACCAAAACCCCTCGGGCATAACGAAAACGTGGATCCAATCTTCTGCGACTGCGTTGAAAGTCTTCACTGCGACTGGTAAACCTGTCGATATGACGATGAAGTCTCAGGTGACGCACTAATTCGTCTGGAAGACTGCCGAAATCACTCCCCTTGTGGAAATCTCCCATCAAAGAGCCAGCCCATGCCATTGGCGTTGGTTCAGAAAAGTAGAGATGGGCGAGATAATTCACGAAAAAACGTTACCGCAGGTCGTTAAAATGAGGTCTTTACCCTGCATGCTCTTCAAGCTGACGATGAAGCGGTCCATTGATTTGTTCCGATTCAACAAGTCGTGAAAACAGGGCTTTCATTGTCTGTTCCTGCTGAAAATGTAAAAACCGCTTGACCAGCAACTCAAGTCTCCCGAGAGCTTCATTTTCATCTGCAATCAATGAGGAAAAATACTGCTCTGCCCGAACCCAGTCCCGTCTTTCACTGTACAGGCAAACGAGTCCGGCGGTACTGTAAATATCTTCGCCAAAGGTCAAGGCTTGCAGATAGCAGCGTTCCGCTTCATCCTGACATCCTATATTGGTATACGCATCCCCATACGGGTATGCAGGGCCTGGGTACCTTCCGAATTTTTAAGGATCTGTCTCCAGATATCCAGAGCCTGTTCATACTTCCGTTCCCAGCGGAAACAGTTTCCAAGTCCATAAAGAGCATAAGGATTTTGGGGATCGATCGCCAGCGCACGGCGAAAGTATCGCTCGGAACGTTCAAAATCGGAAATACGCCAGCACAGTTTGCCGATGATGGTCAAAATGTGAAGCTCATTTTCATCGAAACTCAAAACCCGTTCATAAGTCTGAATCGCTTCTTCATCTTTTCCTAATCGATGCTGTAGATCGGCCAGCCCGGTCAGGGCAAAGCGGTCACGTGGCGCGAAGGTCAGGATCTGACGATAGGTTTTTCCGCCTGCTCAAACTGCTGCAAGATCTTAAAGGAATCAGCAACCCGCGTCATAACATGCTTATCTTTTGGACGTAAGCGCAGATACTTTCCCACCGATGAATTGCATCCTGATGGCGATTCAGTTTTTATAGACATCTCCCAGGCCCCGCAAGGCAAAAGGTTTTATGATCAACCTCAAGCAACAGCTATAACATCTCTCAGCTTCCAGATAATCAGCACTTTCACGGCAGGCATCCCCCATTCCCCGAAAGCAGATAGGGATTTTCCGGCTCTATTTCAAGGCCGCTTTTAAACAGCTGTTTTGCTTCCTCATAACGTCTTGCGCGTAACCGTTGACGCGCTTTTTGGACAGATCGATAACCGAATTCTGAGGCTGCTTGCTGCTGGATTGGTTTTATCGGCTTGTTTCACGTTGACTCCTGGTTTTCATTTTTTCTGGCTGCAAACCATTACAGCCAGAAATGGCTGACACTCCCCTGTTTTTAGCCGGTAAAAGCAGATAAAGCAAATCTTACTGCTGGCCATAACCAGAAAACTTATCAAGAACCCGGTCCATTTCCTCATCTTCGACCAACACCGGCTGCCCGATCGACTTGGCCTGATAGTAAATACGAGCAACCAGTTCAATCTCTTCGGCGGTATTGAATGCTGACCTGATATCTCCTCCAACGGCAACCAACCCATGATTCGCCAGCAGGACAGCGTTATAATCGGCAATACCGTCAACAACATTTCGCGCCAGTTCAGGGCTGCCAAAGGTTGCATAGTCGGCGAGAGGAACCTTTTACCGGAGAAACCGACAAGATAATGAACTGCGGGGATTTCCCAATGCAAGCAAGCGATTGTTGTCGCATAAACGGAATGGGTATGCACAACCGCTGAGATATCGGCACGGGCATCGTAAAGAGCGAGATGAAAACTCAGCTCGCTTGAAGGCTTCCACCCCCCGTCGACAGTCTTACCACTCCGATCGACGATAACAATATCTTCAGGCTGCAAGTCAGCATAATCAATCCCGCTGGGACCAATGGCGATAAGGTTCCGCACTCGGCAGAGAATACTCAAATTACCGCCACTGCCGGTCGTCAGGCCCGACTGAATCATTTTCATACCATAGTCGACAAGCTGTCGACGCTGTTCATATAAAATCATGTAATGACCAACTAAAAAAAGAAAAAGAAGAACTTTAAAAACAGAGATTAATTTGACTGCCGAGCCGTTTCGTCATCCTGCGCCACCTGAACGACCCGTGATTGCGGTTGGGTCTTTTCCAATTGCGCGAGTAAAGGCTTCATAACCCGCTGAAAATCAGCCATATGCTCTTTGCTGACAGACTTTGCAGACGGGACTTTAAGCTTTAACGGATTGACGGGCTTACCGTACCGTCTCATGCGAAAACAGAGGTGGGCACCTGTCGCCAACCCTGTTTTCCCGACAAAACCGATATGTTGCCCCTGGGTCACGCGCTTCCCTCTCTTCAAACCCCGGGCAAACCCATTCATATGTAAATAAATTGTTGAATAGCCGTTACTATGAGTCACCTCGATAAAGTTACCGTTACTCTTGTTATAGCCCTTACGGGTAATTGTCCCGTCGCCAACAGTTTTAATCGGAGTCCCAACCGGTGCCACATAATCGATCGCAGGATGCGACTTCCAGACCTTTCTGATTGGATGCATACGCCGCATGGAGAAGCCGGACGAAATTCGGGTGAAAGAAAGCGGGGCTTTGAGAAAAGTCTTGCGCAGATTTTCCCCCTTTTCATTATAAAACGAAGCTTTCTTGCCACCCTCCTGAAACCGAAAAGCCTTATAAGATTGCCCCTGATTGACAAATTCAGCCGCCAGAACACGACCGTATCCAGCAGGTTCGTCATCGCGAAAACGTTTTTGCACCAGCGCCTGAAAGGTATCACCGACACGCAGATCGAGGATAAAGTTGATATCCCACCCGAAGATATCAGCAAGGATATAAGCCAGCTCGGGCTGTTCGCCGACGGCAGTGATTGCATCAAATAAACTGGTGGTAATAACCCCCTTTACATTATCGACAATCACATCATAAATAATATCCTGACGCTCCATTGACAATGCACCATCACGCCGGCTGATGACCAACTCTTCGTCACTGTCTATTTCGTAAATAAAAGAATCAAAATCTCCGTCGCTGGTCACAATACGATAAGGTTGTCCTGCGCAGATGCGGGTAAAGGGGAAAACATTCTTGCTCTGCTCGTTGAGTTTATAGATTCCTGAGCGGTAAAAATCCCCAGCAGTGCAGTGATAGACGATCCCGCAGGCACCCTGTCCTCGATTTCTTCACGAACCGGCTGCGGTAAAGACGGCGGAGAAGGGGGAGACTGTTCGGCAGAGATTGATTCTGAGTCGACCTGCCTCCCGCCTGCTCCCTGTTCAGTCTGCGTACCCAGAACGCCAACCAGAAGTGCGATTCCGGCAATCAGGCCGACCCCAATCAGCACACAGCGCCTGCGCCCTTTTAATTGACGACCTCGAGTTCGGTCTGAATGATGCGGTGGTTGAAAATCTTTGATAGACATTTTATATTCGAGACTCGACCATTAAAAATACCTTATCTTCATAAATCTAATTGACGAATTATAACATTCAAGACTTTTACCTGTCCAGCAATGGTTTTAGTTGCCAGCCATGAAACAAGGGATTAATCTACTAAACAGTGAATCTACTTACTGAATTGACGAGGTCATAATATGATTAACGAACAGAGAATTACCGATGAGTTTCTCCGTCAGGCGGCCATTGACAGTCCGTCATTTAAAGAAGCTGAAATGGCAGCCTATCTGGAACAACGCTTTACCGCGCTGGGTGCCAGTGTCGAATTTGATAAAACGGGCGAAAAAATCGGCAGCACGGCCAATAACATGATCGCCAGATTGCCCGGCACCAAAGAAGGAGCCCCTTTTCTTCTGTCTGCGCACATGGACACGGTCACGCCGGCGGACAATGTCCAGCCTCAGCTTAAGAACGGCGTCTTCACAAGTGCCGGCGATACCATCCTCGGATCTGATGACAAGTCTGGAATCGTGGAAATCATCGAAGCGATTGAGGTCCTAAAGGAACAGCGTATTCCACATGTCCCTCTGGAGATTGCTATCACCGTTTGTGAAGAGCAGGGATTGTTGGGGGCTAAAGAGCTCGACTTCAAGCAATTCAAATCTCGCCAAGGCGTTGCCCTGGACACCACCGGAATTGATATTGTGATCAACCGCGCTCCGGCTGCCAACCGCTTCAATATCGATATTTCGGTCATGAGGCCCATGCCGGCGTCTGTCCGGAACAGGGAGTTTCAGCCATCCAGATTGCTGCGCGCGCCATTGCCGCAATGACCTTGGGCCGCATCGACGAGGAAACGACAGCCAACATCGGAACAATTCATGGCGGGCTGGCTTCAAATATTGTCCCGAGCAAAGTCAGCCTGCGGGGAGAGGTCCGCAGTCATGATATTGACAAGTTGAGACTCTATACCGAGAAGATTGTCAAAGCCGTTGAGACGGAAGTCGAAAAGGCAGTCGTAACAATTGCCGGCGAAACAAAAAAAGCTTCGATGGCACTCGAGTTGAACGAAGACTTCCCACCCATGCGGGTCGACGAAGCCGCACCGGTATTAAAATCGATCCTCGAAGCGGGAGAAGCACTCGGTCGTCCTCAGGAGATCCGAGCAGCAGGCGGAGGGTCCGATGCCAACATCTTTAACGGTAACGGGATCGACATGGTTATTCTGGCAACAGGAATGAACAAAGTTCATACGATCAATGAACAGGTCACACTGAAAGACATGGTCAAGGTCAGCGAACTATTGGTCGAACTCATCCGTCGGGTCTGACGATATGCATCTTGCCGCGCATCTGAGCACAATCCAGACACCCCCATTACCGAAGTCAAACGCTGGATTGCAGGTCGATCTTTTCACCACAACGACCACTGATCGATCTCTGCCAGGCGATACCAAGCTATCCTCCGGCGGCAGAACTGATCGAACACCTGCGACAGACAATGGCCGATCCCTCAACCTTCATCTACAGCCCGGACGAAGGTCTGCCTGAGATCCGAGCTGAACTGGTTCAATGGTATCGGCGTCATTATAAAGCGGGACCAACCGCGCAGCAAATATGCCTGACAATTGGGGCCAGCCAGGCCTACTGGCTGGCCCTGACGTGCCTGTGTCAGCCGGGGGATGAAGTCATCGTCCAACTCCCCGCCTACTTTGATCACATGATGGGTTGCAGGCTCTGGGAATAACTCCGGTCTATGCCCCTTTGATCCGCAATCCGGAGGGCAACCCGATTTCAAGGCCATCGAAAACCTGATCAGCAGACGCACCAGAGCAATACTGATGGTCACCCCAAGCAACCCGACCGGAGCAGTGATCGACGCGAATCGGCTTGAAGACCTCTACGCTCTGGCAGCACATCATGAAATAACTCTGATTCTGGATGAAACCTACAACGCCTTTATCGGCGGTCAACCCCATAGACTTTTCACACACTCAGACTGGTGTCAGCATTTCATACACTTAGCCTCCTTCGGTAAAACCTTTGCTCTTACAGGTTTGCGCAGTGGTGCCCTGATCGCTTCCGATCAATTGATTGAACAGGCGCTCAAAGTTCAAGACAGCATGGTCGTCTGTCAATCGCGCCCGGCGCAGAAAGCCCTGGCCTTTGGCTGTCGCCACCTGGATGATTGGGTCTCTGCCAATACAGCGGCAATGCACCGGCGTCATGATCTTTTCAGAGAACAGTTTTTGGCAGCTGAACTTAAGTTTGAATTAACGGCCAGTGGTTCATTTTTGCCTGGATCAAGCATCCATGGCAACAGATGAATGGACGTCAGGTCGCCCGGAAGTTCGCTGATGAAGCGAATTTGATCTGCCTGCCCGGTGAAGCCTTTGGACCGGGGTTGGAAGCTTATCTGCGCCTGGCACTCGGCAATATTGAGGAAGAGCAGATCCCAGAGGCAATTTCACGCTTTAAAGAGATCCAGCCATAGACCAGCGGTGTTTTTTTCGTCATCAGATGAAAATTAAACGATTCCCCGGTTGGACAGGGACAAAAACCATCAGTGCCGGACAAATCCCCCAGAGGCTTTAATTCCAATGTTGGGATCGGTAGGCACATCTGCAAACAGATCCAGTCAATGACGACAGCAATGGTTTGGTTCCCCCGGCCAAAACGACATTTTCACCAGCTGCCGTGGGAGTGGTGGCCGCGCTGCCTGAACACGACACGACGGCCGGTGTCCTGACTCCAGGTCATATTTCATTTCGGCAGCTTAATGATAAAGTTACTCCCTTTTCCAGAGTCGACTCGACCGAGAGTTCTCCGTGGTGATTCTCACAGATAATGAAGTAGCAGATCGCCAACCCTAAACCAGCCCCTTTGCTGATACGGCTGGCGGTAAAGAAGGGATCGAAGATATGCCTCTGCGCCTCCGCCTCTATGCCTGGACCATTATCTTCAATTTCAATGATGATGCTATCGGCGATATCTCTCAAGCGCAGGCTAAAACAAGGTTGATAGCTGATACCCTGATCAAACAGCTCCTGACGCTTAATATCCATGTAGAAAGCTCCGTTCATCAACAGGTTCATAAACACCTGCTGCATCTGGTCGCATTGCACTTAACAGTCGATGCGGAACTATCGTATTCACGACAAATCTGGATCTGACGAAAATCGGACTTCTGCTTCAAATTAAAGTTACTGGCAGCCAGTTCGACAGAGCGATCCAACAGTTCGGCCAAATTTTCGGGTAACATCGAAGAGATATCTTTGCGGCCAAAACTGAGCATGTTTTCAATCATCTTTGCAGCCCGGCTGCCCGATTCCATAATCGCATCAAGGCGACTGTTTATCTGGCGCTGCTGGACATAACGTCCCAATGCAGTCAGATCAAGACCTGTTTCACGTGCTGCTTTGATATTTGCCGGCGGGTATTCAGCCAGACGATTTCTGACAACCTGAACATTCTGCATGACACCGGCTAGCGGGTTGTTGATTTCGTGTGCCAACCCGGCCGCCAGATGCCCCATTGAAACCATCTTTTCAGATTGGATGATACGCTCCTCAAGCAGGACGCGCTCGGTAACATCATCGACCCGGATCACGGCATCGACCCGGGTATCGTTCAGTAACGGGTAAACGGTCAGGTCGATATATTTTCTCGTCTTGGAGCCGGGGCAGGGAATTTTGCTGCGCGACTTTATCAGCCCCTCGGTTAAAGCTTGCTTTACACTGTCGAGAAAACAGCATTCGGGCCAGACTTCCGATAACTGTTTTCCTAAGGCCGCCTCTGCCGGCAGGCCGCTAAAACCTCAGCCTCGCGATTCCAGACATTGACCACGAGTTTCTGATCGACCCCGACAAGTATGGACGGCATTGAATTGATGACATTTTTGAACTTGAGTTGAAGTCGGCGATAGTTTTCAGCACGTCGGGCGCATTGTGCGTAACAGAGCAGCGAACCCGATCTCCGCAGAGCAAGTTCACACAGTTCCAACAGAGCCTCTTTTTTCAGGGGCTTATCGATAAAATCAGCGGCCCCCTCTTCATATAATCAGCCAATCGATCAATATCTGCAGAGTCAACCAGCATCACGACAGGACGATCGGGAGACGTTGAGATCGCTTCGCTGAGAAGTCTTCGGCCACCATCGTCGTGAATGTCGCTATCGAGCATGATCAAATCATAGTCTTTGTTTTTCAGCCAGGCCCGGCCAATTTCAACACTAACAGCGAAATCGATATCATAATATTCCACTAATGACTTGAACAACTCCGTCTCGGCGGTTAAAGCTGTTGTCACGGCCAGAACCTGTGCTTTAGATCGGGGTTCACCCTTCTGAGAAAGACAGGTCCGAACATATTGCGGTAATTGTTCGACGGCATTGAACGAGAGCTGATGGTCAATCAAAAAATCTCGCCAGGCGATCTGTTTTATCTGTTCACACCAATTACGGGTTACAAGAATCACAGGGACCCATGCGGCGGTACGGTAAAGCCCCCTGCGAATCAGCTTGGTCAGCTTTCCTCCATCCAGATCACCAATGGCGATGTCAATAATAACCAGGTCGAAAGATGTGACCCGCAACAGGTTATGTGCCTCTTCTCCAGATGAAGACTCGGCAAAGACTAAGCCCAACGATGCAAGGTGATCACGGATTATGCGTCGATCGGAAGCATTGGCATTAACGATTAATATGTTCTGGCGTGTTGTTTTCATTCGCTATCTTTAACGTCTTCAGCTCTTTATTATTACAGGATTAAAATTAAACACGTCTATTCCATCCCTTTTAGCTGAATTATTTCTGTGCGTCAATCAATAGCATGCTAATATTTATCAGGGGTTGCAGCAGCGGGAATCCTTGGGAACACCCTCCATGCACTTAATTGTAACAGGTTTATCAACGACAGCAAACTTGAGCATTTAGAGGAAAAAACATGTCATACCAACATCTACTTATGACAAGATCTGATCATATCTGCACCCTGACAGTCAACCGACCATCCTCCCTCAATTCTCTCACGCCTCAAGCAATAGATGAATTAATCCACGCTGTGAACGTCCTGGAAACAGATCAGGACACAAAAGTCGTGATTATGACCGGCAGTGGAAACAAGGCTTTTGTCGCAGGTGGTGATATTTCGATCATGCACCTTTACAGGCGTTGGAAGCGCGAAAAGTGGCTCAAAAAGCACAAAAATTATTCAACAACATCGAGTTCGGCCCCAAAATTTACATTGCTGCAATCAATGGATACGCTCTTGGTGCGGGATGTGAACTGGCGATGGGCGTGTGATATCCGCATCGCGGCACAGGAAGCCCAATTGGGTCAACCAGAAGTTAAACTCGGTATTATTCCCGGCTGGGGAGGCACTCAGCGCCTTCCGCGCCTGGTCGGGAAAGGGAAAGCCAAAGAATTGATGATGACCGGTCGCATGATTGATGCATCAGAAGCAGAAAGGATCGGCCTGGTCAATAAAGTTGTCCCGCACATAGAACTTCTTCAGGAAGCCCAAATCATGGCTCGGCAAATTGCGGCACAATCTCAAATGGCCGTACGCCTGATCAAAGAAGCAGTTGACACCGGTCTGGAAATGGACATCGACAAGGCGTTTACCTATGAAGCTGACCTGTTTGGTCTTTGCTTTGCCGGACATGATCAAAAGGAAGGGATGAAAGCCTTTCTCGAAAAACGCAAAGCGGTCTGGAAAGATTGCTGATCACCATCTGCTGAGAGGTGTTCCCGCTCCTGCTTCCCTATATCGTATCAACCTGTTCTGA
>LQAG01000070.1_pt1 | contig 50954 bp, 76 predicted proteins | sample 1535801 | NCBI WGS metagenome assembly LQAG01 (sample SAMN04331584, study PRJNA305678) | bioreactor metagenome | isolation source: bioreactor_3 inoculated with Wadden Sea sediment 1st replicate of a... | place: Germany:Bremen
TTGCTGCATTAATGCTAATTAACTGATTCAACATGTTCGTGTTGACTTCCTTTATTTCATTAAGCGTTGCCCTTAAACTTTCATCCGTGATTTCAGTACTATCTTCTCCATCACCATCTGTACCATCAGTACCATCTGTACCGTCAGTATCTGTTCCATCTGTATCTGTATCATCTACAGTATCACTGCCATCAATTTTATTGATGAGTTCGACGATGTTTTTGATTCATTGCTTTCGATCTGTGCGGATAAAGTTTGATCATTTGACAAAGATGCACTTTGTTGATGAGGCAATATTCGTTTAACTGTTCAACCGATGAAAACTGAGCCATTTGAGCGATAAAGTCTTTGTTATCCATAGGACTGAGTGGATCTTGGTACTGTAGTTGAGTCATGAATAACTTAAGAAACGCGTCTTTATCAATGTTTTGCGATTCAAGTTTCTTTTTATTTTCTTGATCTTTCGTAATTTTATTGAGTTTGTCTATCTGGTCTTCTGTAAATTGTCCCAGCATTTGCGTAACTTCTGTACTCACGTTGTCACCTCCTACCCTAAATATTCAAATGTAGACTGCAGTCCGGCCAGAGTCTTGTTAATCGATTCAAATCCGGCATGCTTTCTTCATCACCGAAGAAATACTTGCGTTTTGCCCTTTGAGCAAGAATCTTGTTCCAACTGACCTTGTTGATCTGTCTGTTCCTGACCAACTGATACCTGCATACCTTCAATGTTATAGCCTTTTTCTGCAAGAGCCTGTTTAAGATCAGACATATTGGATTCAAGCGTCTCTTTAACGACCTGACTCTCAACATTGAACTCAGCCATAAGTATGCCTTTTTCCACAGAAAGTTTTAAATCGACATTTCCAAGTTCCTCTGGTCGAAGCCTCAAAATGATTTGCTGACCATTCTCTGTTGGATTAATATTAAGCTTGGTGCCATCAAGAACTTGACTCATAATATTTTGTGCCAATCTAACTCTTGATGCCATATGCTCCATTGGTTGGGCACTTTTAATGGTTGGGTTTTCAACTTTAAGCGCTTCACTAAAAGGTTGCATTTCTTCTGTGAAATCGTCAAGAATTGATCCTTGAGAAGCCTGAACTGTTTCATGCCCACTCTGATCGGATTTCTGATTAGAATCTCCTGCACTTGAATCTTTGCTGGTTTCGTCTGTCTTCATATTGGTCTCAAGTTCATTTTGATTCGTTGTGACCTCTTCTTCTTTGTCAATGACCTTGACATCAATGATCTCTACCTCAGCGTCTCCGTCTTGGGATACGCCTTCTGTCGAAGAAGACTGAGAAACATCTTCCTTCATCACTTCAGTAACCATCTGAGCAAAATCCTTAGCAGTCATTTCTTCTAAGTTCATTTCAGCAAGCTCTAGCTTTGCACCAATGTCTTCAAGTGAAACCAACATATTTTGTGGAATGTCTTCCATCGATGACAGATGTGCAACAATGCTTTGAAGCACGGCTTCAAGGCTTTTTATTGACTCAGACAACTGCATTTGAACTGATTCGTCCATCTCTGTCATCATCTGCAGTTGAGGCATTTCTTCAATAACCTTGACCAAACTTGCCATTAAATCCTCAGGCAGAACTTCCATAAGTGAAGCAATCTCTTCTTCTGATAGACCAAGTTTTCCAAAAGTTTCTTAACAGCTTTCGTCTCATCATCCAGTTTGGTCTCATCAACCTTCTTGAGATCATCAGAATTCTCTTCGATCCTTTTGTCACTTACTGTTTCTTTTTTTGCTGATTTGTCTGTGTCTGTGGCTTCCTGAACTTCCGGTCTTTTTCTACCCGTCATTTCATCATTATTCAATTTTGAATTTTTAGAGGCTTCTCTTGGTGCGTAATCTTTTGTATAATCAACTTTTTTGGCTTCGTAGCGTTTTTCTTCAAAAACTGCTTTAAAATCAAATTCAGATGATTTAGACTTTCCACTTGAAGAGTTGCCTTGACGAGTATCGAGTCCATAAGCATTCTGGACAGCCGATCCTCCATTTAACAATAAGTTCACCTCCTATTGGTTTCTCGGTAAAGTCAACTTTCTTGATATATCTGATGCAAGTGTGTCATCAAATGTTGCCAGCAGTTCCCCTACACGAGTTTTATCAAACCGAGACAGCAGTTCTAAAGCTATGTCTTCATCAGAGATGATAATGGTTTCACCATTTTCCAGATCATATAATTTTGGTGCTGAACTGTTTCGAATCATCCTTTGAAGCATATTTGACACCACACCGGCATCCATATTTCCATAAACTTCAGCCATCTCAGTAACATTATCGTCAAATTCCTTATAAATCTTTAATGATTTTAGTATATCTGACGTAATTTTATCTGTTCCCGACTCAATAATCTGTTGATCCCGAATCTCATTGATAAGTTCAAATGTAAATTGTCATCACCAATACGGGCTAAAACCTGTCCAGCCTTAATAGGCCCAAGTTCGGAATACAGCTTACCAAGTTCCTCAATCGTATATGTATTTGTGTTTCCTATAAGGTCAACTAGCGTTGTATTGTCTTCTGAAGAGTAGATACTCGCAATATTTTCTAGCTCAGACTTTCTCTTTTTTAAGTCTGCTATAGTTGTACGAATATCTCTTGCTTTTTCTTCTGACATAAAAGAGATCACTTTATTGAAATCCTCTGAAGAGAGTTGTTCCATCAAAGTCCCCCCCGACTTTGCTATCCATAGCGGCAATATAAGATGCTAGGGACTTGTGTCCATTCACAGAACTGTTTATTATAAAATTCATTTCATCTATAGCTGTCTGTATACTTAGAGAAGCCAAGTAATCTGCCCTAGACTTAATCTCTTCGTTTTTTTCCTCTTGAATTTGATCCAGGGTGTTGAGGACCACATCTTTCTTAATATTGCTGTCGCGAATAGCCTCAAGTATTAACTTTGTAGCATTCGGATTCATCCTTAGCATATGCTTAATCACTTCGTCATAAACAGCTTGATCTTCTGTTGAAAGAAGCGCCAGCTTGTCTACAGCTCTGGAATGATCAATGTCTAAGTAATACTCAGCGATCTCTTTCAATTGCTGATTAGTTTCTTGTGGTGTCGGAAACTGTTCAAAATAAGCTCCAACTGGTCCAGGAACATTTGATAACATCTTATTGGCCTCTATTTGGAACGTGCTGCTCAGAAAATAGAATCCCGATAAGACCGCCACTGGTAGAACAATTAACACCACGAGTAAAATGAGTATCGTCTTGAGGGCACCGCCCTTTTCCTCTTTCTTTTCAGCCATTATGAATCACCACTTTTCTGCGAACTCTTATAATTGACAATTTCCTCAATAACTTTGCTTTCAGCTGCATTCAAGGCGTCCAAGTTATGCCTCTTTTTCTTTTCTTTCAACTTCTCCATAATTTTTCTTTGCTTTCACAGCCTCAGTTAACTCTTTTTTTATTTGAATAATTTTCAGTTGCATTTCGGCGATCTCAGAACTCAAGGCTTCAATCTTTGACTTGTAATGTTGCTTTGATCGTTCAAACATTTGAAGGTCTGACGTCCGCACCCCACCAATTAGCTGGGATTGAATTGTCTTGAAGAATTCTTCCTGGCTGGAGAGAACCTTTGCTTTTTTCCGCAAGTAGATTTTGCAGCTTGCTATTGGCTTTTCCCAGTTTTGTCTTTACTTCTTCTTCTTCGTCTTCTCTTTGCTTTAGAATTCTTTCATAACGGAATTTGAAGCCCCTCATCTACACTCACCCTTGTATTCCATCTCTTTTTTCAAAATATAACTATTTTGATATTGTCTTCAACTCATTAACAGCTTGAGAAAAAGTGCTTTTATCATGCATGCCCTGAGACAAAAAGGCCATGTACTTTGGATAACGTTCAATGGCATCGTCTATCTTGGGATTTGTCCCTTTGGCATAAGCACCGATATTGATCAAGTCTTCAGCTTCACTGTATGTTGCCATTATTTCTTTGAATCGTCTTGAAGCCTCAATATGGTCATTGCCTACAATTTGAGGCATAACACGGCTAACACTTCCTAGAATATCTATTGCAGGATAATGGCCTAAATGTGCAAGCGTCTTGATAAGAGTATGTGACCGTCAAGAATACCTCTCACGGCATCTGAAATTGGTCATTGAAATCATCCCATCCACTAGAACTGTATAAAGTCCGGTGATGGACCCTTTTTCAGAGTTTCCCGCCCTTTCCAAGAGCCTTGGTAAAACAGCAAAACAGATGGTGTATAGCCCCTGGTTACAGGTGGTTCTCCAACAGCAAGACCAATTTCTCTTTGCGCCATGGAGAATCTTGTTAAGGAGTCCATCATGAGTACGACGTTTTTACCTTGATCCCTAAAGTACTCCGCTATAGATGTTGCCAACATAGCTCCCTTAACACGTACCAGGGCCGGTTTATCGGAAGTGGCTATAATAAGGACTGATTTTTTAAACCTTCTTCACCAATTCGTTTTCAATAAACTCACGAACCTCACGACCACGCTCTCCGATGAGGCAATAACATTGACATCTGCCGTGGTGTTTTTTGCAATCATGCCCATTAGGGTACTCTTGCCCACACCCGATCCTGCAAAAATACCAATACGTTGACCTCTGCCACATGTAATAAGTCCGTCAATGGCTTTAACTCCAAGGGGCAGTGGCTCTTTAATTCTATCTCGCATAAGGGGATTGGGCGGATCATTGTCCGCAGAATACTTTTTATTGGTGATGGGTTTTGGTTTTCCATCTATGGGGTGGCCAAGACCATCAAGCACTCTTCCAAGGAGATTGTCTCCCACGTCCACGTGAAGTTCATGCCCTGTGGCAACAACCTTACTGCCTGGTCCAATGCCTGACATTTCTCCAAGGGGCATTAAAAATACAGTTTCCCCTCGAAACCCAACAAACTTCCGCTTTAATTGGTACGTCACTTTTAAGCGGAAATATATCGCAGACTTCTCCAAGTTCAACAGCAGGCCCCTCTGATTCAATTGTTAAACCAACAACTTTTGAAACCCGACCGCTATACTTAATTAAGTTTAGATGTTCCAGTGCATTCTTATATTTTGACAAATCAATATTATTCATCAGTATCACTCACTACCTATCAAAGATTCAAAAGTGGCACGAACTTGTTCAAACTGCGTAGCATACTGCTGTCTACACTTCCAGCCGATGTGTCAATAACACAACTACCTGGGCTTAAAGACTTATCCTCTTTCACTTCAATGCTATCAACACTCTCTGCAAGGGAGAGAATTCTATCTCTTATTCCCAGTGCATAACTATAGTCTTCTGAAGACACTCTGAGTACAAGATCATCCGTGTATGCACATTTTTTGAGGGCACTCTTGATAAGACCTTCAATCACAGCACCATCCTCTTCTATTCTCTTGTTGAGGATTTTTTCAACAGTCATTATGACAATTTCGATCATTTCCGGCTCCAAATTGTCTAACATGCTTTTGTATTGAGCCACAGCTGTGTCTTTGATGTTAAGAGCTTCTTGTATCAGCGTCTCTGATTGTGCTCGTCCCTCCTCAAATCCAGCTTTATAACCATCGTCAAAACCTTCTTGATGGGACTTTTCATATATGCCTTTGACTTGCTCATAGGCCTCTTCTATAATTTGATCGGCTTCTGATTTGGCCTTGTGTGTCAAGGTTCTGGCTTCTTCAACAGCTTCGTCAACCATGGCCTGCAGGTCTTCTTCACTCATAGAAGGCGCTGCGGACTTTATCTCCCCAGCGCCATCTTCGATTTCTTCTTCTATCTCTTCCGGTATCTCCGGTGCTATTTCTGGTGTAAGTCTAAATTTTTTCTCATCCAGAATAACTTGGGCACGTTTTACGATTTTAGACAATGATCTCATCTCCTCCGCCACGTGCGATTATGATTTCACCAGCTTCTTCTAGCTTACGGATAACATTAACAATTTTCTGTTGCGCTTCTTCAACATCACGCAGGCGAACAGGACCCATGAACTCCATGTCTTCCTTAAGCATTTCAGCCATACGTTTTGACATATTAGAGAATATAACATCACGCACTTCTTCTGTGCGCCCTTACACGCGACCAGAAGTCATTATTATCAATTTCACGAATGAATCTCTGAATAGATACACTGTCAAGATTAATGATATCTTCGAATACGAACATACGCTTTCTGATTTCTTCTGCAAGATCTGCATTTTGAATTTCCAGCGTTTCCATAATGAATTTTTCTGTCCTCTATCAACAGAGTTAAGAATATCAACAATGGCCTGAATACCACCTGTAGCAGCGTAGTCCTGTGTCACCATTGATGACAGTTTACGCTCAAGAACAAGTTCAACCTCTTTGATAACTTCAGGCGATGTCGACTCCATAAGGGCAATCCTTTGAGCAACATCAGCTTGTTTATCTTGAGGCAAGGCCGCTAGTATGGATGAGGCCTGGCCTGGGTTCAGATATGATAGAATAAGCGCCAGTGTTTGAGGATGTTCGTTTTGTATAAAGTTTAGCAGTTGTCCAGCATCTGCTTTTCTAACAAAATCAAATGGTCGCACCTGTAGAGACGCTGTCAACTTGTTGATGATCTCAAGCGCCTTCTGGGAGCCCATTGCTTTTTCAAGCACTTCTTTGGCGTATCCAATACCACCTTCTGAGACAAATTCCTGAGCAAGGCACACCTGATAAAACTCTTCTAAAATGCCTTCTTTTTCCTCCGGATCAACTTTTCTCATGTTTGCTATTTCAAGTGTCAGTTCTTCTATTTCATCATCTTGAAGGTGCGAAAAAAGTTGTGCTGATTTTTCAGGTCCCAATGAAATTAGAAGAACGGCCGCTTTTTGTCTGCCACTTAATTCGCCTTTTTTTCTAGCCATAGAACAAAAACTCCCCTAATCATCATTTAACCATGCGCGTAGCAATTGGGCCACGACTTCTGGATTGGATTCAATAAACTTTTCGATTTGGAACTTAGGACTTGATTGATCCGACTGTTCCAACTTGATTTCTTCAATTTCACGTTGTTCTTCAAGTTCACGCATAATGCGCTCTTCTTCTTCAGTTTTGGCCTTACGACGCATAAACAGAACAGCGCCCGCAATGGCTCCAACCACAACAAGACCAATAACAGCAAATATCCAAATCGGCACACCTGATGTGGCCATTTCGTCTGCAAAGGGATCCTCGATGACGTTAAAGGTCTGAGCAGACACCCTAACCACTCTCGTATCTAGACCTGCAGCTGCAGATACCAAATCTGTTATTTCTTGTTTCTGTTCCTCCGTCAAAGTTTGATCCACCAAATTGGTTTCATTAATAATGACGCTGACAGTAATATCTTCAATCTGACCCCTTGCTTTTTCAACAGTGGTCAAAGTTTCATTCATCTCATAATTTATGGTTTTGGACGCTTTTTTATACTGGGTGCCATCACCAGTGATTTCATTGTAGTTGGTTGCTTCTGAATTGGAGTCCGTACCCGGAACACCTGATGTGCCAGCATTTAGTGTGCTTTCTTGAATCTCTGTCATACTCCGAACAAGACCTGTTGTTTCACCTTCAATCGGAACAGAGTAAACTGTAGAACTTGTGACCTGACTATCAAAATCCAGGGTCACTGATGCCATGACACGAACGCCTTCTGGCCCAAATATAGTCGCGAGAAACGACTCCAAATCCTTCTCCAGTTTTTCCTGGACTTCCAGTTGAAGTTCTTGCTGACTATTCGCCAAAACCTGACCTTCAGATTCCGCCACTTGATTTAGAACTTTCCCCGTGTTATCAACCACGGACACGTTGCTTGCATCAAGGCCCTTTACCGAGTTCACAAGTATCATGACAATGCCATTAACTTGCTGTTGATTTAGTGTGTTTCCACCCTTCACAAGTAAAGTGACAGATGCTCTTGACTCCGTTGAATCATTCAACAAGAAAGCACTATCACTCGGAACAGTCAAATTAACCTTGGCTCTTTCAACCGCATCTATCGTCTCTATGGTCTCGGCAAGAGCTGTTTCCTGCGCAAGCTCGTACATTTTGTCCTTATCCTCAGATGTGTATGTAAGAGATGTATTGCTAAAGCCTGCGTCCAGTTAAAATCCTTGGCTGTTAAAGACCCATTTAGTGTCAACTGCATTTTTGCACGACTCAAGTCTTCCTTGGGCACTAAAATCGTGGTTGTGTTATCCTCGTCGCGATGGGATATTCCCAGTTCAGTCAGATTCGTCGTTATATTTGCAGCTTCTTCAAGAGATAGATTTGTTGCAAGAGGAACATATTCAGTTCGCGTCAATAAAACAATGGCTATCGCAATGATCAAATCAATGCGCTGCCACCGCCAAAATACAATATCTTTTGCCTTCTATCAAGGCTATCTAGGAACTCGCTTATTTGAGTTCTTATTCTCTGTAAAAATTCACCCATTTTGCACCTCTTAAAGCTATGATTGCTCTAGACCACGTAGACCTAGAATCCCCTTCAGTGATTTGTGTTGTATGCAGAGGTCATTAGAACTGTAAACGCATAATTTCCTTGTACGCTTCCATAATTTTGTTTCTAACCTCAATTGCCGTGTTTAATGTTAATTCCGCTTTCATAGCTTCAATCCTCAGTTCATGTAAATTTTCCACATCACCAAGGGCGAGTTTCTGATCTATTGCCTGAGATGTTTTCTCGGAAGAATTCACATTTTCAAGAGCATCCATCAAAATATTTTTAAAATCAACTGATGAATTTTCTGTGGTTCGAGACGCTCCAAGAGTATTTTGTTGAATGGAACTCAATACCTTAGGATCTATTTTCAAGAGTTAGCCCCCTATAAAACTTTTACTGTCGATTTATTTGCCTATTTCTAAGGCTTTCATAGCCATAGACTTGGTGCTGTTTAACGCCGTCGTGTTGGCCTCATAGGCCCTTGATGCTGATATTAGATTGATCATTTCTGTGACGATTTCAACATTAGGCAGAAGAACGTAGCCTTCTGAATCCGCATCTGGATGACCAGGGTTATACTCCCTTTTGAAGTCAGACAGATCTTCACGAATACCTATTACTTCCACACCGTTGCCTATGGGATTGTCCCCTTTTGCTTTTGCCAAAACATCACTGAAATCTTCAGATTCCAAAGTACGGTAAACAGGTACTTTCCGTCTATACGGTGTTCCAGCGCTTGTTCGAGTTGTGTTGGCATTGGCAATATTTTCTGATATGACGTCCATACGAAGTCTTTCTGCTGTAAGACCTGTAGAACTTATATTTATAGAATTAAAGAAACTCATACCTTAAGCCCCCTATCTAATACCCTTTATAACTTGTTTTAAGTCGAGAAATTTGTGCATTGACTTGGTCAGTGAGTGCATTGTACTTAATTTGATTTTTTGCAAGCTCCGACATTTCTATATCGACATTGACATTATTTTGATCGGTTCTATAACTTGTATCTGTTACCGTCTCAATTCTCGGTGTCAAGCCTTGTGGTCCATTGACAGTCATATGCTTTTCATGTGTTAAATTCATATGCGTTTGGGGACCCACTTGTAAGTAATCAGACAGTATGCTCTCAAAGTTCACTGTCTGTCTTTTATATCCTGGCGTGTTCACATTGGATAAATTATGAGAAATGGCTTCATTTTTCATCCATGAAGCATCCATTGTCTTCTTAAACATATCTATTCTTTGAAAAGATTTAGATAACATAGTTCCGCCTCCAATTCAGTCTTTCCATCATTATCGGCAAATTATAAAAATATCTTTAGCCCATATTCCTCATGATCCAAAGAAAGGTTTCTTCGCATTCTAAGTTCATAAGTATTTTGTCACTTTCACATGCACATAACTTGCGCATTTCTCTACAATTATATCATAGAATTAATGGAAACATGGGAATTTCATGAGATTTTCCAAGCAAAGTGACAATCGTCCTTTCTTATGCCATTTAGGTCACTTTTTCCACTTTACCTATTGACATTTAAACGATAAAATTCCCGCATTTTTACATAAAATTCTCAATTTAACGACAATTCATTTATTAGTTAATTTTATATATGCTTACAAATTTGAGCGACTTGCAAAATTCCATTCAAGACCCTTCTTAAATATCCTATATAGATATTTAAGAATCAATAATTCTATACAGGCTATAGCAAGGGCATGGATCTGTAATTTTGCAAATGCACAAGTTAAAAACGCTGAAAATAAAAAAAGCCCAGCGCAAGGCTGGGCTCAAGTATTATTTTTTTAGCTTATCAAGTTCTTCAACAAGTTTGTCATTAAGAATTCTGATGTAAGTTCCCTTCATACCTAAAGAACGAGATTCGATAACACCAGCACTTTCAAATTTACGAAGTGCATTTACAATAACAGAACGTGTAATGCCCACTCTATCTGCAATTTTACTAGCAACCAGTAGACCTTCATTACCATCTAGCTCATTAAAAATATGTTCAATCGCTTCAAGTTCTGAAATGAAAGTGTGCCGATTGCCATTTGAACAACAGCCTTCTTACGAGCTTCTTCTTCAAACTCTTCACTCTTTGCACGGATAATTTCCATTCCCACAACTGTTGCAGCATATTCAGCCAGAACAAGATCCTCATCGTTAAATGGACCTTCTTTTCTTGCAATTACAAGAGTACCCAGTCTTTGACCGTTGCCAAGGATAGGCACAATCGTAACAATCTTTGAATAGCTGTCAATATCGTTTTTGAAAATTTCAAGCAAGTTGTCTTCCGTGATATTGTACTTCGTTTCAATAATCTTCAAAAGTTCAAGATTATAAGCTTCTGGGAAAAACTCGATACCAGTTGCTTCTTCAACAATCAAAGGGCTGTCAGCATGATCAAATAATGACACACCTAAAACCTTGCCTCTTTTGCTTGAAACATAAACATTGGCTTCAAGGATTTCTTTTAAAATCTCGCATAAATCAGAGAATGCTACTGGTGATTGACCTGTTTGTTGTAGTATTCTATTCAGTCTTCTTGTTTTTTCTAATAATGTATTCGGCATTTCGTCCTCCTAAAATCTCACTCAACTCACTGACCATCTTGTTGTTCTTCAACTGGTCTTTTATATTTACATGTCTTGCTTGAACATTTAATACTATGTTCTTTCTTTTGTTTTCTTTTCCACTAGGAATTCTCCACACTCTGGACATGATTCCCCTGTTGGTTTGTCCCATGAGACAAATCGACAATCTGGGAATGTGTTACAGCCATAGAAAGTTCTAAACTTTTTCGTTTTACGTTCTACGACTTCACCATCCTTACAATGAGGACACTTAACACCAATTTCTTTTAAGATTGGCTTCGTATTCTTACATTCAGGATAATTAGAGCAAGCCATAAATTTACCAAAACGACCATATTTTATGACCATCTTGTGACCGCACTTTTCACAGTCTATATCAGTCTCTTCAGTTAGGTCTACTTTCTCAATATCTTCTTCAGCGTGACTTAAAAGCTTTGAAAAAGGACCATAGAAATGACGAATGACATCTTTCCACTCAGTTTCACCGTTTTCTACGGAGTCAAACTCTTCCTCCCGATCTGCGGTGAAGCTAACATTCACTATATCAGAGAAATAGCTTTCCATGATCTCGTTGATGAGTTCACCGAGCTCAGTTGGTTTTAAAGCTTTCTTCTCCCGTTCTACATAGCCCCTACTTAGAATGGTTGAAATGGTTGGAGCGTACGTACTTGGACGTCCAATCCCTTTTTCTTCCATTTCTTTTACAAGGGAAGCTTCTGTGTATCGAGCAGGCGGTTGTGTGAAATGCTGCGTCGGCTCAACTTTCTTAGCCTTGCAGACTTCTCCGACTTCAAGATCAGGTAGAACATTTTCTTTAACACTTGTGTAAGTGTACACCTTAAGGAAACCATCAAATTTTAACTGGGTTCCGTTGGATTTAAAATCATACTCTCCATTTTTCAGCTCTACGCTCACAGAATCGAACTGTGCGTTCGACATCCCATGGGCAACAAAACGTTCCCAAATCAGTTTGTAGAGCTTATGTTGATCTTTAGAAAGAGATTCTAAGATTTCATCTGGCACACGAAGGACAGACGTCGGTCTAATCGCTTCATGGGCATCCTGAGACGACTTCTTATTTGTCTTTTTACGTTCAGTTGTGCTCAGGTAATCTGTGGAAAAATTTTCTTCAATGAATGATTTTCTTTGGTCACGGGCTTCATCTGAAATTCGCGTGGAGTCCGTTCTCATATATGTGATCAGACCCACAGTGCCAGTGCCTTTGACATTAATCCCCTCATAAAGCTGCTGAGCAATCATCATCGTTTTTTTGGTAGAAAACCCAAAGCGACTTGATGCTTCCTGCTGAAGCGAACTCGTAGTAAAGCAAGGTTGAGGTGATCTTGTTTTTACTTTTTATTGATCTTGCCAATCACATAATCGTTCTTATCAAGATCCGAGAGAATCTTATCAGATTCTTCTTTATTGCTGACAGGCAACTTACTGCCATTTTTACCTTTAAACTGAGCATCAAAAGTTTTTTCGTGATGCGTTCGTCAGCTTGGTATTTATTTCCCAGTATTCTTCCGGCACAAAGGCCTTGATTATAGCTTCTTTATCGCAAATCATTTTGTAGCAACTGATTGTACACGTCCAGCACTTAAGCCTTTACGTATCTTTCTCCATAAAAGAGGACTGATGCCATAACCTACAAGTCTATCAAGAATTCGTCTAGCCTGCTGTGCATCAACAAGATTTAGATCGATTTTTCTCGGTGTTTTTATTGCAGATTTAATTGCATCTTTTGTGATCTCATGGAAAGATACACGGCAAGCTTCTTCAGGATCAATTTTAAGAAGAAACGCTAAATGCCATGCGATTGCTTCACCTTCGCGATCGGGATCGGTAGCAAGAAAGATTTTATCAGCCTTTTTGGCAGCTGTTCTTAGTTCCTTAATAACCGGACCCTTTCCTCGAATTGTTATATATGCGGGTTCGAAATCATTTTCGATCTCAATCCCCATTTTACTTTTCGGCAAATCTCTGACGTGACCAATGGAAGCCTTAACCTTATAATTGCGTCCAAGAAACTTCTCAATTGTCTTAGCCTTTGCCGGCGATTCTACAATGACCAGATATTTTGACATATGCACCTCCGGCATAAATTTTAAACATTGAGTATTATAACAGAAATGTTTGAATAATTCAAAATATTTTGCAAAATTAATAATATTCGCACATTATATTTCGATTTATCCACTAGGATGCCCATTTCCGTTACGCGCTAAACACCTAAAATCTTTTAACGCCAACATGAAAAGCGACGCCCATATTTGCTCACCAGGCGTCACATTGAATAATTATAAACATAAATCAAAGAAAAAATAAAGTAAAGATTTCATGAATTCATGAATTTGATGAAATTTTCTCATAACTATATCATAACAAATTAACAATCAATACATACTACCACAGATTATGATTTTATGCACAAACATATAATCCACCCGGTAGTCTTTTGACTCTACCTTTCACTTCTAGCAAAGTCAGCTGCATCATAATATCATAAACATCCTCATCAAGTAAAGAGGAAATTTGATCTGCTGTTGCTGGTTCAACCATAGCAAGAGATTTTTCTAAAGTCGTTTTGACCAGGTCCCCTTCTAAGTTTGATGATTTTAACTGTATGTTAAGCTCATTTAGAATATCCTGAACATCACCGATGGGAACGGCACCCTCACGTATGGCTTGTAAAGTTCCCTTTGCCACAGGATTGGTTACATTCCCTGGCAAGGCCATAACAAGTCGCCCTTGATCCGATGCTTTTCTTGCTGTAATAAGCGACCCGCTCCTCTCTCCCGCTTCCATAACAACCACAGCCGTACTCAAACCACTGATAATACGGTTGCGCTTTGGAAATGGTGCTTCAGAGGTTTGTGCCTGCACAAGTTCCGATACAATTAACCCGCCGCTGTTTAAAATATCATTGTAAAGTTTGGTATGAACCTTGGGGTAGATAGTATCACAGCCACACCCCAAAACAGCAATGGTTTTTCCGCCTGCTAAAAGAGCTTCTTGATGGGCTGCGCCATCAATTCCCTTAGCCAAGCCACTGACTATTACAACACTGTTTTTTGCCAAGTCCCCGGCAATTTTCTTTGTCATTTTACAGCCGTAAGGTGATGGCTTCCTTGTTCCTATCACTGCCACATAATGGTCCCATGGCTGAAAAAGCAAGTCTATGTTTCCAAGCATATATATGTTTCCAAGCATATAGAGGATGGGTGGCGGATCATAAATTGATTTTAATTGATCAGGGTATGTCTCATCTAAGTAGGTGAGCATATGGATGCCTTTTTCGCGAATCCTATTTAGCTCTGCTTCTATTTTGTCCTTGCAACGACTGTTTATCATTAACCGAGCCAGTTTTGCTGATATATTAAAATCTTCTTGCATGGCAATAAGTGATGCCACCCATAGTTTTCTAATATGAGACTGAGTGGGGGCCAATTCTTTAATTTTTCTAGGACCTATACCTTCTACTTGCGACAACCAATATACTGCTTCAATCATAAATGAGCACCCCTCATCCTATTTTCAGCCAATCTATACTGAACAGCTTCAGCAATATGCCCCACACCAATGTTGGTCTCATCATCTAAATCTGCAATGGTCCGCGCTATCCTGATGATCTTATGCTCCACTCTCTTGCTAAACTTGAATGACTTAACACTTGCTTTTAGCATGCTCATAGCCTCATCTTTCATGGGACAGTATGACATAATATGTCTGCCAACCATTTCGGAATTGAACTGGATATCCTCATTTTCAAAGCGCTTCATCTGGATCTGAACAGCCCTTTGAACCCTTTCAAACATGGTTTGGGAAGACATCACATGATCACCGACTGCCATCCATATCTGTTCTTTGGACTTCAACCAGCAAGTCAATTCTATCAATCATAGGGCCTGAGAGTTTGCCAAGATAGCTTCTAATCTCTCTGTCACTGCATATACACATCTTATCCATACTGTTAGAAAATCCACACTTGCATGGGTTCATAGTTGCTGCCAACAAAACTTTGGCAGGCATACTCACCCTGGTATGAAGCCTAGATAGATTGACCCTGTGATCCTCTAGGGGTTGACGGAGGGCTTCAATAGTTTCCCGTCTAAACTCTGGCAACTCATCTAAAAACAAAACACCTCTATGGGCCATGGTCAACTCTCCTGGTTGTGGCTTAACACCACCACCTATCATGGCCACGGTTGTAATTTGATGGTGGGGTTTTCTAAAAGGCCGTTTAAGTGATAAAAATTTAGTGGAGCATTGGTCTTTTAAATTCTGTATTTTCCTAACTTCCACAGCTTCACTTTGAGTCAATTCAGGTAAAATACTCTCAAACGCTGACAGCATCATGGATTTCCCTGAGCCTGGTGGCCCTGAAAGTAATATATTGTGAAAGCCTGCGGCTGAAATCATCAAGGCCCGTTTTGCCATTTCCTGTCCCTTAACATCTTTATAATCGACCCTTGCTTCAGCCTGCGACTTTGCATGCATTCTCTCGACTTCTTTTATGGTATTAATATAATGAATTTTATACTTTTTTATCCGATTTTTTTATCTTTTAACAACTCAAGCACTTCTTGAAGAGTCTTAGCACCAAAACACTTAACGCCCTCTACCAGACAGGCTTCATTTTCAAGCCCCTGGGGCACGACAACATTTTTTTATCCCTTGTTTAGCCACAGCACTGATCATTGATAGAATGCCCGGCACAGGCAAGAGGCGCCCGTCTAAGGTCATTTCACCGAAGAAAGCTGTATTGACCAGCTGGTTATTTTCGACCTCACCTAAGGCGGACAATATCCCTATAGCCATAGGCAGGTCCAGTTGACTTCCGTCTTTGGGAATTTCTGCAGGAATCAAGTTGAGAGTTATTCGTTTAGCAGGAAATCTAAGTCCTATTGATTCCAGGGCACTACGGACCCTCTCCTTTGACTCTCGAATTGTCTTATCAGGCAGACCGACAATTTGATAGGCTGGCAACCCCTTAGATATATTCACTTCAATTTCCACATGTAGACCATCTATTCCATAAACCACAGCTGAATTTATTATCGAGTACATAAAACACCTCCTTCCAGTATTATACATATAACATGATTAATTGTAAATATTTGGTATTGTTTTTATATGCATGTCTTCTCCATTAAGAACAAAACCATGTATGAGGGTGAAATGACAGTAAAAAAAGACCAGGCTTTATAACCGCCTGGTCTTTTTTTACTGGATCCCTTAAATTTGGAGCATCATTTTTTTACTTGCACTAAGTGTTTTCTATATCCGATTCTCCTGGACCATTCATTAGCTTTTGACGTGACTTCTTTTTTATGCGTTCCCATATCATCAAGTTCAAGAGGTTCAGCCAGATACTGATTAATGGTCTCATGAATTTTCAACTCTTTATTGTTTGCGCTATGAATAACAACTTGATTGATAAAAACCTCAAATTAGTGATGGTATGCTTTAGCATCTTAAACTCTGTACCATCGGATACGACAACCCATCTGGGATTTTTTTTCGTTCTTGTAATCATATCCACTGAGATCCATGGCATTTCCCACTTAATTTTATCACCTACATGATATTCAAGCCCTTTTTTTCCTATTACATACTCTGCCTTATACATTTCATAAGCATCTTTTAGAAGCAGCAGTGCAAAAACAACAATAATCCCCATCATAATCGGATTGGTCATCACTGTTATTCCAAAAAATATCATCGCTGCAGCAACAGCAGCTTGAATAATGACTGGTTGCATTTCGTTCTTATACATTATATCCCCCGCTTATATTATATTGTGATGTTCTTCATCCACTCAAACTCAATTGTACCATCATTTAATATGTCTATTGCAATAAAATCTATGGAAATATCATATTTAAGTATCTTTTTCCTCTTAACATAGGACTGAACTGTTTTCATAAAATGCTTTAATTTTCTAGGGCTTAAACTCTCAGCCGCCCTTCCGTAATTATGATTCAGTCTAGTTTTGACCTCCACAAAATGATAGGTTTTGTCTGTTTTAGCCACAATGTCGATCTCGCCATATCTTGTGTAGTAATTGGTTTCCACAATTTCTAGACCATGCCTTGTCAGATGCTCACATGCAATATTTTCACCGTGTTTTCCTGATTTCTGTCTATCCATGGCCTATACCTTATTATCCATTTTAGCTATAAAGACCAAGACTTCTGCAACGATTTCATAAAGTCAGGTGGTATTTCTTCACCCAGTGCCAGATTGTAAAGCTGTTTAGACAACCTCTCATCCTTATAGACTGGAATATCGTGTTCTTCCCCGGTCTTAACAATATTTTCAGCAACAAGTCCCAAGCCTTTGGCAACCAGCTTAGGAACATCGTCGACACCTCTATTATACTTTTAGTGCCGTTGCGACTTTTTCGTTGATTAGCTTGTTCATTAGAATCTACTTTATCCTGCAGCCCATCGTTTCTTTTCTTTGCCATAGTTACACCTTCATATCTATGTTTCCGGCACTTGTCAAAGAAAGTTCCTCAGCAATATCTAAATTGGACAAGGCACTTTCCTTGAGCCTAAATTTAATAGAATAGGTCACATCTGTTTGTGAATTCAACTGTTCTTCAAGCACAGCCTGTCCCATTTTCCATTTTCTCTAGAACCTCTTGGTCAGACAGACGAAACTGGATCTTAACATTCTCATTCTTGTATTCAAGCAGAACCTGGACTGTATTTAGGGTATGTGTGTCTAGGGAAATAAAGATGGTTGTTTCCTCCCCTGTTTTCTTGGAAGATTTTTTCTTTTTAACAAAAAAGTCCACACTTCTTAATTCATTGTCCACCTGTATAGGGAGCTGAAAGTAAGATAAATTATCATTGATTCCTTCATATAGTCAATAGATTGCTGAATGTTTGTGAGTTGCGATTTAACCTGATTGAGACCTTTATCATTTTGCCTTCTGAAGCATCCAAAGACCGAATGATGTTTCTAAGGGCCTCCTCCGTTTCATCTTCGTCATTGAGACCAAGACCTTGTAAATCGCTTAACATGTTCAATATGCTCTGAGGCACTTTTTCAGGTGTTTCCTTAAGAATGTTCACAAGACTCTCAACTTGTTGAGCCACTGTGTCTTTTCCAAAGATGAGCTTGTCCAACATCGCCAAATTTTGAATGGAACTATTCATTTGATTGCTCTTATGGAAGGCCAACTTTTGAAAGTCCACATTTTTAAGAAGGTCTAACAAGTTTTTAGCTGTGGCCTCTTTTGCCTGGGCTTGAGCACTTGTTTCCATTCTTTGATAAACTCTCATCTAACTCTGAGTTTTTAAGAGCAGATTCTGAGACCAAGGCATTTTTCTTGTCACTTGTTTCTATAAGTTGATCCCCATTCAAACCGCTTTTTGATGTAAGGCTCATTTCGTTATCTGAATTTTCTGATATCGAAAAAGTCTTCTCCCCCTGGCTAAGATACTTTTCAGATCCACTAAGCAAGCGCACTAGGGCTGCTTCATTCTCTGGTTGAGGCTCTGTGCTCTTGGAATAAAAGGACACCAGTATCTGCTTAATCGGTGACTTAGGCGGTATATCACTCAACTTGAGTAAGTTGGACTCGACCAATCCCTTTAAAGTATCCACTTGTTTTGAGGCTGTCAGCAAATCGTTTACAGCTTGCCGACTAATGGGTTGGCCAAAACTTTGAAGGGCCTTAGCCGCACTCAGTCTCTCAGGGGTCACCTTTTCACCCGTCCCCTTAAAGAGGTCTTGAAGGGTCTTTTCCAGATTTGCATCCGGCTCACCTGTGTAAGGCCTGACAAGAAGTTGTTTGCCACTTTCTAAACTTCAAAACTTTGCTCTGATCCTTGAGTAAAGGCTCCACCTTGAGGCAGGTTCGATCGTAACAAGACCCAGATTTAAGCTCTAAAAGAAGGCTATCACTCATAACTTCTCGAATAACAGCCTTAAAGACATCACCTTTTCAAATTGCATTTGTGATTTTGAATCTAATTTTTTAAGTCACTGGACATTTGATTTAGAATCTGTTGATTTGTGACTCTCATGAAAATCACCCACTACAGAATATTTTTAGAAAACTCCGCCTGTGCACAGGAGAAATGCCAAGCGTCTTAATGGCTTCATAATGCGCACTTGTTCCATATCCCTTGTGCTTTTCAAACCCGTATCCCGGGTACTTGCTAGCGTACTTCGATACAAGACGATCCCTGGTTACTTTGGCAATAACAGATGCTGCCGCTATGCTCAGACTACGTGAATCACCTTTTATTAAAGACATCTGCTCAATTGTTATATCGGTCAGTTCCACCGCATCGATTAACAGATAGTCTGGTGACGCGTCCATGTCTTCAATAGCACGCTTCATAGCCAATTTGGTTGCTTGTAGAATATTAATTTCATCGATCTCTTCATGGCTGGACATGCCCACACCAATAGCAATAGCCTTTTCCTTAATCACATCAAATAAGTATTCTCTTTTTTCTTCAGAAAGCTTTTTTTGAATCATCAAGACCTTCGATGATACAGTTTTCAGGCAAAATTACTGCTGATGCAACCACAGGTCCCATCAAAGGTCCTCTTCCAGCCTCATCTATACCTGCAATAAACTTATACCCACTTTTTAAGGCCTCATTTTCAAAGGATTGCATGATCTTTAGCCTTTGAAGCTCCTCTTCTTTTTTCTGGATGGCCTTTTCAATTCTTACAGCCATCTGATTCACTGTTTTTCTATTGTCGGCCTTAAGTTCCTCGATGAGCATACTCTGCTCATCAATATCCAGTTCTGAAATATACTTTTTTACAGCATTTGCTGACATTTCCGATATCATTAGACATCCTCCGCCATAACCTGTTCTGAAGGGTGTTCCAAAGTGATTCGACCAATGGTTCCTTTTCTGTATTCATCAAGAATAAGTCGTGCCACCTTGTCATAATCAATTTCATTGCCGCGTTTGATACAACCTCTTTTGCGACCGATTGCGTCCATGATTTCCAGCGTTTCCTGACCAAGTTCTTCAAACTTATAACGCGCCTTAAGAAGATCAGGATACTTCTTTATAAGGACGGCAAGCAGATGAAAGGCCACGTCATCAATATGAAGGATCTCATCTTTAATAGCACCTGTATAGGCCAAGTTCATACCTACTTTTTCATCTTCGATTTTAGGCCATAGTATACCCGGTGTGTCAAACAGATCTATATCTGAACGCACTCGGATCCACTGTTTTCCCTTTGTAACACCAGGCTTATTTCCTGTTTTTGCACTTTTTTTACCAACCAGATTGTTAATCAAAGAGGATTTTCCAACATTGGGAATACCCACTATCATAACGCGTACACTAGACATGTCTGCCCCTTTAGCAACACGCTTATTGACTCTGGCCCACCCGTTCTTTAACAGCTGAAAGCAAATCCTTCATGCCCGCACCTGTTAGTGCATTGACTGGAATGGCTGTGATGCCTTTTTTCTTATAGTCTTCAATCCATGCCTTTGTTACAACAGGATCAGCTAAATCGAACTTGTTGAGGGCCACAACACGTGGCTTTTGTCCAACCAGTTCATCAAATTGTGGGTTTCGACTGCTGCATGGAATTCGTGCATCCAGTAGTTCGACAACCACATCAACTAATTTTAAATTTGCTTTTATCAGGTCCTTTGTTTTCTTCATATGACCCGGATACCAATTTATATGCATAATTTTCACCTCATAAGGATATTTTACAATACATTACTTTCAGTGTATATATTAAAGCTAAAGTCTACCATTAAAAAAAGACTGTACATAGGTACAGTCTTTTCTATAATGCAATAGCTTAGATTCTTTCTTTAACTTTTGCACGCTTACCCACTCTATCACGTAGGTAGTTAAGCTTAGCACGACGTACTTTACCTCTTCTCTTAACTTCGATCTTTTCGATCTTAGGTGAGTGAAGTGGTAGAGTTTTTTCTACGCCAACGCCGTAAGAAATTTTTCTTACTGTGAAAGTTTCACCAAGTCCGCCGCCTTGTCTTTTAAGAACAACGCCTTCGAAAATCTGGATACGCTCTCTCTTACCTTCTTTAACTTTTAGAGAAACAGCTACTGTATCGCCAACTGCGAAGTTAACGATCTCTGACTTCATTTGTTCCTTTTCAAGTTCTTTAATAATGTTCATATTCATGAGATTTGCCTCCCTTCTTCATAGACGTTCTTGACTTAGGTACCGTCAGTGGACCGTCCGTAATACAACGTTAGTATTATAGCACACATAGGATGGGTGTACAAGACTAATTTTCATTCTTTATTTTATGAATAACTTTTATGATTTCAGGATCTGTATCTGATGAAGACAAAGCGCTTCAATCATATCTGGGCGTCGTGCATGGTTACAAGAACAGACTCCTCCAGTCGCCATTTTTCAATATTTGCATGGTGACCAGAAAGCAATATATCAGGGACCTTGTCACCTTCAAAGTCTGCTGGTCTGGTATACTGCGGATACTCCAAAAGTCCGCCCATATGACTTTCATCTTCATAGGAGTCTTGTTTGCCTAAAACCCCAGGCAAGAGACGGGCAACAGAATCCACCAGAACCATAGCCGGTATTTCACCGCCTGTCAAAACGTAGTCCCCAATAGAAATCTCTTCAGTCACATAATGGTCTATGAACCGCTGATCTATGCCTTCATAGTGACCGCAAACAATATAGAGTTCTTCATCCCTAGAAAGTTCATCGCACAGAGCCTGGGTAAGCGGTTTGCCCTTGGGCGACATATAAATAACCCGCTTGCCTTTTGTCCAACCAGAAGCTTCTAAAGCCCCTTTCAGAGGCATGGGCTGCATAACCATCCCCGCACCGCCCCCATATGGATAGTCATCCACACGATTGTGTTTGTTATTGGCATAGTCTCTAATATAAACCGTTTCAATGTCTATTTTGTTTTCCCGTACGGCACGACCTATAATACTTGCTTGTTTGAAGTTTTCAAACATCTCAGGAAACAAGGTTAATATTTTAAAAATCATTCTATCATTCCTTCAATAAGATTTACATTCATTTTCCTTGTAGGATGATCAAATCCTAAAATGAAAGCTTTTACGCAAGGAATCATAAAGGTTTCCCCATCTTCTTTCTCAACAACAATCAATTCATGGCAGCACTGGCATGAACATTTTTACTGTGCCCACAGGGCCCTTCTCTTGATCAATAACTTGGTACCCAACAATCTCAGAGAACATAAATGTATGTTCATCAAAGTCACCTAAGTCTTCGCGCATGAAATACACTTCACGATTCTTGAATTTTTCCACTTCATTAATATGTGTCAGGCCTTCAAATAAGACAATGACCATATTTTTTTGGTATCTTAAACTCTTAACTTCAAATCTTGTGTCGCCTTCTTTTTCGATCATCAAGTAGTTAAAGTCTTCAAATTCTTCCTTATCATTCGTATAAGGGTATATTTTCAAATGGCCCTTGAGGCCTTGAGTGTTTGCAATTTTACCAACCGCTAATTTTCCGTTCATATACATCCTCCACTCGTTCTAATTCTTACTCCAAGGAATTATACCACAATTGACTGCTTTATTGAAATGCAGGCGTAAAAAACGTAAGGTGGGCACATCGATGCTTGTGCCTCCTTACGTTTTTATATATCCACCTAGAAATATTCTTTTTTTATCTTATACACCAAACACCCAAAGAAATTTTATTTCTTATAGCTTAAACTTTGTCATGGTTTCTTGTAAGGATGATGCGCTCGTTTTAAGTTGTTGTGCCATGCCACTGATTTCTTCCATTGATGCGGTCTGTTCCTCTACAGATGCAGAAACTTGTTGTGAAGCCGCTGCTGAGGATTCGGCAACTTTATATATGCTCATAACTATGTTGACCATTTCATCCTTGACTCTGCTTAATTCTTGTAAAGAATCCACCACGCAGTCAATTTTGAAGAGGATAGCTCCACTGAACTGTTTAAATCGGCAAACAGCGCCCCTGAAGATTGCACCGAGTTATTCTGTTGTTCGAATATCAACTCAGCTTCCTTAACTGTTTTAGACACACTTGCTGTGTCTTGACTGATCTTTGATGTCAATTCATGTATTTCCCTTGCAGAAGCATCAGATTCCTCTGCAAGCTTTCGAATTTCATCAGCGACCACAGCAAAGCCTCGACCGTGTTCACCAGCTCTTGCCGCTTCAATTGAAGCATTAAGGGCGAGTAAGTTCGTCTGCTCTGATATTGAAGTGATGGTATCCGTAAAACTGGTTATGGATTCAACTTGTGCCGCCAAAGCTTCAATGACACGCTCAATGCTCTGTACACTTGTAAAACTTTCCTTTTGCTTATCAAGAAGGTCTGACATGGATTCAATACCCATTTGGTTTTTAGATTTCATGCCACCAATGGCTTCCTGCATCTCATCAGCAGCACTATTAATTTGTGATGCGCTGGATTCAAGCTCGCCGACTCCATGGACACCCTTTTCAGTTTCTCTTACCTGTTCAGTCGATCCTGAAGCAATTTCCTCTACAGCTCGAGCCACTTGATCAATGGCCTCACTGGTTTGTTTCGTCATTTCAGCCAAATGACTTGTTGTGTCATATACGAGTTGTGACATCTCTGTTGATTCCGTGACAAGAGACTTTAAATTACCAACCATGGCATTTAAATCTTGTCCTAGCTGTCCCAGCTCATCTCTGCTTTTAACTTGAAGGGTTTCCGTTAAGTCCCCCCCGGCCACTTTTTCAGTGAATCGACGCATTTTTATTATAGGTTTTGTGATAGAAAGTGAAACGATATAACTTAGGATCAAACCAATCACAATCATACCAAGTGCAACTATGCCTACAGCCCTTACGACTTATCAATAAGACCAATACCAGCGTAGCGTCACGAGCAAATAGTATTCTGCGATCCTTAAAGCTATCATACATGACATATCCAATATATGTCGTCCTATTCCCATCTTTGTCGTCTATGGCAAACTCATAGAAATCGTCTTCGATGCTCTGAATCTCTTCACCAACTGTTTTTTCTGTCAATTGATTGATCAAGTCCAGAGGTTTGTTGATCCTTGTCAAGTCATCGCTAAATTTAACCAGGCCATTTTGATCTGATATGGAAATAAAATGTTGTTCGTCCATAGCCTCTAGTTTGGATTGGTAGTGACCCCGCTCTTCATATTCCTTGTGTTGTAACTCCTTTTCTATCTCATCAACATAATTTCCTGTGCCGATGACCCATGCCCAAGGCTCAAAATGCATGACAAAACCACGCTTTTTTGATGCAAGATCAGAACCGGGTTTTGGAAAGTAATAGTCATAATAGAAGGAATCGTTTTCCACAGCGCCATCAACAAGATCTTTAACTATGTATTGTCCATTCTTATCTTGGAGGTCTCCCCTGTACTTGCCTTCGCCTTCTGGAGCTGTAGGAAGAAGCTGTAAAACATAGTCTTCATTATCTATCCAAAAATAACCATCAACCTTATATTTAAGTCTTCTGATGGCTTCAATACTTTCATTTTTATACCGTGCGTTTATCCCCTCAACAGCCTGCTCATAGGCTTCTTCTGAAAGATCTTGGCTTAAGCCCTCTATCTCCCTTTGAGCTTGATCATAATATGATTCAAGTATCGAATAAGCTGTTTGTGTAAGCTGCTCAACATCTCGGTCATAGCCGTCCATTAAGGTCTTTTCCACATTGGTAATATTTTCTATCCATGTCATCAAGCTCCGACAAGAGCGTTTCCGCACTCTCTTTGAAAACCGCCTTGGCATCACTGCTTAGGTTGCTCTTGGCAAACTGACTCACAGCAAACCCCTGTACGGCAAGTGCCAGTATAACAATCAGTGATACGGACAACATGATTTTAGCACGAATACTTCTCATAACATCCCCCTCGATCTTTTATCTATATATTATTCCAATACTTAATTCTAACATAGGGGCCCCTATCCAAAGAGTATATTTATTGCACTAAATATATAATATTCTGTCATGTTTTGCCTGTGGAAGATCGACTTTGTATAAATATATTGTATGGATGTGTTTTTTATTGGTATTTTAAAGTTTTTTATGAGTGATAGCTTTGCTTGCGCATGTCTTTTTGAGAGACTATATTATTAACAGTGCAAGCTTTTGCTTGCCTATGTCTTTTTTGAGAGACTATATTATTAACTGTGCAAGCTTTGCTTGTCTATGTCTTTTTGAGAGACTATATTATTAACTGTGCAAGCTTTGCTTGTCTATGTCTTTTGAGGACTACTTTATTAACTGTGCAAGCTTTGCTTGCCCATGTCGCGATGCGCGCCATATACTAGAATAAAGGCACCCCAAACCTCAAGTGAACTTGGATTTTGGGGGTGCCTTTATTCTAGTGCATTTCTTTACATTTCACGAAAAATAAAGCCCGCTGTGGATTAACCATAGCGAGCTCACATTCTCCGAATAGCTTGTATTCATTCAGGAAAACTTACTGAATGATTTCAACAACCACTCTTTTGTTTTCTTTAGTCGCTGCAGCTTTACGACAGTACGTAGAGCTTTAGCAATGCGACCCTGTTTACCGATGACCTTACCCATGTCATCAGGAGATACTTTCAGTTCAATGATGACTGACTGAGAGCCTTCAATTTCACTGACTTCAACTGATTCAGGGTTGTCAACCAACGCCTTAGCGATGACTTTGACCAGTTCACCCATGAAAACACTCCCCTGTCTTACTTGCTCAGCTTGTCGTAAACGCCATGCTTCTTGAACAAGTCCTTTACAGTATCTGTAGGTTGAGCACCATCGTTTAACCACTTGATAGCTCTTTCGTCTTTGATGTTAATCTGTACAGGCTCAGAAACTGGGTTGTAGTAACCGATTTCTTCGATAAAACGACCATCTCTTGGAGAACGAGAGTCTGCTACTACCAATCTATAGAAGGCTTCTTCTTAGAACCCATTCTTCTCATACGATTTTAACTGCCATGTGTTGCACCTCCTCTTTTGAATAGTAAATGTATGATTATCATTCTTAAACAAGATGATAAACCTAAGCTTTAAAAGAACGGTAGACCGCCTAATCCTCCACCTTTTTCATTTTCTTCTCAAGCCAGAGAATTGTTTCATCATTTTGCGCGTTTGTTCGAACTGCTTGATCAATCTGTTAACATCTTGAACCCGAGTTCCACTTCCCGCTGCAATACGTTTTTTACGACTTCCGTTGATTTTACCAATATCTCGGCGTTCTTCCTGAGTCATAGACTGGATAATCGCTTCGATTCTAGTAATGTCTTTGTCATCCACCTGCACATTTTTCATTGCTTTACTGTTCATACCTGGCATCATGCCGAGTAGATCTTGTAGTGGACCCATATTTTTCATTTGTTGAAGTTGATCAAGAAAATCATTTAAGTCAAACTCAGCTTTTCTGATCTTCTTCTCTAAGGCTCTCGCCTTTTCCTCATCGATATTAGCTTGCGCTTTTTCAATAAGGGTTAGAACATCACCCATACCAAGAATTCTTGATGCCATTCTGTCTGGATGGAATTCTTCTATATCTGTTAACTTCTCACCAATACACGCATATTTTATTGGTTTTCCTGTGACAGCTCGTACAGATAGAGCCGCACCACCACGTGTGTCGCCATCAAGCTTTGTCATGATAAGACCATCTAGACCAAGCTTTTCATTGAAGTTTTCAGCAACATTTACAGCATCCTGACCCGTCATAGAATCAAGCACAAGAAGGATTTCTTGTGGTTTAACTGCTGTTTTTACTCGGTCAAGTTCACCCATTAGATTTTCATCAATGTGAAGTCGACCCGCAGTATCAAGAATGATAACATCATTGCCATGCTTTTTGGCATGCTCAATACTTGCTTTTGCAATGTTTTCTGGATCGACCTTATCTCCCATTGAGAAAACCGGAATCTCCAGTTGGTCACCAACAACATGTAGCTGTTTTATAGCAGCTGGTCTGTAAACGTCACAGGCCACAAGAAGAGGTCTTTTCCCCTGTTTCTTAAGAAGGGCCCCTAGTTTACCAGTCGTTGTTGTTTTACCTGCACCTTGCAGGCCGACCATCATAAAGACTGTCATGCCACTTGAAGAAAACGTTAGTTTACTTTGCGTCTCCCCATTAGGGCTGTCAGTTCTTCATTAACAATTTTTATGACATGCTGTGCTGGTGTTAGACTTGAAAGGACTTCTTGCCCCACCGCACGCTCAGTTACTTTTTTAGTGAAACTCTTAACTATTTTAAAGTTTACATCGGCTTCAAGGAGCGCTAGTTTAACTTCACGCATGGCTTGCTTAACGTCTTTTTCGTTTAGCTTACCCTTGCCTTTTAGCGAAGCAAATGTACCTTGTAGTTTATCCGCAAGGCCTTCGAATAATGCCACTGGACAACCTCCCTAATCTACTCGGTTACTGCTGCAGCCCTCGACTTGATCTCTTCTATTTCTTGAAGGAGTTCGTCTCGATTGCCATCATTCAATACAATGACTTTTAGCTTGTCAATTTCAGCAACCAGATTCTTCATTCGCTTCTCGTTTTCATGGAATCGCTCCATCAATCCGAGCTTATCTTCATATGATTCCAACAGTTTCTCACTGCGACGAATAGTATCATAAACGGCCTGGCGACTAATCTCTAAATCCTCAGAAATTTCTCCAAGGGAAAGATCATTATGGCAGTATAAGTCTAAGATGTCTTGCTGCTTGGCAGTCAAGAGTTCACCATAAAAGACAAATAAGTTACCCAGCCTCATTTTCTTTTCAATCAATTAGATCACCATCCGGCTTGATTAGTTGTAAAGGTCAAATGCTTTACAGATGTATTCTAACAGCATGATACCATCATGTCAACAGCTATTTCATAGTTTTTTTATCTTTTTGACAATCAAGTGGACTATAGATGCAATTATGCGTCCATCAAAGCTTTAACAAAGCTCTTTGGATCAAATGTTTGCAGGTCTTCCATCCCTTCACCAACACCAATCATTTTTACAGGGATATTCAGTTCGTCGTTCACAGCCAGTACAACACCACCCTTAGCGGTGCCGTCAAGCTTTGTAAGTACAATACCAGTGATTGCAGCTGTTTCTCTAAAAAGTTTAGCCTGCTGAATGGCATTTTGTCCCGTTGTGGCATCAAGAACCAGGAGAACTTCCTTTGTTGCCTCCGGATGTTCTCTTTCAATAACCTTGAATATTTTGCCAACTCGTTCATAAGATTTTTCTTGTTGTGCAAACGTCCAGCCGTATCACAAATCAAAACGTCTATATTTCTAGATTTGGCTGCTTGAATCCCATCATATATAACCGCAGCCGGATCTGATCCCTCTGTATGGGCAATAACATTGACATCCACTCTTTCGCCCCATACTTTAAGTTGATCAATCGCAGCAGCTCTAAATGTATCTGCAGCTGCCAAAAGAACCGACTTACCCTCTGATTTGAACTTGTGGGCCATTTTACCAATAGAAGTTGTCTTGCCGGCACCATTAACACCAATGACAAGAACAATGGCTGGGGATGGTTCAATATTTAGTTCTGAGTTATAGTCTTCTGTCAGAAAAGCTTCTAGTACATCGTGAAGCACATCCTTAACCAGGCTGGAATCTTTGATTTTTCTTGCCACGAGTTCATCACGAAGTTCATCGATGATTTTCATTGTTGTATTCATGCCCACATCGGCCATGATAAGAATTTCTTCAAGTTCCTCAAAGAGGTCCTCATCGATTTCACCATAATTGTTAAGGAGGTTGTCAATTTGATCCGTAATGCCTTTACGCGTTTTGTTTAGACCGTCCATCAACTTACCAAAGAATGACTTTTTCTTTGGTTCAGGTTCAATAGGCGGAGCCTGAACAGCTTCTAAAACCTCTTGCCTACTCTCATCTTGAGGGGCTTTATTTTCATTTGAATCATCAAATCTATCATTCTCAATTGGCCCTGAATCCGACTCTTGGCTTGCTTCTTCTTCAAAAGCTTCTTCTTTTAAGACATCTTCTTCAAACGTCCTCGTCATCAGTCTCATCAGTCTCATCAATTTTATTAGTTTCATCTGGAACAGTTTCATCTTGAACTGTATCGTCTTCAACGACCTCATCTTCAATATTTCATCTTCAATGATTTCAGGCTCTTTGTCTTTATCTTTTTGCCAAAACCAAATAATTTTTTTAACATGATTGCCTCCTTAGATGGCTACGTCTTCTAGTCGAACTGATACTATTTTCGATACACCATATTCCTGCATAGTCACACCATACAAGGTGTTTGCAATTTCCATAGTCCCTTTTCTGTGAGTGATGATGACAAATTGGGAATTTCTCGTAAACTCTTTAAGAAAGTCTGCAAATCTAAACACATTGACATCATCAAGTGCGGCCTCAATCTCATCAAGTATACAAAAAGGCGCAGGCTTTGTTTTTAATATGGCAAACAAAAGGGCTATTGCTGTCATAGCTCTCTCACCACCCGATAAGAGACTTAAACTCTGCAATTTCTTGCCCGGTGGTTGTGCCACTATTTCTATACCACTATTGAGTATATCCTCTTTGTCAAGAAGAACAAGATCTGCCTGACCGCCTTCAAACAACTTAGAGAAAATGCCCGTAAAATGCTCTTTGACAATCTTGAAGTTTTCCGTGAACTGCTCAATCATCTTCTTTTCCAGATCCTTAATGACCTTTTCAAGAGATTTCTGAGATTTTAACAAGTCATCTCGTTCACTTGTTAAAACTCATAGCGCTCTTTCACTTCTTTATATTCTTCAATAGAACTAATATTGACTTCACCCAATCGTCTAATCTTACCCCTAAGGGATTTGACCTCTGTCTCAGCCTCATCAACATCAATTTCAATGCGGTATTCCAGAGCCTCTCTCAAGCCCACTTCATACTTTCCCAGAGATTTTTAATGATATTTTCTTTTTCCATTTCTATTTTAGCCAATATAAGGTCCTGCTTGTGAAGCACATCCTTTAAATCATCAAGCTCTGCTATATCTTTTTCATGGGTCATACGCTTGTTGGCAAGAGTTGTTTGGCACCCCTGCAACTTAACGGAAAGTTCCTCTTTATCCATTTCTATTTGAAGCATGGACTTTCTTAGAGACCGCATGTCTTCCACAGCAATGCTGAGCTCTTCATCAAGACGATCCCTTTCTTCAATTATAGAAGTTAGTTCATTGTCTTTTCTAAGTTTATCTGCTTGTCCTTGCTTAACAGCCCCTTCAAGCCTCTTCATTTCCAATTCCTGATGGCTTCTTTTTTGTTTGAACAGATGCCAGTTCAACCTTTTGTGTCGTCATGGTCTCCGATAAACGTCGAACTTCTTGTTGCAGAACATTGATACCATCTGAGTAGCCTTGCATATCATTTTCAATATTTTTATTCTCTTTTTCAAGCTCAATAATTTTCTGTGATTTTTCTTCAATCAGCCTTTGGGCATTTTCCTTTTCTCTATGTATCACATCGTACTCACGACCAAGGCGGTCTGACTCTTTATTAAGTCTCTCAAGATCTTGAACAAGTGAACGAATTTCATTTTCCATTCTTGCAATATCAATGCGCTGTGTTTCGCAAGATTCTGTCAGGCTTTTAATTTCATTTTGATATTCATCAAGGGCCTTGAGTTTCTTTTCCTTGTCATCCATTTTGACTTGCAAATCCTTCTTATAAGATTCTATCAAGGCACCTAGTTCATCAATTTTTCGCTTTCGTCCAAGGAGGTTTGCAATCTTAGATTTAAAGACCCCCCAGTGATGGCGCCGCCTGGCGTCAGAATTTCCCCATCTTTTGTAACGATTCGGTGGCGCATACCAGAAATCTTTAAGCAAGCCACCGCTGTTTCGTAATCTTCTACAATGACAGTGCGACCCAGTAAATATGCAAATAGCGACTTGTACTTGTCCTCGTAACCAAGTAGAGTATCTGCAACGCCGATAAAACCATCGAGCTTTTCCACCTGTGCTGGCACGTTAAACCTATTTGGTCGAATATTAGATAGGGGGAGGAAGGTCACACGCCCTAAAGAGTTCCGTTTAAGATGATCTATCAAGCGCTTAGCGTCTTTTTCTGACTCAGTAACGACATTTTGAAGTTGACGCCCTAGGGCAACTTCGACAGCCCGCTCCAGGGATTTGGGAATTTTCATGAGAGATGTAACAACCCCATGCACCCCATGACCAAGCTTTTCATCTTTAGAACATGCTTTAAGTACGCCTTTAACACTATGGTCATTATCCTTCAAAGGCCTTTTCCATGTCAATTAGAATACGCCTTTCACTGGAGGCTTTCATGTTCTTATGATTTAGAGAATTTATTTCACTCTCTAACTGCTTTCCCTCTTCTATAACTTTCTTTAATAATTCATTTTGGTCTTCGCGTCTTCTCAAAGTGCTTGCATAATCTGATTTGAGGGCTTCCAAGGATTCTTCCAGGGCATTTTCTTTTCTCGTTTTGTTCCCGACTTATGTGAATCAGCCTCATGCATACTCAACTGAATCGCATCTATGCGGCCTGCTAAATTTTCAATAGAAGATTGCCGGCTGGCAATTTCAATTTTTTCTCTTTTCAATGGCATTCAGTATTTGAATGGCTCTTTGTTTAGCTGACTCCGAGTCAGTTTCTTTATCCGTAAGCGCTTTGGCTTTTTCATCATATTCTTTTTGGATCACCAAAAGTTGATCATTAAGATCTCCCAGGGTTTCATCAAGCGCCTTCAAGACATTTTGCGCCTCAATAAGACCATCTGACTGAATAAGAAGGCCAGCCTCTAGGCTTTCAAGTTCACCTTCAATCCTTGTGGCATTGGCATTCACTGCATTTTGTTTTTCCTTGATCTGGGATACCTTTGCTTCATAATGACCCATCTGACTTGTGGCATTCAAAAAGGCTTCTTCAGCAGTTTTGACGGATTTATTGTACTGGTCCATCTGATCTTCAATTCTTTCAATCTCAGATTCAACATCAGCCAGTTCATTTTGCATGCTTGTCAACTTCTTCTGCAGGTCTTCAGTTTTTTGCTTTTCCGCTTTCATTTTCTCATCGCAGCTATCGACCTGACGGATGTACAGGTTCATTTCAAGGCTTTTAAGCTTTTCTGAATGTTCAAGATACTGCTGGGCCTTTTCACTTTCTTTACGAAGGGGTTCTACCCGCCCTTCCAATTCAGTGATAATATCATCAACACGAAGAAGATTTGCATGGGTGTTTTTTAACTTTTTTCTCTGTTTCCACTTTTTCTGGATTTGTACTTTACAATTCCAGCGGCTTCTTCAAATATTTGTCTTCTTTCATCAGCATTATTGCTTAAAATTCTATCAATACGGCCCTGACCAATAATGGAATATCCATCTGTACCAATACCTGTATCCATAAAAAGTTCTTTAACATCCTTCAATCGACACGACGTTCCATTCACAAGATATTCACTGTCCCCAGAACGAAAAACCCTTCGTGTAACGGTCACTTCACTGTAGTCCAGGGGAAAGAATTTCTCCCTGTTATCAAAAACAAGGGACACTTCCGCCATACCTAGGGGTTTACGATGTTTCGTACCATTGAAAATAACATCTTCCATTTTGGCACCACGCAGGGTCTTCACCTTTTGTTCACCCAAAACCCACCGAACAGCATCAGTGATATTGCTTTTTCCACTGCCATTCGGCCCTACAATACAGGTGACTCCATTTTCATATTCGACTTCTGTCTTGTCCGCAAAGGACTTAAAGCCCTTCATTTCCAATTTTTTAAATACAATAGGAACACCCAACTCAATCTATTTTAGACGCTTGTAAGTTATATATCCAGTCATCTCTTCCATGCTCAAATCCATTTACTATGAATTTCCAGGCAAATGATAAGAGGCCATCATTAAAATTTACAAGTCACTTAGCTCCATACTCTCTTTATAAGTTTTACTGTCCACACGAATTTCAACGTCTGCCATCCCCCTTTTAAGCGCATCATTGATTGCAAACTCAAAATCCAAATCTGGAAAAGAGGTCTTGAGAAATTCAAAGTTACAGGCCTTTTCCCCTCTAAAGGGTGTCCAGTCCCTTGAATTTGCGCTTAATCTGACTGTAACACGACGTCCCTTGATGATAGGAAGCTTCTTCAGGCTCCTTTCAATTCTATTAACCAAGTGGTTTCTGATAATTTTGGCTTGTGCCAATTGTCTCATTGAAGGATGATATGCTCCGGCGATCATGTCCCCTCCATTTGTGAGGGCATCTGTTGGTTGTAAACCAACTCGGATAATAGGCACACCACTTGATGTGAAAATTGGCATAAGTTCACTCAACCAGTCTGTAGCCACATCCACAGTCATGGCCCTATAGTGGCCAGATTCATAGAGGGCTTCAAGTTCAGTATCTTTTATAACCACCGTCGGATAAATTCTTACGAAGTCTGGCTTCAGGCTAATAATTTCATGCGCTGTATGCTTTGCCTTGTCAATGGAATCTTCAGGTAGACCAATCATCATTTGCAGACCCAGTTTTAAGTGAGTTCCTTCTCGACGACCTAGAGCCTTTATAATACCAACAGCCCTGTGAACATCCAAGAGGCTATGCCCCTATTCGAAGCTCTTAGTACGCTTTCATCCAAGGACTGAACACCAAGCTCTATGGTTGTCACACCATATTCGATGAGCCGCTCAACAATTTCTTCACTGATATAATCCGGTCTGTCGACAGTCTGATTCCATGAATATGCCCGTCATGCAAGTATCGACGGGCAATTTTCTAAATATTGATTCTGCTTTTTTTCATCAATGCCTGTAAAACTACCACCAAAAAAGGCCACCTCAATGGGATATCTTTTCCCTTTCATGGTTTTCAGGCAGGCTTCAATTTCTCTTATGACTTCAGCCTTATTAATTTCATGCCCCTGTCCCGTTATTTTCTTTTGATTGCAAAAACACAATCATGCGGACAGCCCAAATGCGGAACAAATATAGGTATATTTGCTGGTTTACTCAAGTTCAAGGTTCTCAACCTTTCTTAATGCCATCTTAGCGGCTTCTTGCTCAGATTCTTTTTACTTCTTCCAATGCCGTTGCCTATAACAAGTTCATTTAGACTCACTTGTGTATGGAAGACTTTGCAGTGGTCAGGCCCTTCTTCACCAACAATTTCGTATTTAATCTTATTGGCCTTATTCACCTGAACAAGTTCCTGAAGATGCGTTTTATAGTCAAGAAATACCTTTCCAGCTATAGCGTCATTAATCTTATTTTTCATATGTGTTAGGATAAAGGTTCTACTGGCTTCCAGCCCACCATCCATATAAATAGATGCGATAAGAGCCTCATAAGCATCGGCTAGAATGGACGTTCTATCCCTTCCGCCTGTCATTTCTTCCCCTTTTCCAAAAACATGTAATGGCCCAATCCAATGGCTCTCGAACACTCTCCCAAAGTGGTTTCACAGACAATTTTTGATCGTACCTTTGTCAGTTCACCTTCAGGCATATCTGGAAAGTGTTTAAAAAGATAATCACTAATAACAATGCCTAAAACAGAGTCTCCAAGGAACTCAAGTCTTTCATTATTTCGTCTTGACTCTTTTCTTCTCTCATTGGAATAAGAGCTATGGGTCAAGGCCTCTTCTAGTAGTTTGATATCCTTAAAGGCATATCCGATCTTGTTCTCCAGATCTTTTAATTTCATTATTCTTTTCCTCCCGACTTTTAGTCGAGAGACCTTTTAAATACACTAGCCCGCTAAGCGCAGAAATTCCATAATACATTTAAAAGCCTCTCCATCATTTCTATTTTAAAGGCTTCAACTTCAAAATACAATAGAAGAATCATATCTAAACTAAAAGTGCCCGTCGAATTCATTTTATCGAATCCGACGAGCACCTTCAGTAAGTATAAGTATAAGGTAATTCACATTTTGGTTGAAACCAGAATGATCGTTACACTAAGTGAGCATACTTTAAGAACCGCTTCACCTAACCCCTGTATTTTTTCATACAGATTGTTGCGTTATGGCCGCCAAATCCAAGAGAATTAGAGATAAATGCATTCACCTCTGTCTGTGTCCCCTTGTTTGGTAGAACATTTAAGTCCAGCTCAGGGTCTTGGTTCTGAATTCCCATTGTCCCATGTACATAACCTTGAGAAATTGCTAGAAGACCTGCAATGGCTTCAATACCACCTGCTGCACCCAGCATATGGCCAGTCATAGATTTCGTCGAGCTGACAAGAAGGTCTTTAGCGTGGTCGCCAACACAGTCTTGATCGCCATTGTTCAACTTGTCGTTATAAGGTGTTGATGTCCGTGAACATTCACATATGTGATGTCTTCAGGAGCTAGGTCAGCGTCTTTGATGGCCATTGCCATTGAACGTGCTGCGCCTTCACCATTTGGAGCAGGACTTGTAATATGGTAGGCATCAGCAGTTGCACCGTATCCAACCATTTCCGCATAGATTGTTGCACCTCTTGAAAGGGCATGTTCCAGTTCTTCTAATATAATGATACCTGCACCTTCACCCATGACAAAACCATCACGGTCTGTATCAAACGGTCTCGAAGCTGTTTTAGGATCATCATTGCGCGTTGACATCGCCTTCATTGTACAGAAGCCCGCCATGCCGATTGGTGTAATAGACGCTTCACATCCACCTGTGAACATAAGATCTGCATCACCACGTTGAATGGCCTTGAAAGCATCACCAATAGCATTTGTTGCTGAAGCACAAGCTGTCACAACTGTCGTATTTGGACCTTTTGCTCCCACAGCCATCGATATATGACCTGAAGCAATATTACCAATCATCATTGGAATAAGGAAAGGACTCACACGTCCTGGCCCCTTTTTCAAGAGCTTTTCATGCTCTTTTTCAAGAGTGCCAATGCCGCCAATACCAGAACCGATAATAACGCCAAAACGATTCATATCTGTCTTTTCAACATCCAGTTTTGAGTCTTCAAGAGCAAGTTTCGCAGCCGCAACACCGAACTGTGTAAAGCGGTCCATACGCTTTGCTTCTTTCTTATTGATGTATTCAGTAGGATCGAAGTCTTTGACTTCAGCAGCGATTTGCGTCACATATTCCGACGCATCAAAATGACTAATTTTATCAATACCAACAACGCCTTCTTTTAGGGCGTTCCAGAAATTTTCTTTACCAGTTCCGATTGGTGAAATTGCACCAATACCTGTAACCACAACTCTTTTATTCATTGCAGTCGCCTCCTTCATTTTGCTCGCTAATACCGAGCTATCTTTCATCTATCGATTTGCCTGTGCACCTGTCCAGCTGCACAGGTGATGTGTTCTATCCGCTTAAAATACTTCTTGATGTATTTGTTTTTGCTTTGTGTTTAAAAGTGATTATATGAGTGAAGCCGGCGACTTGCCGGCTCCATAAATGACATAGTCTTATGTCTTATATTACTTCTTAGCTTCTAGGTAAGCAACGATGTCGCCAATGTTTGCAAAGCCTTCTGCGTCTTCATCAGGAATTTCTACATCGAATTCGTCTTCAAAAGCCATAATGATTTCAACTGCGTCTAGAGAGTCAGCTTCTAGATCTTTCATCATTGATGTTTCTTTTGTGATTACTACGTCATCTTCAACACCTAGTTGTTCTCTAATAATTTCTACGATCTTATCAAACATATTCATTACCTCACTTTATACTTTGTTTTAACCGAGCATCTGCAAAACATCTTGCAGACACATGAACCTGAAACATTTGTTTCATGACCATCATTTATATGAAATCCCTTTAGCGGATTACATTAACATACCACCATCAACTTGGATCACTTGTCCAGTGATGTACTTACTCATATCAGAACATAAAACTTAACAACGTTTGCTACATCTTCCGGCTTACCCATCTTACCAAGAGGAATAGCCTTAGAGTACATCTCCTTCACATCATCTGAAAGAACATCAGTCATATCAGATTCAATGAATCCTGGTGCCACTGCATTGACTGTAAGACCGCGGCTTGCAAACTCCTTGGCAATAGACTTTGTAAAGCCCACAACACCTGCTTTTGATGCCGCATAGTTTGACTGACCCGCATTGCCCATTAGGCCTACAACAGATGTGATATTGACAATACGCCCACTTTTTTTTCTTGAGCATGTATTTTCCAATAACCTTCGTTGTCATGAAAGTCCCTTTAAGGTTTGTATCAACAACAGCATCCCAGTCATTTTCTTTCATTCTAAGTATGAGCGTATCTTTTGTAATGCCAGCATTATTTATAAGAAAATCAACTGTCCCAAAAGTGTCGACTGTCGCTTTTAAAAGCCCATCAACGTCTTCCTGGTTAGAAACATTACACTGAACAGCTAGCCCTTTAGGACCAATCGCTTCAATTTTCTTTTACAACTTCTTCTGCTTTTTCAGCATTTCTATTATAGTTCACCACAACATTGGCGCCAGATTTAGCAAAATCTAGTGCTATTGCGCGACCAATGCCCCTAGAACCGCCAGTTACAATAACCGTTTTACCTTCGAAATTCATTGTTTTGCCTCCTTATGCATTCAGCTTTTTCTAGTGCTTTATCAAGCGTGTTAGGATCTTCAACATTCAATATTTTAACCTCTTTGGAAATACGCTTGATGAATTTAGAAAGTGACTTGCCCGGGCCAACTTCAATAAAAGTGTCATATCCATCATTGATCATTCTCTGAATGATTCTTCCCATCTTACAGGATTACTGACCTGACGAATAAGCAGGTCTTTAATGTCCTTTTCAGATGAAATATAATCCGCTTCAACATTACCAACAACAGGTTTTTCAAGGGCCGAAAACTCAACTGCTTCCAGTTCCTTTGCTAATTTTTCACCTGCACCCTTTAGCATAGATGTATGAAATGGCGCTGATACAGGAAGCATAACCGCTTTCTTGGCGCCCATTTCCTTACACAGTTCCACTGCCTTCTCAACCGCTCCGACCTCACCTGCAATAACCAGTTGGGCTGGACAGTTGAAGTTTGCTGGTTCAACAACACCTTCAGCGGAAGCTTTTCACATGCTTGTATAACCTTTGCATTTTCAAGACCTAAAATAGCCGCCATGCCGCCAACGCCCATAGGGACCTCTTCTTGCATATACTGGCCACGTCTTCTAACAACTTTTACAGCATTTTCGAATGGCATAGCGCCTGCTGCAACCAAAGCAGCGTATTCACCTAGGCTTAGTCCGGCAAATCCATCTGCCTTAACGCCCTTTTCTTCTAGCGCCTTATATATTGCAATACAAGCCGTGAGTATAGATGGCTGTGTATTTTCTGTTTTTCTAAGTTCTTCGTCTGAACTGTTAAAGCATAAGGCTTCCATGTCATATCCCATAGCCTTGCTAGCAGATTCAAACACTTGTTTGGAAACAGGATAGTTTTCTGCAAATGCCTGTCCCATTCCCACATATTGAGCCCCTTGACCAGGGAACACGATAGCTGTTTTACCCATGATGAAAACCTCCTACCAGTCAATAACGCAAGCGCCCCACGTTAAGCCTCCACCGAAGCCAACCAGAACAACTTTATCATTTTCATTGATTTTCCTGAACGCACTGCTTCATCCAGCGCAACAGGAATTGATGCCGCTGACATATTGCCAAGTTTGTCTAGATTCACATGAACTTTTTCCAGTGGCAGTTTAAGACGCTTAGCCGCTGACTTAATAATCCTCATATTGGCTTGATGCGGTACAAGGAAGTCTACGTCTTCAACGCTCAGTCCTGCTTTTTCCACAACGCGTGCCGAAGCGCCACCCATTGCTCTAACAGCAAACTTAAACACTTCGCTGCCATCCATCGTCACATAGTGAAGTCTGTTAGCGACACTGTCTTTTGTCGCAGGTATTCTTGACCCACCAGCTGGCATGATAAGTGATTTACCACCTTTGCCATCGGCTCCAAGTTCCACAGAGCGGATACCCTTGCCCTTTGCAACCGGTCCTAAAACAACTGCACCTGCACCATCTCCAAAGAGTATGCACGTTTTGCGATCCTCGAAGTCAAGAATTTTGGACATTGTTTCTGCACCTATTACCAGTACATTTTCATACATTCCAGTTGCTATGAACTGCTGTCCTACCGAAACACCATAGATGAAGCCCGAACATGCTGCTTCAAGATCGAATGCCGCCGCGTTCACAGCACCTAGCTTATCTTGTACAATGCATGCCGTTGAAGGAAACTGATGATCTGGTGTGATGGTTCCAACGATAATCAAATCGATGTCTTCCGCACTCAGACCCGCTGCTTCAAGTGCCTTTTCGGCCGCTTTATATGCCAGATCAGAAGTTGCTGTGTTTTCATCTGCAATTCTTCTGCTCTCAATACCTGTTCTAGTTACAATCCAATCATTTGAAGTTTCGACTATTTTTTCCATGTCGAAGTTGGTCATCTCCCTCTCGGGTAGATGACTCCCTGTTCCAAGAATCCCTACATCTCTTAAGTCGCGATGCAATTGTATCAGCTCCTAACTTGCCTGGACCTCTGCAGCAATTTATCCACCACGCTTGACGCAGCTGCTTTTCAGCATACCTTATAGCATTCATAAATGCCTTGGCATTGGAACTGCCATGGGCCTTGACAACCAGTCCTTTAACCCCTAGTAGTGGTGCGCCACCATATTCGGTGTAGTCCATGCTCTTTTTCATATCCCCTAGACCTTTTTTCACTATAAGTGCAGCGACTTTGGTCATAGGCGATTTCATAAATATGTCTTTAATCATTGATGAGAACGACTTGGCAACGCCTTCAGAAAGTTTCAATATGATATTGCCTGTGAATCCATCACACACAATAACATCGGCTGAGCCTTCGGGAATATCCCTTGCTTCAATATTGCCAGTAAAATTGATATTGGCTTCTTTTAGCATGTCGTAGGATTCAATAACCAAGGCGTTTCCCTTGCCTTCTTCATGTCCAATATTTGCAAGTCCTACCCGTGGATTGTCCACACCCAGAACATTTTGCGCATATAGGCTGCCCATGATTCCAAACTCAAGAAGGTTTCGCGCTTTACAGTCAGCATTGGCTCCTGCATCCGCTAGGATAGACATGCCTTTTCTTGTTGGATAAACCGAACAAAGTGCTGGTCTGTCTATACCCTTGATTCTTCCTACGCGGAGTAAACCACCTGCAAGCAGGGCTCCCGTGTTGCCTGCTGAAACAAATGCATCAATTTCTTGATCTTTTAGTTTGAGCAGACCAACCACCATGGATGAATCTTTTTTCTTTTTGATAGCGCGAACGGGCTTGTCTTCGCCTGTTATCACTTCAGTTGTGTGAACAACTGTTACCCGCTTCTCATCATAAGTGTATTTTTTTAGTTCTTGATGGATTGAAGTTTCATCCCCAATCAAAATCATTTCTGCATCAATCAGCTTTAGTGCATCTATAGCACCCTTCACCGGTTGTGCTGGTGCATGATCTCCACCCATCGCATCAATTGCTATTTTCATTTTTTCCTCCACTGGACTTAACAACTTTATTCAACATTTAAGGCCGTCAATATGAATTTTGAACGGAAAACCTGATCCGTATTCACATTGATTTTAACGTGCACAAAATACTCACTGCCTCTAACCCGTGTTAGTTCTGCCTTTGCAACCAGCTTTTGTCCAGCTGCTACCGGAACGCGGTACTTCATGTTTGCAACACCGGTAATGCAGACATTTGCATCGACCACTGCCATTGCAAGGGACTCTGCCATTGCAAATATATAGTGACCTTTACGATGCGGGTACGTTGAAATGCCATTGTATCATCTGTTTGAAGGAATGAAATCGCCGCTTGTTTAGCTCCAGATCGATTAGCTCTCCACGATCTCTGCTTGTCCTAGCGTTCTGACTTTTTCATAGTTGTTGGTAGCAACAGACTTAACACGCTCCCTTAGTTCTGGGATGTTTAAAGACAATCTGTCCAAACGAATTGTTTGAATACTCACTTCGAATTTCTCGCTCAGTTCCTCATCCGTTAAGAAAGGATCTGTTTCAAGAATATTAAGAAGTGCTTCATGTCTATCTTTCTTTTGAGCTTTGCCATGAGAACCTCTCCAAGTCTTAGTACTAATTTTAGCACCTGCTACTAATACAGAGTATAAACATTACCAATCCATTCGTCAATAGCTTTAACGAAATTTTTAAGACTTATTTTTATAACCTGGTACTAATAACAGGCTCTCCGACTTATATTATACCATAAGTTTACTGGTCAAAGCCAGTTAGAATCAAGACTTGAACCCCTTAATCTTCTTTACATCCACAAGAAAAAAACGCCCTGCTAAGCAGGGCGTTTTGAAAGTAACAATTTAATGACATAGATCTTTTTACTCGATAAAATCTGGATAAAGTGGGATTTTATTTACTTTAAACTCGAGGATATCCACTTTTTCACCTGGATCTCGACGTTCAAGTTCCCCATCTTCATTCTCTACATAGTAGACAGTTTGTGTGCTGATCATAAGACCTTCTATAATGGACGTGTTTCCATCATGGATTTCACCAATGGCAAAAATCAGCTCATCTGCAGTGATTTGTCTTAGTACAAACGCTTCATTGTCATTGAAATACTCAATATAGTGACCGTCGCTGACGCCATCATTATAAAGGTCTATCAGCTTATCTACCGCTCTTTGGTACTTCTCGCTTCTGCTTTTTGGCGAATCATTCTGATCATCTGCATAGAAGTCAGACTCATAATTAACAGAAACTTTTGTAAGAATACGAACGTAGTAATAATCACCTTTATTTAAGGTTTCTGCACTTGGGGATACTGTCACTGTGTAACCATATTCACCCTTTTCTTCATCAAAATGCGCATCAATCATAGAGCTTGATGGTTGTGGCTCACCGTTGTTAAGAACACTTGCATCCTCACTTGGATCATCCCCTTCACGCAGCTTGTAGAGCTGAATGTTTGGATGATCAAAAGATAGATACTTATTACCGATGAGGGTGAACTTGAACTCAGGGTTTTTCACATTACTTTCCTTGATCTTAAAGACAATGGATGTATCGATTGGATCTTCGTAATAAATGGCTTTGTAGCCGTCTAGTATCCCGTTATCTTCTCCAGAAAGCGGATCATCGCTGTAGAAAGAATCTGAGATTTCCTTATAGAATTTCTTGAGCATATCAATAATGTCTTCTTCAGAGTCTAGTACATTGTCTTCATCTTCCAGATAATCGATGTAATCATCTACAGAATCTTCATCAATATACTTTTTATCTTCATCATCTAGGGCATTGCCCAGAATGTTCAAGAAGTCATCATACTCTTTTCTGGTTGAATCACTAGAACCTTGTCCATCTTCAACATCATATCTTGAATTATCTGTCCACGGTATACCGTTTTCAGAATAGTCGTAAATACTTTCTCTTGCTGTTTCTTTCCAGTCTGCCTTGTCCGAAGCAGGTACCAGGTTGTCCGGGTTTTCTCTGTACATAATGTAAATCGTTTGAGAGTCATCTGTGAAAACCACATCGACCTTACTAAATGTCAGAGTATCCTCACCATCTGAATATCTTACTTCAGGATCAATGTAAGGTTTGTAGTGTGGAATAGCATCAAGGTTCACAGAAATCGAATACCCCTCATAACCATAGACAATAGTTCTCTCACCTAGTTCCTCACCGGTTTCAGCAGAAATGTTAATGATAACCACCTGGTTCTTGTTGGTTATGATTTTTTCCTTAATATCTTCAATGGCATCATTTAAATTCTTTGTAGCTTCTTCTTTTTCTTCATCTGTTGCATTTGGATCGTTCAAAACTTCTTTGGCCTTTTCAAGCGCATCGTTTAAGTCTTCCAGTTGACCCTCAGGCACATCGCCTAGGTCATAACCGTCTTCGTCAGAGCCCTCCTTGATTTGATCAATGAGGTTATTTCCGTTTTCAACAGACTTAAAGAGATCCGTTTTTTTCGAAATAAAGTTTGTGAACTGATGGTTGGTTGTAGAATGGAATTTCCAGTGTGTTCTGAACAGGCACATAATAATTGTCATAGAATACTTTTACATCTGGATTTCCAGATTCATAAGGTCCATTCAGAACAACTTGGAAACCTGCAGGTGCGTATCGTTTAAGACTCTTAGCACCATTCACTTCAATTTCTACATCATTTCCGTTTTCAAGCACATAGAACTTGATTTCAGTTTCATTGGCACTGACCACCAAACTTGATTCAAAATCAGTCCAAGCTTGTTTCAGCACATCTGCCATTTCCATTTTATCTTGACCCGTTGCATTTGAATCCGCTTCTAGATCTTTAGCTTCTTGTAATTTCGCTTTCAGTGCTTCAAATCGATTTGTATCATACTGTCCCACTTCATAGAACTTATACAGGTCACTATTCACATTGGTTACTGGACCAAGCTCTGGTGTTCCAAGACCATCAATTGCTCCTTCTACCTCATCTATGACAGATGGAAGGGCATCACTATAAGACAAAGTGATTGTCTGCGGTTGATCTGTGAAAGTAAACCTGTAATTTTCTGTTCCATCAAGGGCAAAACCATCGACACTGATGTCTTTTACAAGCTCGTATCCTTCTGGTCCATAAAGCGTGACCTTACCATTTACAATTTCAAGAGACCCGTCACCCACTTGAAGTGTATCACTGAGTGGATTTCCACCGTCATCGTTCATGACAAGTGTGATCTTGTTGTCTTCTGTAACTCTTCCGTTTTCAAATCATTTAGAGCCGATTCCAAGACCTGGTAGGCTTCTTCAAGCGCATCTTCATTGATTTTTCCATCAAGATAATCTTGCTTGGCCTGGTCGGCCTTTTCAATGGCTTCTTGTAGCTTAGCCTTTGAACCCGCAGAGTACTCTCCCGGTTCATAAAGTCCGTCAGGACCAGGGCCTTCTACCGCACCATCTACTAAATCATTAGATTCATTTAATAAATTATCATACACAGGTGTTAGTAGTGCAAATGTTTCTGAGTAGCCTGAATATGCATAACCACTTTCTTCGGAGTCATCATAGGTCACTCTTGCTCTTACTTTATAGTATTTGAACAGTGACGCCATTAAATCCTCTGGTTCGTAGGTGAGTTGTGATCTCTGAGGCTTTTCTCTTACATCTATAAAAGCATCCGGCTTGAGCCAACTTTCACCTCATACTCAACCGCACCATTAAAATCATTCCAGTCCAGTTGCACTTCACCGTCGACCAAGTTTGCTGTCAGTCCTGTGACGGATGCCAGAGCTTTTTCCACTGGTCCCTCTGCCGGCAAACCATGTCCCTCACTAAAATTAGGTTCATTCACAACGATAGCGGTTTCATAGAGTTGACCTGATTTTGGATCTAGACCTTGTGTATCAATTACGACATAGTCTTTGGAAGCCGGTACCTTGTAGACTTTATCACCTATCTTGACAACATAAGCCTTGCCTTCTTCTCCATCAAAGCGATACAGAGTCTTTCCATCCTCTAAATTCGTATAAGTGAAGTTGTCTGGTTGACCTAATACTTTATGGTTTGCATGGGCATCTTCACTATTAACACCGCCAACTTTATACCTTACAAAGACAAAGACTTCGTCATCTGTCAGATCATCTAATGTTATGTCTCCAGTATTATCTGTAAAGGTAAACATCTTATCATCAGATGAAATTTCATTGTCCTTTGAAAGGACGATTTCATATTCGCTTATACCTGGCACTGGTGAGAATGTGACCTTGATCTTATTTCCCGATTGCAAAGTATTGATATTATCAACAGCATCCACTGTGATCGGCTTCCACTTAGTCATGAGCTCGCCATTCAAGTCCTGAATTTCAGTAAACTTAAGAGCCTTGTTCCATGAAACAATCTCGCCGATCATACCATCAAATGGCGCACCGCCACCACTTCTTGTTACAATTTGCTTATTGTGTGGATAAACCGTGTGGCTGTTAAACCAACCAATCCCTGCAGGGTTTGGATGCACTTCCTGCTCCTCCACATTCGTTAGAACTTCTGTTTCTGTTATGTCCGTAAAGGCGCCATTCACATAGGCTCTGAAAGTGCCTTCCGTTGCATCATGGGTCATAAAGGCAAAGTAAACCGTTTCAGGCTCCACTTCAGTCAGGACAATAGGCTTGTAATAATGACCTGTGTCCCACTCTTTATTGTTATAAACCATTGCATAAAGTGATGGTGTGTTATTATTCTCTGGATTTGGAGCTATAACAAAGTTATATCCTCTCCAGCCACCGCCTTCTTCGAAGATATACTGCACACCACTGATGTCGTCACCAGTTTTAAAGACAGTGCCTATTGTTTTTTGAATAAATTTGTCATCATTGACTTCTGCCTGTCGGGCAATATTTAGACCTTTAGCATAGCCGTTAAAATCAACAGCCCTATGGCCATATATGCCTTCAAGATTCAATTTCGGTGTGTTTGACCCTTGCGCTTTGGCTTGATTATCAAATCCAACACTGTCATGCCAAACAGGAACGTTTTGTCCAGCCTGCACGTTTTCATCAACAAGACCATCACCATCTAAATCATAAGCATCAAAGTGCAGACCGCCATTTGGCTTTTCTCCTGCATCTTCATAGGCATTGATGGTAAATGTCAAAGTCGATGATGATGTGTCATCATCATCTTCATATCCCACAACATAGGAGAAGGATTCTTCTAATGTCTCCCCTTGATAAAGATCTTTTATGGCTTGTGACTTGCTGTCCATAATATAAATGTAGGTTCCATCAGGTTTAATCAGTAGAACCCCATAGTATCCGTAGACAAATGTATAATCGCCATTGTCTTCAACCGATTGACCATTCACCGTATGAACTAGGGCGTCAAAGTCACCGGCATCGTTTAAGAGAATGTTGCCAGTTGCAATGGTATCCCCTTGGGCCGAACCATATATACTGCTTGCATTTGACCCAATATTCATATGTGCGCTGTAAGGTGCACCATTAAAATCAGGGTCTGAAGCAGCCTGTTCAAAGTCAAACTCCGACACATTTTGTCCATGGAGAAGATATAGTTTATCATTTACCGATGCTAGACCATATGTGTTTATTGGAATGTTGCCTATTTCTTTGGTCTTGCTCTTTTCAATATCAATTTCAACAAGTACACCATAGTTTTGACTGCCTTTTGACTGCCACGTCTTAAAAGCCGCATAATACAGCTTGTCATTATGGAAGACCAAATCTCCAAGAGAATGATTTCCAACAGTCATAACCGTTTGGATTCTTTGATCATCTTCATCGGCAAACACATTATAATACTTGAGTTTGGCATTATCCACAAAGTACATGTTACCATAGTCATCAACTGTTAACGAGTTCACAACCCCAGTACGGCTTTCGCGGATGTTTCTTATGTTCGCACGTTCTGTATTGTTAGGGTCTAAGATGTTTTTATACAGATTTCCATGGGCAAGAACCCCGTACAAGACTGTGGAATGGTCATTGGCAATATCAAACCACTGCTCGTTTGTATCTGAAACCTTTGTGGTTGTTTTGTCTTCAAGGTTGATCATGAAGACATTGTTGTCATGGTCTGAAGCATAAACCGTTTCCACCACGCCTGGGTTAACGACGCCAACATCTGGCACAGCATCAACAGGCGTTCTTACGTCTTCAAGAACCACATCAAATTTCTTGGTTGTGGATTTGTTATTACGTGTAACCTTCACATGAACTTTGGCCGTTCTCTTCTTTTCATTATCAAAGGCATTTGTGTCTTTAACAAAAACACGTCCGTTTTGCGGATTGATACCAAAAGCATCATGAGAGTCCCCAAGGAGCTCATAGGTTATGTCATATTCTGATCCACTTGAGCCATCTCCATACCAAGGTGTCATGTAAATATAGCCAAATTGGTTGTGACCATAGTCAGATAGGTTGACCGTATACTTGCTCTCGTTACGAATATCCCATCTGTAGCCATTGGATAAGAGCCAAGCGCTAAAATTACCATACCAATTTTCATTGTCATGGGCTGTCACTTTTAATACATCATTTCGATTGACATAGAGAACCACACGTCTGCTTCCTCGTATAGTGTCTAAGTCTCTTCCATTATAATTGATCTCGACCCAGGATCGCCCATAGATGTTGTCAATAATAACGCGGATGCGCCCGTTGCCACACATATATGGGTTGTTTGGATAGACCCCTGAACCACTATCATTTTGGTCGTCCGTCGAATCATCAACACTTGATTCTTCTTCCTTAATTTGTGCATCTATACCAACATATGTACCATTTTCGGCATGGACACTCACCTTGTTTGGAGCGTCGTCTTTGTCGTATAAATCTAGTGGCAGGTTATTGCCTTTGTTGTTATTGCTCTGGTTCCACTTTTGGCCGTTTTTATTGCCCTTTCCATTACCATGGGCAAATCCAGTCGTGGAAAAGGATGTCATGACCAACACCAGAACTAAGAATAATGCTGAGAATCTTTTCATAATTAAATCCTTCCCCATTAAAGTCCTTAATCACCTGGATCACTTCACTTAAATTCGAATGTTTTAAATTTCATTTATAAAGGTCTGATCCTTTATTTTTTTAACCACATAACTGTTGTCATTGGTCTTATAATCTTTATAGGCATACAAATACCCATCCACTTCATCTGAATAAATGAAGTCAGATGCCTCAACAAATAACTCTTGTGCTGAGTCAATGATGGCCTGCTCCACAGATGAAGGATAGGCCACAAAACCATAGATTTATCCGGATTCTCTTTATTGTAATAATAATCCGTATTATCAATGGCTTCGTAAGTCAGCAAATAGTCTTCTTCATAGACCTTGGGTAAACGCTGCTTTTTAAATTCACTGATGTACATGGTCACTGAACGCTCATTTCCATTCCATAGTGGTTCAACCCCCATAGACTGAGATATGAATGCCAGTGGAACAAAAGTCCTACTGTTAAAAATTGTCGGCGCTGCATCAAGTTGAATTTCAACACCATTGAGCTTTGCGGTCTTATTGTCTATTTGTAACCACAACCTGCCCCCGTCCGTGTCGGCTGTTATACTTCTTTCTTCGCCGTTCCACTGTGTTTCAACATCAAAGAGTTCAAAGGTTCTTTTCAGTGGCAACATGGTTCTGCCATTCACAATAACCGCGGGTAAGTTTACGTCTTGCTCTTCATCATATGATGAAACTTCTTTACCATCGACAATAATGTCTATTGCCTGCTTAGAAAGTTCTTCATATGAATCTGCAAATGACAGTAGTGTACCCATCGCGAGTGCTGCCCCCATAACGGCAATCGCTATAAATCTTTTCATAATCATCACACCTACCTTTCTTATTTTTATATACATGACCATTTTACCATATTTTATTGTAAAAATACTTCTTACATTACGAAGTTTATCGAACAAAATCCAGACTTATCACAGATTAAAAGTGAAATTTTATTTATTTTTCACTAATATGATGTACAATTAGCGTTTTTCATCTCAGCCCCTTAAAAGACGGCTGAATCTATTGATTATCAGGATTTCTGTCGTTTTCTCGATCCATCATCATCATTCGTTTTTTATAAACATATTATATATTATACTCTTTTTGTGTGATTTTATGCATTTGAAAGCATTGTGGACGGCTGGTCTCATTTTCATACTTAGGTCATGTTTACATGGCCCAAGCGGATTTTTGCCATCTTTATAATTTGCAAAAAAGAAAGCCAAAAAACTCGAGTGAACTCGGCTTTTGGCTTTCCTTTTTGCAAAATGCACTTATGCTGCTTTCGCGTAAAATAAAAGCAATGGTTGCCCATTGCTTTGTCGTCAAATAATAATTATTTAACTGAAATAATTTCTTGTCCCTTGTATTGACCGCATGATGGGCAAACACGATGTGGAACCGTTGGCTCATGGCACTGAGGGCATTCGATAACGTTTGGTGCTGTCATCTTAATGTTAGCCGCTCTTCTCTTATCTCTTCTAGCTTTAGAAGTTTTGCGCTTTAGGTACTGCCATTTCTCTACACCTCCTTAACTAACGAAAGAAGTCTTTGAGACCTTCAAGTCTCGGATCAATCTTCTCATTATCACAATCGCAAGGGTCGGTGTTGAGATCTGCTCCACACACCGGACATAATCCTTGGCATTCGGGGTCACAAAGAACCTGCATAGGCATGTTCAAAAGAAGATCTTCTTTTAAAACATACTGCAAATCCAATTCATGATCTATCAGTATCTGCATAGCTTCGTGATCTGGATCTTGATGTTGTTCCTCAAGTATATCACGCGTTATGCGTCCGTCGATCTTCATTGTGACATCTTTCAAGCATCTATCGCAACTTAGCTTCAGTTCAACTTCATAGGTCACATCTACAAGAACATCGTCATCGACCTTGTAAACTTGACCTTCAAGTCGTACGGGCTTAGCGCTTTCAATGCCGTGGTCAGTCATAATTTCATTGTCTAGCTGCATTTCCAGCTCGACAGGAATGGATACAACCTTACCATTTAAAACATCTGAAACGTTGATTCGCAAGAGTATTCACCTCTTTACTGCAACACGAATATTATAAAAGTCAGCATGGTGTTTGTCAAGTAATATTACTTGATATATCTTAAATTATTTTTGCCAAGATGCAAGTAAAATAGCTAAAGATTTTCAAATAATTATATTTGAGCATCAAATTGATGTAATTTAAGTCCTTTTAACCCTCATAAGCTCTGAAAATTGAAGATTCAGACCGCCACTATCCCCTATCTAGAAGTTTTATACTTAAATTTCTAGATAGGGGATAGCGGCGGGTTTTAAATCCAATTTTGAGTCATTCAGACAAAAAAACTGGAAGGCACAGCGCCTTCCAGTTCTCATTAAACCTAATTACTTAACCAGATCAACTGTATCGCGTGCGATCATTAATTCTTCATTGTTGGGATAACCATAACTTTAACTTTTGAAGAAGGATCATTTACAAACGCTTCCTTACCGCGAGTAGCGTTTAGGTCTGCGCATACATTGATGCCCATGAACTCAAGACCAGCACAGATATTGCTTCTGTTGTCAGCTGAGTTTTCACCTAGACCTGCTGTAAAGATAACACCGTCTACGCCACCCATTAGAGATGCGTAAGCTGCGATGTACTTCTTAACACGGTTGTCAAATACCTTCAGCGCAAGTTCTGCTCTTTCATTGCCATCAGCAGCTGCGTTTTCAATATCACGGAAGTCAGAAGAAACGCCAGAGATACCAAATACACCAGACTTCTTATTCATCAGTGTATCCACTTCAGCGATATCCATGCCTTCTTTGTCCATAATGAACTTAACGATTGCAGGATCGATGTCACCACAACGTGTACCCATTGCAAGACCTTCAAGTGGCGTAAAGCCCATTGATGTCGCAACAGACTTACCACCGTCAATAGCTGTAACAGATGCACCGTTACCTAGGTGGCAAGAGATTAGTTTAAGCTCTCCATTGGCTTTTCAAGCATTGCAGCCGCTCTTTGAGCAACATACTTGTGGCTTGTGCCGTGGAACCATATCTTCTGATACCGTATTTCTCATATAGTTCATATGGAAGTGGGTAAATGTAAGACTCTGCAGGCATTGTTTGGTGGAATGCAGTATCGAATACACCAACCATTGGCACATCAAGAAGGGCTTGCATAGCTTCGATGCCCATGATGTTCGCTGGATTGTGAAGTGGTGCTAGATCGATACACTCTTTCATAGCGTCCATAACAGCATCTGTTATAACAACAGAGCCTGAGAACTTTTCACCGCCGTGAACAACACGGTGACCAACAGCTTCAATTTCTTCGATGTTTTTGATTGCACCGTACTCTTCGCTTGTAAGTGCCTTAAGAACTTCACCTAGTGCTTCCTTGTGATCATTCATAGGTACTTCAATGACTTCCTTGTCACGACCTGGGATTTCATGCTTAACTCTTGAACCCTCTAGACCGATTCTCTCTACGAGACCGATTGCCATCACTGACTCATCTGCCATATTTAGCAGCTGGTACTTTAGAGATGACGAACCACAGTTAATAACCA
>LQAG01000071.1_pt1 | contig 50643 bp, 63 predicted proteins | sample 1535801 | NCBI WGS metagenome assembly LQAG01 (sample SAMN04331584, study PRJNA305678) | bioreactor metagenome | isolation source: bioreactor_3 inoculated with Wadden Sea sediment 1st replicate of a... | place: Germany:Bremen
CCTTGGGTCGCACATGGTCCATATACTCAAATTTTGATATAAGTCGCCTGATGTTCTCATCGGTATAAGTGGACTCTATGCCCCTTAATAGGGTTCGCAGAATTTCAAGTTCTTGACTCGTTAGGAAATTTCTGTCCATCTTAAATGTATCAAGCAGTTCATACCCCCTTGTCTTCCCTGCCAAGCAAAAACAGGAAAGCCTGCTGCACTGAGGGCATCCACATCTCTTTGGATTGTTCGAACTGACACTTCAAAATGTCTTGCAAGTTCTTTTGGCTGTGGCCCTTTTCCGATTCAGCAAATACATAACAATGGCCAAAAGTCTTTCCAGTCTCATGGGGTCACCTTCTTTTTCATAAAACAGACCTTATGGGGCAAGTTCTTAAATGACTTTATTTTCTGGATGGTGTATCCATTTCTCTCATAGAAGGCAATCAGGGCCTGATCTTCAGCAATACAGCCCAGTTTCAAGATATAAGGCCCTGTCGCCTTTTCCGATTGACCTTCTTAATATGCTTCTCGACATATTGGACAAGTCCTGCACCAATTTTGTGCCCTTGAAATTCTGGAAGGACAGCCAACCGTGAGACTGTCCATTCCTCTGCTTTGGCCTGCTTTATTCCAATGGTCGCTATAACCGCCTTGTGACCATCAATCTGGCCGTGTATGCAAAACAAAATAAGCCCTTTATGCATTTCCGACTTCAATTTTCCAAAGTCAAGAAACGCCCCATTGTTTGGGGCGTTCTCTTGGCTTAATTTATAGCGTCTTGCCACTGGGGCAAAGGCCATTTTTTATAGGTTTTACACAGGCTTTTATATCCTCGTCCGTCTTAACTTCAACCACTTCAAAAGACAACATTCTGCCAGATCACCTTCTTGTTCTTTTAACGAAAAATTAGTAAAACAACTGTTCTCGTTCAGTTTATCATATCAAAAGCAGGTCCTCCATCTGATAAACTTGTAATTTATGGCTTGAGACACCTCCAGCCATCAGGTCTTTCGTACTGAATCTATTCTATTTAATCATTTCATTTTAATCTGTTTTATTTTATTTCTGTTTTAGTGAAGCATTTATATACACTCTATCTTTCAAGCACCAAAGGGGCTAAAACCTTAGTAACTGTCTAGAACTTCAAATGGATTCTTCTTGTCAGGTCCGTAAGACGGGTCCAAATACAAGTCAATAATGCTTCCCTCTGTGTCGTAGATTACATTTACATCTGTGCTCGCTGTCAGACCCACTTCACTAACAATGGTGTATGTGTTCAAGCTCAGTTTTGACTCGTTTTTACATACTTGTAAACAGGCACATAAACATCCAGCTTTTCATTGAGCTTATAAAGAGGTTGTCCTATAAAGGCCTCCTTTAAAGAGGATTCAAAGTCTGATGCTGTTTCCGCACTAAATTCTAGGCTCTCTGCCGATGGTTGATTTTCAAGCATGCCTCCATAATTGTAAAACACATAATCATGATCAACTCTATCCGTGTTTATCGAACCCGCAAACTCATCAAGTTTTGCTCCAACAACTGTGCCTTCTTCTTCATACACATATAAGGCTGTTGCATCTTCTGCACTGCCTGTGTAAACAAGTATATTCCTTTCAGACTTGAAGTCCCCATCTACTTTTTCATGAAACCAATTCGGGTCGGCTGACTCTCCCTATAGGACTCAAAGTCCGTGTCAAAGCCCGTCATTTCAGCCAAGTCTTCATCACTTAACTGTTCTAGGGTTGTCACATCTTTTTCTTGGTCCTGGTCTTGTGATCCATCTTCAGTTACTGGTGTGTCTCCATCTGGTGAAGGGGCCTTGTCTGTCTGACTGCCACATCCACCAAGGGCAATCATGGCCACTGCTACAGTTGTAATTATAAATCCTTTAAATAATCTATTCATTTTGACTCTCCTTAATCTATCCATGTCTTTCTTCATGAACGAGTCTAACATAAGATTATTACACCTTCGTCTCAAAACGGTAATAATTCGGTTTCAATTAGATGACAGTGTCTGACAAAAGGCTTCAAACCAGTCCGATTCTATATATGGTCTATGGTCTAAACCATACATCCAAGATACGAAGGCCTCTGCCAAGACTTCTTCAGGATGGTGCCCCATAAAACCATAAGCCCCAAAACGGTTTTTAAAGTCTTTTACCGCCTCGACCTCTTGTATAACGCCTTGTCTCTGATTTGGATGAAGGGTATATAACTTAAAGGCAATGCGATCGGATATATCTTGGGCCTGAAAGTCAGAATGCCCCTCCCTTAGAAAAATAATCGGAATCGTCCAATTTACATTCTCCCTATCCTTGTCAACAAGGGCCCATGTGGTATCCAGAGCATCTGGATTACAAGTATTCTCTAGAAATCTCATGGCTTTCCAGTCTATTGACTTTTCATAGCCTAGAAGTTCATAGAGTCTCTTTCGTAGGGGCTCATTAAATCGACTCAGCACATGAAAAACCTCATGAGCCAGGAGTTTTTCCAGGGCTAAATCATCATATGTTTCAAGTTTATTCACGGGAAGAATTATGGAATTTTCTCTTGTGTAAGCACTTCTCCATTCATCCAGACCCGTTGTTTTAATGATGAATATACTTTTGAGTGTATCTGCAACTATGGCACTCTTTAATTTATCCAGCTTGTGGTTTAAGGCCCCTATGATTTTACAAAGCCTTTCTTCTTCCTCAGCCTCCCAGGGAAGAACCTGCTTGGCCAAGAAGGTTCGAAATCTGTCTATATCCTTCGCCTTACCATCCGTTTTGACCTTATACTCCCAGTTTTTCAAGGCCATCAAATAACCATCTTCACTCGTAAGTGTCAAAATCCCTTGTCGGTGTGTTGCCAACGCAATTTTCATAGGAACCTCCAATGAACTGTCCATATAGATAAGCCTCAATTATTAACATTATACGCCTCTTGGCACAGAAATGAACCTAAATTCCCATGGGAAAATGCTTGATTTCTTACCGTTAGGGTAAATATTATATAGGAGATGCGAGGAGGTGATTTTATGAATAAAAAAGTTCTTCTCGACGAAATCATTAACCTTAAAGAAAGACGGGCTGTCCTTGAAGCCGAATGTGGCACAACAAGACACAATATGAACTGTTTTTCTCGAAAAGAGTTACATCAAATGGATGAAGACACACAAAAAATGAATGCCTGCATAGCGCTCGATATTGTCAACTCAATGATTGACAAAGACGAATCCCTATTCAGGCAAGAATAATATTACTTATAATGAGCCCACCCTATCCAATCCAGGGGGGCTTTTTTTTTGTTCCTGTTTCATAGATCTCTGCTTGCTTGGTCATAGCCCTTAATCATTTCTACCGATTAAGTCTCTTCGTCCAAATCCTCTGGAAGCTCAGCGACGTATTGGCGGTTGCCAGACTTCATTGTTTCCCAGTCATGTTCAACATTTTTTCTCATTTTTGCAAGAAGGGTCAAGACCATCATCCGCTCATCATCTGAGAAATTTCTCAGGGCGCTTTCCGCAGCCTTGTCTTCTACATTTCTCAGCACATCATATGCTTGTCGAGCCCGTGGCGTTGGGAAGAGTTTGTATGACCTTTTATCTTTTTCAGAACGTTCCTTTCGCATATACCCTTGCTTAATCAGCTTGCCCACTGCTTTTGCTGTCGTGCTCCTGTCAACTTTGAGCATATTTGAAAGCGTCTCTTGATTGATACCCGGATATTCACACACGCGAACCACATATAGAAACTGACCTTTTTCCAGGCTAAAGCGTCTATATTCAGCATCCGCTATTGTGTTGACACATCTTGCTATCATTCCAACTTCTCTTAAAACTCTAAAATCCATTTGTCCTCCCCCGATAAACATACCCTTGAACTTTCAAGTACATTCTATCAGTTTGAGTCTGGAAATGAAATAAATTTTTATAGATTGTCGTCTTTTACCTTGATCCCTTCTACCACACCCTCTTCATCATAGTTCTTTAGAATGTGGTCTCCTTCTTCAAGACCAGCTAAGACTTCAATATACCTTGTGGACTCGTAGCCTGTTCCTATGGCCTGTAGACCGACTTTACCATCTCGTATCACCCAGACACCATCGCCTGAATCTATCGGAAAAACTGAAGACTTCGGAATGACTAGGGCATTTTTCACCTTATAGGCAATAAACCTCACATCCACATCTGATCCCGCTATAAGGTCAACTGGACTTTCATCACTTGGAACGAGGGTCACCAAAACCCGTCTTTCTTTTAAACCCAGAGCTGATATTGTTTCTTGGGCCACAGGATCAATGCCTGTGATTGTCCCTTGGATAACTTTCTCAATACCCTTTCTTGTCTGAATGATCTCTGCCGATTGACCTTTTTTAAGATCAACAACATCTTCTGCCAAAACCATAGATTCAATTTTCAGAGCCTTATCATTGATTATTTTCGCCACAGGCGTCATGGCCATAATGGCTTGTCCCGCTTTCACATCTAACCCTGTGACCACACCATCTGTTTTGGCCCGAAGGACACTCTTGTCAATCTGGTCTTTAATCAGTTCCAGTTCCGCTTGCAACTGAATAAGCTGTCCATCATAGAAGGTTTGACGCCCCTGTCCCACTTCATTTTGAGCTTGTAGCCCTTGCAATCGTGACACTTCCATTTGGTACTGGTCCTGACCAGCCTCATAGGTTTGCTTTGCATTCTCATAGGCCTGTAAGCTGATGGCCCCTGACTCATAAAGAGCCTTTGACCTTTGAAAGTCCGCTTGCAACTGGTCTTTATTTGACTCAGCAATACTAAGAACATGTTTTTGAGCCTGGATATCTGGGGCTTTGACCCTTTCTTTTTCTGAGGCCTCCTGTCCCTTCAAGCTGACAATTTGACCTTCAACAGCTTCTTTTTTGATTTCAAGCTGCTTTGTATCAAGGGCTAGAATAATATCACCCACCAAAACGTCATCACCATTTTCAACGTGAACATCCGCCACAATGCCCCCAACTTCTGCCACAAGAGGGCGTTCATCTTCAGCAAAGACAATCCCATCCTCGCGAAAGGAATCTGTAAAATCCTGCCCTTCCACCTGAATCGTTTCAACAGCAATGGCTTTGTTTAAACTAAATCCAACAACCAATAATCCTATTATAATAAGGGCAACCATTCCTAATATCTTCTTTTTATTCATCTTCATCGCCTCGCTATTCTTTTATACTCAATGACTCAACAAGCTTGATCTTTTCCACTTTCTTTCCCAGTCTCCACTGTGCAAGTATTATAGATGCCAGTGTCAGCACTGCGGCCGTAAGAAAGGATAAAAGTGAAACCTTTGTCGGCATGGTATAGACATCATTTGCCATCATGGAAGACATGCCTTCTACCATTAGTTTTAAGACTGGCATACCTAAAAGGAAGGCCAAAACTGCTGTATACCATTGTTCCAGGTATAAAACCCGCTTCACTTCCTTATAACTCAGCCCGATAACAAGCATGGATGCAAGCTCTCGTTTTCTTTCCGAGAGGGCAATCATGGAAGATGCATAGACAATTGAAAATCCACATAGGACACCAATAACAACAAACATGCCCAGCATTGAACCCATCATTTCCATCATTTCAGAATACTTGTCCATTAACTCTTGGGACCCATTCACGCCAAAGACCATACTGGATTCATTATAGCGGTCCCGAACTTCATGCACCCCTTCAAGGTCTGTCTTACCAATGACAGATGTGGCAAACTGGGGCTGGTCAAGCAGGTGACTCAGTGTGCCTTGATCCATGTACGCATTCAATCCCAGGTACTGAGGAATAATTTTCATAACTTTGACGGACGCGGTGTCCTTTGGACGACGGGCATAGGGACTCTTAAGCAATATATCCTGACCAACACTTACATGAAGTTTGTCTGCAAGCTGTTGAGACAAAATAACACCGTCTTTTGACAAGGTCTGTTGACGCCCCGCCTTGTCATAGAGTTTATAAAGCCTGCTGTCCTCTTGTATGCCAAGAAGGCTCACTTCTTTTTTGTAGCCTGTGTGATAGAAAACAGCCGGCACCTCCATAAGAGGTTCTGCATATTCCACCTTGGCCGTCTGCATGATCTCAGCCACGGCCTCTTGCTGTTTTACTGGTCTTTCCAGGTCAACTTTCATGTCATAAACCATAACTGTTTCAAACTGGTCGTAGATCATAATATCCATATTTTCCTTTAAGGCATATGGGAGCCCCAAAATGGCGTAGGTTAGGACAATGCCTATGAACACAAAACCTGTACGCCCTTTGTTTCTAAACATATTTCGAATGGCTATGCGACTGATCATGGTCAGTCTCTTCCATAAAAAAATGCATCTGTTCTATGACACCTTCCTTGGCTGAGGCTGGGGCTGGAGGTCGCATGGCTTCAGCTGGCTCTATTTCCAGTATCTTTCTAACCCCTTGGTAGCCCGCAAACATGGAAAAGGCCACCGCCAAAATAAGGCTCAAAAGCCCATATTTCAAGGAGAAGTCCGGCATTATAAGAGGCATATTGAACATGGTTTGGTACATTTTGGTGAAGGGAATGACAAGGACATTTCCAAGTATGGACCCTATCACACCCGCTAGACCACCGATCACAAGGGCATATCCTATATAGTGGAATAGTATCTGGAAATCCGTCAGGCCAAAGGCCTTAAAACCCCAATTTGTCCCCGTTGTTTCTCCACCAGTCGCTTAAGCATAATCACCATAATCATTGCGGCCACACCCATAAAGACCACAGGCATGGCTAGGGCCATTCCCTTCATGCCGTCAATCTCTGACTTTAGAAGCAAGTTGCTTTTTGGTCCTTCCTAGCCCGAATATCTAAAAGGCCATAAGACTCTATTTTTTCTCTTAAAGCATGCTCAGCATCTTTGTATGTGTAATTTTTCTCAACCATAAAGCTGATGTCGTTGACAGACTGACCTGCCCTAAGAATAGATTTCATGGTGTCGTAAGGGACGAATGCAACACCAAATTTTCAGGATCTGGGTATAGGTCTTGGTCAGTTCGAAGGGCATAAATATATTCCGGTGAACGCCCACTTCCTGAAACGCTTAAATCGACCACTTGGCCCTGAACCGCTAGAGAAATCTTATCGCCTTGATGCCTTTGGGTTGCATTATAATATTTGCTGTCGAGAATCATTTCATTCTGACCACGCCCAGGCAGCTGCCCCGACTGGAGCTGGAACTGATTGAGATCATCCTGAGCGCTTGGCTTGAAACTGATGAGCCGTAAATAGGCATTTGAACTGTCTCCACCCTCTATAATGCGAACATCTTTTACAAGACGCCCTTGGACTTTTCTTATTTCATCTAAACCTTCTATGGCTTTAAGTTCTGATATTGGCATGCCTTTCACACTGGCAAAGCCATCAGCAAAGTTCATATTGTCATAATAGATCTCCCTTGACTGACTAAAGTTGTCATAGCCAATGGAAAATAGGTTAAATGTCATGAGCCCTATAACCATAATGGTCACACAGGCCATATATGTGCCCTTTTGATTCCAAATATCTCGCATCATCTTTCTAAATAACATTTGTCCACCTGCTCTCAAACATTGCTTTCTATATGTGTCAATCTGCCATCACTAATATGAAAGACCCTGTCTGCAATTTCTGATATGTCCTTGTCATGGGTAATGACGATCACTGTTTTATTATGGGTTTTGTTGATGTCTTTCAAAAGGGCCATGACATTGTCACTTGACTGGGAATCCAAAGCCCCGGTCGGTTCATCACACAAGAGAATATCTGGATTCTTGGCGATTGCCCTTGCCATAGCCACACGTTGCTGTTGACCACCAGAAAGTTGAGATGGAAAATGCTCCATTCTATCTGACAAGCCGACTTCTGATAATGTCTTTGCCACATCAAGCCCACGTTTTGAGATTTGGGCAGCCAAGGCAACATTTTCATAGGCGTTTTAGGCTGGGAATCAGATTATAAAACTGAAACACAAAGCCCACCACATTGCGTCTATAGAGGCTAACCCCATCTTGTCCAAGGTATGAACAGGTTCTTTTCTAAAAAACAATTCCCCGCCATCAAGACCATCCATGCCCCTATCATGTTAAGTAGGGTGCTTTTCCGGACCCACTCGGTCCCAGAATAACAATGAACTCCCCTTCATAGATTTCAAAGTCCACACCATCAAGGGCTTTGACTGTAACCTCGCCCATTTTGAAGTGTTTGACTAAACCTTTTGCACGGAGTAGAATCTTATCTTCCATATATTTCGCCTCCCAGTAAATCTTCATGCCTTCACCACGCCAGCATACCTACCGTCGGTATGTATCGGCCCTAAAAAAAAGACCTACGGTCGGTATGTGATTTGCCTATAAACAGAGCGCCGGGCGCCCTGAATATTTTTGCTATGCTTTTATTTGTGTCCAGAAACTTTCAAATATTTCTTGCCCCAGTTTCACAATATCAAAATCTTCTGCAATCCCACCCAGAAGTGTTGCCCCTTCAAAGGAAGTGACCATCTGAACGGCCAAGCCTCTAGGGTTTAAGTCTTTTCTGATTTCACCTGAGTCTTGGGCCCTGATAAAAATATCTTCTATTTTATCAATAGAATCCATATACAAGCCACTCAATAAGGACTTGATTTCAGGTGACTTCTTCACAGACGTCAACATGAGATACATAAACTGCAAGAGGTTTTCTGTTGCTTCTTCTCCTGTCAATACACCAGCATATGCACCCATCATTTTTTCGATGTTAAACCAAGAAGCGATGACTTCTTTAGCACTGATGTTCTTTTCAAGGAGGCTATCCATCTCGGACATAATCATCTGGAAAGTGAACTTTATGCCCTCTGCAAGAAGATGGTCCTTGCTTTCAAAATAGTGATAAATTCCACCTTTTGTCACACCAGATGCATCTGCGATCTCTTTCAAGGTGACCTTTCCATACTCTTTCGTAAAGAACATATCCATTGCCACTGCAAGGATTCTGTCTTTTGTTTCTAAGTTTTCAAAGTCTGTACCAAACAATTTTTCACCACCTACCTACCGTCGGTATGTTTGTTTTTATACTACGCCTAATCTTACCACCTGTCAAGCAATTTGAACATAAAATGGGGATGTCTTTAAAAAACATCCCCACTGCAATGATCATTTATTGATTAAAACTATTGAATACTGATCACTTAGTCGTTTTAAGAACATCTTCTAACGCTTCTATAAATCGAAGCGTTTGTTCTCTTGTGCCCGTACTGATACGGTTCCATTCTTCCAGCCCCCAAAGGAAACCTGGACGAATTATTACACCACGTTTGAGCAGTTCTTCATTAACCACCCGCGATGAAATATCTGTTCTCATAAAGATGAAATTGGCATTTGACGGAATATAGTCTAGGTTATTTCTTTCAAAACACTCAATCATCAGGTTCAAAGAATCATAGTTGAGTTCCACTGTGTCTTCAATATGGCTTGTGTCCTGGAGGCTGCCAGACCTGCAACTTGTGCTAGGCGACTGGAATTGAAAACCCCTTTAACCTTGGACATTTCCCCAATGATTTTTTCTGATGAAATGGCATAACCAATTCTAACACCTGCAATGCCGGCAACCTTTGAGAAGGTTCTAAGAATCACCGTGTTTGGTCTATCTTCCAGAATACGCAGACCATCTGGATAAGCTGGATTCTTAACCGCATAGTCATAGTAGGCTTCATCAAGAACAACAACCACACCCGCTGGAACCTTTTGGATAAACTTATGAACTTTTTCAGCTGTCATAATATTGCCTGTCGGGTTGTTGGGATTACATATGTAAACCAGCTTTGTTTTCTCATTAATGGCATCAAGCATTGCGTCGAAATCATGCTCAAAACGGTCTGTCAGTGGAACTTCTACAGGCACCCCGCCCATGTGGGAAACAGAAATATTATAAAGTCCAAATGAAGGTTTGCCCATAACCGCTTCATCGCCTTCGTTGATAAAGGTCTGTGCAATAAACTTGAGGATTTCCTCGCCACCATTGCCCATTAGAACTTGGTCTGGTGAAATATTAAACTTGTCAGAAATAGCATTTCTAAGTGCTGGTGAAGTGGACTCCGGATATAAAAACACATTTTCAGCTTCGTCTTTAATCGCTTGAATGGCTTTCGGTGAAGGTCCGAGTGGATTTTCATTCGATGCCAATTTTACGATATCTGTTAAACCGTACTCTCTTTTCACTTCTTCGATGGGTTTGCCTGGTACATACTTTTTTAAGTTTGCAAGTTCTTTGCGGAATAGACTGCTCATATGAAGCCCTCCTGTATCATTTCCTCTAATCGGGATTGCTTGCCCGCCACACCTATACAGCATGTCCTGCAAACAATCTATGTTTAAACATCACAATGAATCTCGCGCCCTTTAACGCGAGATTCAATTATTAACCCCGGATGAACTCTCACTGGATTGTATTAATACTTATACATAGACACACGAAAGTCCTTCTTTATTATGCACTTTCTTCAGAATTTTCATCCTTTTCTTCAGGTGTGGCATCATCTTGCGGTGGGTTAAGGAAGTACATTTGAAAAACACCCTTGCCTTTGACTTCAACCGGCTCGCGTTTTCAAACTCAAACTTGTCCCTCAGTATTTCATAGGTTCTATCTGAAACATTGATGCGCATAGGCTCTGAGTTTGATTCCATGCGGGAAGCCGTGTTGACTGTGTCCCCAAAAACATCATAAATGTATTTTTTAACGCCAACAACGCCACCTGTTACCCGACCCGTGTGTATGCCCACACGGATTCTCCATGTTTGCTCCGAAGTTTCATTTCTTTCGTGTAGGGCCTTTACAATGTCAACAGCTGCTCTGGCAATATTTTCAGCGTGGTTCTCATTCGGTGCTGGAAGACCACACACGCCCATGTAAGCGTCTCCAATGGTTTTGATTCGTTCACAGCCATGACTTTCCATAATATTGTCAAAGGTTGTAAAATATCGTTTAACTCTTCAATGAGAAACTTTGGATCAAGGCTGTTGGAGGTCTTTGTAAAGCTCACAATATCTGAAAAATACATTGTAACTTCTGGAAAGCTTTCCGGTTCTGTCTTACCGTATTTTTTTAAGGTGTCTGCCACTTTTTTGGGCAGAATATTGAGAAGGAGCTTTTCTGACTTCTGTCTCTCCTTAAATATTTTAATGGACAGAACAACAACCACCAATAAAAAGGCCACAATTATGCCTATAATAATCGTCATAAGTTGAATTCTAAGGGACTGAAGTGTGAGCTCTTGCTTTTGCTCTTCAATCTGTGCATCTTTCTTTTCTGTTTCATAAATGGTCTGAGCATCGGCAAAACGCTTTGCAACTTCTTCATTTCTTAGAATTTCACGCAGTTCTGTATAAAGTGTTAAGTACCTGTTGGCTTCTTCATAATTACCAAGGGCCTGATAATCCTGGCTCAAGTTGCGAAGGGCCGATTGGAGACCCTCCCTGTAGGAAATATCCCGCGACATTTCTAGGGCATTGTTGTGCTCTCTTAAGGCAGACTCATAATCCCCCATCTGGGCGAACAAGGTGCCTACGTTGTTAAAAACTGATATAATCCCTTCTTGGTCTCCAATATTGTCATAGTTTTGAAAGGCCAGGGCATAGTTTTCAAAGGCTTCATCAAAATTGCCCTGCTTCTCGTTGACACCTGCCATATTGAAGAGGGCTGTTGCTCCCAGACCTGAGTCTCCCCCCTCCTTTGCCAGTTCGTAGGTTCTTGTAAACATGGCAAGGGATTCTTCATGATAGTCAAGATCAGCATATAAAGTTCCTATGTTATTTAAGGAATAGGCCATGGCCACTTTCCTGCCTTGGGCCTCATTAATGTCAAAAGACAAACTGTAATACTCAAGGGCACTTTCCACATTGCCCATTTGGGCATTGGCAGACCCTATATTGTTATAGGTCACAGCAATTTCTTCTTGTTTGTCCTCTTTTTCGTATATTTTAAGGGCTTCCAAGTACTGTTCTAGGGCCAGTTTATAATTTCCAAGGGCTTCATACACTGTCCCGCGGTTGTTCATTGTAAAGGCATTTCCCAGGGAATATCCTGACATGCTAAAAAGGTCATCCGCCTTGTCAAAGTTCTCGAGGGCTTTGGTATAGTCAGCCACACTTGCCCAGAGCAGACCGTATCCATTTTGACTGAATGCGGCGCCTTTGTTATAACCGAGAGGCACAGCCTCAGCATAAGACTTTTGGAAAGCTTCTGATGCCGACTCTGAATCTTCTAAGACAATATGGACATAGCCCAGCTGATTTCTCGCGTCAATAATGGCATAGGGATCATCGAGGGCTTGTGCTTCACTTAAGGCCTGATTTGCCAACTCCAGTGATTTTTCAGGATGATAGCCCGTTTCCATTTCAGACATTTTTATAAGAACATCAATCCGTTCTTTTCCAGTGCTTTCATCAAGCTGACTTTCAAGCTCTTCCACAGTGTCTGCATAAGCGGTCATGGAAATCAGAGCCATGCAAAGGATCAGCGTTAAAATTTTTTTTCATTATAGGCCTCACAGACGAAGCGTCATACCCTCGCGGGCAACGCTCACATGCATGGTTTCCTGATAGAGTATTGTTTCCAGTTCACGAAGTTCTTCTTTTTTTCTGTGGACACCGTGGTGGAAGATGACAAGATGTTTCACATAGGCTTCCTTTGCCATGCTAAGCCAAACTCCCAAGTTGAGTGTCCCCAGCCCTCATACTGGTCCATTTCATACTCATCTTGATTGAAATTAGCATCATAAATTAAAATATCGGCGTACTTTATAAAGTCTATGATCTCCCCAATATCCATGGCACCGTGGTCAAGATCGGTTAAGTATACAACTTTCTTGCCATCACCATGAATGGCATAGGCCAAGTTTCCACCAGGATGAACGGTCGGAAATGAGACCACCTTACATCCATAATCCAGTTCCACAACCTCCTTTGGTTCTAATTCTTTAAAGTTTATATCAGCTTGAAGCGTTTCCCAAGGCACAGGAAAATACGGATAGGCCATGAGGCCTTTGAAAACTTTCTCAAGGGATATATCCTCACGCTTTAAGCCGTAAATTGTGAGTTTATTCTCCGGTAAATAGGCCTGGGAAAAGAAGGGCATCCCCAAAATATGATCCCAGTGTGTGTGGGAAATAAACATATGCATGTCAAGTGGTCTTTCTGCATGAAGCTTTTGACCAAGAGGCACAACGCCTGTTCCACAGTCCAGTATGATTAATAGGTCGTCTAACCTAACTTCAACACAGGGTGTTGCAATGCCGTAATCAGCAATGCTCCGATTGGCCCCCGGACAAGATCCGACAACGCCCCAAAACGTCACATTCATATTGGCCATCCTACTTCTCCTCCTCTTCTAATTCATATGCCTTCTCTTTTATGAATATTTCAACAAGATCTGCGTCCAAGTGGAATCGATCCGCTTCTTCGGTAATAATTTCAAGAGTCCTAGGTATTGGAATTGCAGGCTTATACGGTCTATCCTTGGCTGTTAATGCATCGAAAATATCCGCCACGGCAAGTATTTTTGCCTGCACAGGCATTTCCTCAGCTGTCAGACCCTTTGGATAGCCTTCTCCATTTATTTTCTCATGGTGGGAGGCTGAAATAATTGGGACATTTTTCAGTTCCCTTGTCCATTTAATGCCTGAAAGTATGTCATAAGTAAAGATGGCGTGGGATTCAATCATGGCCCTTTCTTCTTTTGTGAGTGTGCCTTTTCGAATGCTCAGTGATTCAAGTTCATGATCACTCAGCAAAACAACCTTCGTTTTTACCTCTTCCCCTTCTTTGTTCAACTTGTTGGCTTCAAAGGACAGTGTCGCCATATGCTGTAACTTGGCAAGTTCATCATCAGGTAAAAAGCCCTTTTGGTTGACATCGCTAATGAAGTGCCAATATGCATCTATGTTTTCCAGTATGCGTCTTTCTGTTTCACTCAGAGAAAACTCTTTTGCCTTTAGAATCAAATGATTTTTAATCCACTGGTATTTATAGAAAAGGGCATCCATCTCTGAATCAAGAAGTTTGTTTCTCTTCATGAGGACAAACTCTCGAACGCCAATTTTACCGACATCATGGAGCAAGCCTGCGTAGTACATTTCTTTGAACTCCTCTTGTGAGAAGGTCACATCTTTATATCGACCATAATTTGCTTCACTCACTTTATGCGCCAAACTTAAGGCGTATTCCGTAACACGTTTTGAGTGACCAGCAGTGATCGGGTCTCGTTGGTCAAGTGCTGTAACAAGGGAAACCGTAAAAGATTCAAGCAAGTCTTCAATTTCATCAAAGAGTTGACTTCTTTCAATCAAAATGGCTGCTTGGGCAGCAAGACCTTCAATAATTTCAGCCTCTGTATCAAGAAAAGGCACAATATGATCTGGTATTGTCTCTGGTTCCCCAAGGAGGGTCGCGGGGTCACGTTTCTTATTGATCAGTTGGAGCACACCAATCACTTCGCCGTTGTAATTCTTCATGGGGATGACCATCATATTGACCGTTTTATAGTTTATAGACTTATCAAAGGACCCATCGTGATGAATCCCAACTTTTTCATAGCTTTCATCCATGCTTTTCAAATTATAGCTTTTTCCATTGTAGGCACATGCCCCTGCAATGGAATTTGTATTTATCGGAAGGGTGAATGACTTGAAGGGAAAACTTTTCGACTTGTTTTGTGTGTGTCTAAATCTTAGGCAGGGCTCACCTTCACAGTCCTCTTTAAAATAGAGGCTGCCTGCATCGCACCCAGTAATGCTCATACATTCAAGGAGGATTTTCTCAAGAAGTTTGTCCACATCTTTTTCAGCTGATAGTTCAATTCCGATTTGTGTTAGGTGCTGCACCAGTTTTTCTAGATAAACCTCTGGCATGCTTTTCGTTTTGTTTTGAACCGCTTGTCATATTATCATTCCCAATCCCATTTTTCGCAGTGGTTACAATTTTTCCTAGTCAATTTAAGCCCACAAAGGCCATTAATTATCTATAAACTACCCATTTTCAGACCACTATCTCAAATATAAAAAAAATCCGGTGCTGCCTCTTTGACAACACCGGACTCAAACTCTATCTTTTCATATAAGACCTCTCACATTAGGAGGCTTTGGTAGATTGTTTTTCTACAACCACTTTATCCTCAACTTTTTCTCCGACCACTTGAATGACACCATAGCAGGCTGCAAGTCCTACCACAAATTGAAATCAGTGGATTAATCCCAATAAGGGCTGCTGGCAAGTAGCCAACGAGAACAGCAATGGCTGCAACTGTCAGCGCATAAGGGATTTGGGTCTTAACATGGTCTATATGGTCTGATGCAGAAGCCATGGAAGACATAATTGTGGTGTCTGATATTGGAGAACAGTGGTCTCCAAAGACTGCCCCTGTAAAACTGCACCAATTGTTGCATTTAGTATTATGCCTGTGTCACCACCGCTTAACTGATAGACCAGCGGAACAGCTATAGGCATAAGGATGGCTGTTGTTCCCCAGGATGTCCCTGTTGCAAATGCTATGAAGCATCCTAAAATGAATACAGCCAGAGGAAGGATTGTGGCTGAAATTTTTCCGTCTAGAATACCCACGAGATACTGGGCTGTTCCGAGATCTTTGCAAATTCCGCAATCCCCCAAGCTAAAACCAGAACCATTAAGGCGATCATGAGAGACTTGGCCCCATCCACCCAGGCGTCCATAGCTTCACGGAAGGTCAGTATTTTTTGACCCAGTACAAGGGCAAATGCCACAATAGATCCTGTATAGGATGCCCACATCATGGCAACGGCTGCATTTGCATTTCCTATAACCTGTCTTAGAACCTCGCCTGCAAACGGGCTTGCTTTCACCGCTTGAATAAGCGCCTCATCCGACCCGGCCATTACAGCTGCACGACCATTAATATAAAGACCTGCAATAACCATTACAATAACGGTGAGAACAGGAATAATTGCATTCATGGCTCTTAATGGAGTGCCTTCTGGTATGTCCATTTCCGTAAGTTCTTTTGAGGCCAATGGCGTCGATCCATCGGCTACCAGTTTGCCTTCATTACGCGCTCGACGCTCAGCTTTAAGCATTGGACCATAATCTCGACCTGTTAGGGCAATCATTAGGACAAACCCCAACATCAAAAGGCTATAAAATCTAAATGGAATAGACTGAAGAAAAACACTGTATGCATTTGCATTGACGCCTATCATTTCAAATGCATCTTTTAATAGACCCAGTTCATAGGCTATCCAAGTGGATACAAAGGCCATTGAAGCCACCGGTGCCGCTGTGGCATCCGTTAGGAAAGCCAGCTTTTCTCTTGATATTCTCTTCTCATCCATTAAAGGACGCATGGTTGTGCCAACAAGTAGTGTGTTAGAATAGTCATCAAAGAATATGGCTAGACCCATGGCCCAGGTTGCTGCCATTGCACTTTGGGCATTTCTGACCTTACTGCCCAAGTACTGGGCTATGGCCTTTGCCCCACCAGATTTTGCGACGATGCCGATCATGCCACCTAGTCCAATATCAAAAATAATAATTCCTGCGTTCCATTCGGATGCCAGTGAGCCTGCGACATAATGCTGGACAGCATTTGCAAATCCAGTGAACACATTGCCCCCTGCAATAATTGTCGCTCCAACGATAATTGCGGCAAATAAGGACGGTATAACCTGTTTTGTCCTAAATGCCAGTACAATAGCCACAAGAGGTGGCAGTAACGACCAAATACCAAAATGTTCTATCATAAAAATTCCCCCTTCATACATTCATTATGAAGAGGGGCATCATCTGGCTTCATCACGCTTCACAAAACCTCATATTTATTTTGAATATTTTGAATATTCCATCTTTGCCATGTTTTTTTCTTCCGTGTTTTCTATTGAATCATTATAGAGTTCTCCATTTCCAAAGCTACAACATGGACTGACTTTCAACAATCAGGGCTTCTAAAAACTTATTCACACTCACACGTCCTGTGTTTGAATGAATTCCTCGTATATGGTCCATCTCCACCTTGACCTCTTCAAAGTCAAAAAAAAGACCCCGAATAGCTTACAAATACATCGTTTAAATAATCTTCCACACCCATTGTCGCTATGTTTCTCAGACCATGTTGCAGGGTACGACGCATCCTTTGACGCATTATCTTAGGTTTCTGACCTAGGGCATGACAAATCTCATTAAGGTGGTCAGAAACGCCTTGTTCTATTCCTTTTTCAACAAGAGCATGAGCACTGCACAGAATATCATGGGCCCCTTTTTCACCCAGTATGCCCATTTTACTAAGGACTTTTTCATGTTCTCTTGTCTTTTCTCTCTTAGTTCAGATTGTGAGGACTGAGCAGGCCCTAAACTGACCCCGTTTGGCTGAGCAGGCCACCGATTTGAGAAAGGGCGTTTTTCATCTCCATCTTTTCAATAATGGACCCAAGCACCCGTCTAACTTCTATTATATTGATGGGCTTTTGTATGAAAACTCAATCCCCGCCTCATAAGATTCTCCAATCATGTCCTTATCTGAAACTTGAGAAATAATAACACATACCACTTTGGGATGCACTTGTCGAGCCTGTCTTACGAGAGCCGCCCCATCCATGCCTGGCATCAGATAGTCAACAAGAATAATATCTGGTTTAAAAGACTCTATGTCTTTAAGGGCCTTCTGCGGACAGGTCTGACAACCAAGAACCACACCAACACCCTCCTTGTGAATAATCCCCTCAAGTATTTTCAATATGTTTGGATCATCATCAATTAAATAGAATCGCATGTTTCCCCCTCCAGTGCTTGAATTGGAATGGCCAGTGTGAAAAGTGTTCCTTTACCCGGTTCACTTTGAACATCCACCGATCCCCGAAAGTTATCTCGAACCAGCGACTTAACCATAGAAAGACCAATCCCTCTGCAAATATCTCCTGTGGCGTCATCAAATTTTGTTGAAAATCCAGGGTTGAAAATATAAGACAATGTATCTGTATCCATACCCATACCATTGTCACCAACATGAATATGGACAAAGGGTGGCACATCTTGTATTTTTATTTCAACAAGGCATTTTCTATGCCCTGGCAGGCTTCAATGGCGTTGTTCACCAAGTTTCTTAAACAGACATTAAATAGTAGTGCTTCTTAACACCAACCTTGAATCCACCTTACTTTTCAACCTGACATCCAAGGCAGAGTTTTTTATATACTCTTGTGTGCTTTCTTCTAAAATATTCACTAAATCTTTCATTTCAATTTTTGATGGTGATAACTTTTGATCAAAACCCTGATCCAGTCCTTGAATAACCCTCACGTAGTCCTTCTTAATTTCATGAACGTCTTTTGTAATATCTAAAATATCTCTTTTTGAGAGCCTTTGAAACATTTTCACTTTCAGCCAACTTATACGTTTCATAGGACTTCTTCATGATTCTCTCAATAAAATCATATTCTTTTGCATAAAATAGACTTCAGACTTAAAAAGCGACGTGAGCATCATTAACTTTCTATATCTAATTTCGTGCTCCTCACGAACCAAAAATGATTTATACCATTTCAAATAGACAAGTATCCCGAACACAACAAGAAGCCTTGCAAAAGCTACAAAAACCAGGCCCCTAATAATGGTGCCATCCATGCCTTTAATCCGCGTCCTAACCGCCATTTCCATGAGGTTTGATATTAGATCACTGGCAAAAACCGTTATAAGAAAACGTGTTATGTTTTCCTCTTTTCTCCGCCAGTAAGCCACATAAAAACAATACCATAGGTCATGTAAAAAACCACATCGGGATAGACCAGATGAAATACAAATTTTAAATCTCCACTTTGCAGGGTCATAATCAGCCCTCTAATAAAAGGGCTCACAAGTGCAGTTAAGCATCCAATCCATATAGGATTTAAGTCTTTATTTTATAGAGGAGCACAGGCAGAATAATAATTGATAAGGTGATAATGAATCCTTCAATAAAAAGATTCAGTGAAAACTGCGCTCCAATGGATATAGCCAGGGCGACCAATAGCATTTTGACCATTCGATTCATAAATGCCCCCTCATTATCTTATGCAGTGACATGATCCAAGCATTTTAATGTGCCTGCGTATAGACTTTATGTAGCCTAATCACCAAGGCCAGTTCTTGATCGATCAGGTGTTTTTCCACTATGCCCTCTAGCAGTGTCTTGATACGGTCAAGCCTGTATCTTATGGTGTTTCCATGTTGGTAAAGAGCCTGGGCTGTTTTTTTGACATCACAACCATTCTCCACATAAATTTGCGCTGTCAATAGCAGATCGGACCCGTTTTTTTCATCATAGGCAAGGATGGGATCAATAACTTTATCGTAATAGGCCTGTACCCACACGTTTTTTTTCAAGGGGCATCAGCATTTGATACATCCCTATTGTTTCAAAGGTTTGAAGATCCTTCTTGTCATACAGGACGGCATATTGGCTGGCATGGTGGGCTTCTTGAACCGCTTTATCAAGATCCGAAAGAAACCTGACACAACTTTTTCCAGCATAGGTCTTGAGCTTATCCAGCCCTGTGGCCTCAAGAAGATTGCCTATAATGCTCCTATCCTGTATGGCTTCATCAAAGCTTAAAACAATATACACATAAGATTCATCCATTAAGCACTTATGGAATTTTCCTAGAATTTGGTTGCATAAATACATGGATAAGTGCCTGCTGGTATCTTGTTCATATATTTTCATAATCAGGACGATCACATAGTCCCGAAAATTCTGATTGATTTTGTAAGCGAGCTTTCTTACATCATCCCTTTCCAGGTTATCTTCCTTAAGGGCATAGACATGCTTGAGTTGATTATGAAGTTCATCTGTTTTTTTTCATATAAGCCGCAAGCTCTGTAATGACATCTTCATAGTAGACCTCATCGTAAAAGAATATGGGAAAAGCGTTTGTCTGGGCTATTTCTCTAACCGCCTCAGGCAGGCTTTTTAAATATAGTGTTTTGATTGCAAGAGCACCGACTTCTGCTTGAATCAGCCTGTACACAATATCCTCAAGCTGCGAAAGATCATCTTTAATATACATAAGATTTGTAAGAACCAGCTCACCCGGATTAAAATTGTCGCTTATAACGTGGCCAAGTTCATGATCGAGTATGCCCACCTTGCTAATTTCTCTATCTAGCCCGACGTCCCCTGTTGCTGACTTAAATGTTTTGAGTATATCAAGCTTGAGTATTTCCTTAAGCTGAATCGCCATATTATCCCCTCCATCGTTATCCTCATTATAGTCGAATAAGGATATTAATTCCAGATGAAAGGCCTTAAACAAAAAACTCAGTATATATCTGAGCGACATGCAAAATAACAGTTGAGAATCCTCGACATATCATATATAGATATATGAGAATAAAGAACTCTATATTTTCCATGGTGAGGATGTGACGCAGTCATTTTGCATGCGACCGATCCATGATTTTAATAAAAATGTTCAAGTTCTTGCTTTTTTAATTATGACATCAATGAAATATTTTCATCTATTAATTTAAGCAATTCGAAACACAGATGTGCTTCACCGCATAATTTTTACTGTTTTTAAGCAAAATAGCATACACTTTTCATGTATGTTTACAAGTGTATTTCTACTCTACAATATATCTATAATTACTGTAATAACAGCGTTTGGTATATATAAAACAATCATTTCGTACGAATTGTTACATTAATTTAATATTTAAATAAAAATACATACTTTCCGTAATATTTGTTCTTTGTAATTCAAGATTTCATGAACTTTCCCATCTTTTCCATCTCAATAAGACCACTTTTTACGAACAATTATGCATAATTCATGTCATCAAATCACAGTCTTTTCAATGTAAAATATTTGCTTTAAAACCTTTATAGACCACCAAATATGCAATCATTGTGTATTCGACCACCCTAACAACCGTTAGGTTGAAACTCTAAAATACGCTATTTCATTGACTTTTGAGTATTTTTTTGAATAGATGTCTCTTTTTTTTGATTTTTTGAGTATTTAGTACATTTTGTGTATTTATATTCATTCACCTCGCTTGACCGAATTGTCTGAATTATGTATCATTTGCATAACCTATAACATTTCATCATTTGGATCGCATCATTTTACAATGCGTCCACATATCACTATTTAGGAGGGGGACTCTGGAAGAAATGTTGGTGACTTTGCATCTTATGATTCCATAATTATTCTTTTATTGAATTATAAGTCACAATCATTCGACTTTTACAATATAAGTTACTTCTTGAATACAATTCTTGAAACACAAGCAGTTTCTTATATTTGGCGCTTGCATATTATAAATCTACGCCCTCAAAATACCTACTATAGAATTTTTTCATTTTTAAATATCTATTTATGGTATAGCAAGGGGGATTAAATGATATTTAGCAAGTCGCTCATCTATAAGGATGATTAAGAATGATTGGAAATGATCTGCTTTAGCAAAGTTTATACAAGTAATAACGCAGTTGTGCGTTGTTATAAATAAATCCTTTGGAGGGGAAAATATGAAAAAATTATTGGCAATGCTTATGATTCTGGTAATGGTAATCGGTATGGCAGGATGTTCTCAGCCTGCACCAGCTGAAGAGCCAGCTGAAACTGGATCAGAAGCAACAAGTGAAGAAACGGCTGAAGCGCCAAACTTCAAAATTGGTATTATGACGGGTACTGTTTCTCAGAACGAAGAGGAATACCGTGCAGCTGAATCCGTTCAGCAGAAATACGGTGAAGAAAATGTTCTTATCATGACATATCCAGATAAGTTCATGGATGAGCAGGAAACAACTATTGCAAACCTAGTTTCTATGGCTTCTGATCCAGAAGTTAAAGCGCTTATCATCGTTCAAGCTGTTCCTGGTACTTCAGCAGCTATCGAAAAAGTTAAAGAATTCCGTGATGACCTACTTATCATCGCTGGCGTTCCTGGGGAAGATCCAAAAATGATCGCCGACAAGGCTGACATCGTTCTTGCAATGGACGAACTTACAATGGGTCGTACAATTCCTGAGCAAGCTAAAAAGCAAGGGGCAGAAGTGTTTGTTCACTACTCTTTCCCACGTCACATGTCTTATGCACTTCTATCAGCTCGTCGTGACCTGTTAAAAGAAACTTGTGATGAAATTGGCCTACAATTTGTAGACGCAACAGCTCCAGACCCAACTGGCGATGCTGGTGTATCTGGTGCTCAACAGTTTATCCTTGAAGATGTTCCAAGAATGGTTGAAAAGTACGGCAAGAACACTGCATTCTTCTCTACAAACTGTTCTATGCAGGTGCCTCTAATTTCAGCAGCACTTGACGAAGGCGCAATCTATCCTCAACCTTGTTGTCCTTCTCCATATCATGGCTTCCCATCAGCTCTTGGTATCGAGATTCCAGAAGACAAAAAAGGTGATGTTCAGTTCGCTATCGATCAGATCACTGCAGAAGTTGCAGAACGTGGCGGCACTGGCAGATTCTCTACATGGCCAGTTCCTGTTGCTATGATGTTTGTTGAAGGTTCAGCAGATTATGCATGGGAATGGGCAAGCGGAAACATTTCTGAAAAGGTAGACAAAGAAGCTCTTAATGCTATGTTCAACGAGTACGCTGGTGTTAATGTAACACTTAACGAACTTGACGAAAATGGCGTACATTATAGCAACTACATGATGACTATGATGGACTTCCTAGACTTCTAAGAGTCATACATACAGCTTAATACCGGCAACTGCCGAATGAGCTATGTAAAAAGCAAAACTCATGTGAGGTTGCCCAAATGGGCAGCCTTACATTTTGAATAAGTCCTCAACAAAAAATTGTAAGTATCGAGTATTTTTATCATCAATATGGAAATCGAAGAATAACCCTTAGTAAGTGACAAAGCACTTTTACGAAAATCATAAATACTATTTTAGATGGACATTGAGATGCTAAATCATGTGTGGAGAAAGAATTGAAAAGGTGGTGCTTCCCGATGGCAGAATATACTCTGCAAATGAAAGACATCGTTAAGGAATACTACGGGAACCGCGTTCTTAAGGGTGTCAACCTACAGGTTAAACCAGGTGAAATCCATGCACTTCTAGGTGAAAACGGCGCTGGGAAATCAACGCTTATGAATATACTTTTCGGCATGCCCGTCATCCATAATACAGGTGGCTTTGAAGGTCAAGTCCTGATTAATGGAGAGCCTGTCAAAGTAAAATCACCTAAGGCGGCTATGGAAGAAGGTATCGGCATGGTTCACCAAGAGTTCATGCTCGTTCCCGGATTTACACTCACAGAGAACATTAAGTTAAACCGTGAAATAACAAAACCTAATCTTGTGAGCACAGTTTTTAGAAATAAAAATCTAGAAACTCTGGACCGCAAGACCATGGATCAGGATGCAAGAAAAGCCCTAGATAGACTGGGCATGAACATAGATGAATGGGTGAAAGTACAGGGTCTCCCTGTCGGACATATGCAATTTATTGAAATCGCCCGTGAAATTGATAAACTCGGCATTAAACTCCTCGTATTTGATGAGCCAACAGCGGTTCTCACTGAATCTGAAGCAGACAACTTAATCGCCGCTATGAAAAACTGGCTTCATCAGGTATTTCAATACTATTTATCACGCACCGCCTTGATGAAGTTATGCAGGCAGCCAACAACATTACCATTCTTAGAGACGGCGAGCTTGTTGCAACAAGAGCTGTTGAAGACACTGATGTTTTAGAACTTGCAGAGCTCATGGTTGGTCGAAAGGTCGAAGTGACAAAGAAGGTTGAATCCAATGCTGATTCTATTAAAATGATGTCACGCTCTCCATAAAAGATCTGCATGTTGCCATGCCTGGCGAAGAAGTTAAAGGCATTAATTTAGAAATACATAGGGGTGAAGTTCTTGGAATAGGCGGTCTAGCCGGTCAAGGCAAACTCGGTATTGCAAATGGTATATGCGGCATGTACCCATCCAGTGGTGACATTAAATTGAATGGACAAGCCCTTAAACTAAATGATACACGAAACGCCCTTGAACAAGGATTGGCTTTTGTTTCTGAAGATCGTCGAGGGGTTGGACTTCTTCTTGATTCCTCTATTGAGGATAATATCGTTGTCACAACCATGCAAGTTAAGGGAGAATATTTAAAGCGTTATGGACCATTCACCCAGGCCAACTATGGTCAGATTCGTGACCACGCGCTTCAAATGATAAAAGATCTAGACATTCGATGTACTGGACCTGCACAGCCCACACGTCGCCTTTCTGGTGGTAATCAGCAAAAGGTCTGTGTTGCTAGAGCTCTAACACTCCAACCAGATGTTCTCTTTGTTTCAGAGCCTACACGCGGCATTGATATTGGCGCTAAAAAACTGGTTCTTGATCTTCTGGTAAAACTCAATAAGGAAATGGGAATGACGGTTATTATCACATCGAGTGAACTGGCTGAACTGCGTGCAGTTTGTGACCGTATTGCCATTGTTACTGAAGGTAGAATTGAGGGCGTTCTTACACCGGATGCACCTGATAGAGATTTCGGTCTTATGATGTCTGGTGAATATCACAAAGTTATGAAAAGCAAGGAGGCGATCTCATGAATGAAGCAATCAGAGACTTCACGAGGAAAGTAGGGATCCCGCGTTTAATCATTTCCTTATTTTCGTATTTCTTTGTATTTCATCAGTATCTTTAGACTTCCATTTGCCTCCTTATCTTCTGATACACTCAGACGTTTGGTATGAATGGTATCCTTGTACTCGCTATGATTCCATCAATACAGTCAGGGCTTGGTCCTAACTTCGGCCTGCCACTAGGCATTATTTGTGGCATTCTAGGCAGTGTTCTTGCCATTGAGCTTGGTCTAGTCGGCCTTGCAGGCTTTTGGGGCGCAATCATTATTTCAATGCCTTTTGCCATCGGCGTGGGCATTGCATACGGTATAATGCTTAATAAAATCAAAGGTTCTGAGATGCTTGTTGCCACATATACAGGATTCTCAATCGTCTCCTTTATGAGTATTGTATGGATTCTGATTCCACTAAAAAGTCCCGAAATGGTTTGGCCAATCGGTCGTGGTCTTCGTGTTACAATCGCCCTAGACTCGACATTTGGAAACATTCTAAATAACTTTATGCAAATCAATATTGGAAAACTCAGTATTCCTACAGGTCTACTTCTCTTCTTCTTTGCAATGTGCGCACTGGTCTTTGTCTTTAACCGATCAAAGATGGGCATTGCCATGAAGGCGACAGGAGACAACCCGACATTTGCTCTTGCTTCTGGTATTGATGTTGACTTCTACCGTATTGTTGGTTCAGTCCTATCGACAACTTTAGCTTCTATAGGTATTATAGTTTACGCTCAAAGTTACGGTTTTGTTCAGCTTTACCAAGCGCCACTCATGATGGCCTTCCCAGCGGTTGCTGCCGTACTTATTGGCGGTGCCTCTGCTAGAAAAGCAAAAATTTCTCACGTTATTATTGGTACCTTCTTATTCCAGGGTCTGCTCACAATCGCACTCCCTGTAGCCAATGAAGCGATCAAGGTTGGTAACCTTTCAGAGGTCCTCCGTATGATCGTACAAAATGGTATCATCTTATACGCACTCACAAAAGTTGGAGGTGAATCATAATGTCAGAAATCACAAATGTTTCTCCAGCTGTAGAAGAGATTCCTTTTTCAAGAAAAATAAAGAACTTTATGATCAACTACAGTGTTACGATTCTGTTCGTTATACTCGGTGTTGTTGGGGCTTGGCTTTCTGGCTTACCGCCATTTTTCCTACTCAACGAACTCTTAACACGTATAACACGTAACTCTTTCCTTGTTCTTTCACTCCTAATACCTGTTCTTGCAGGGATGGGACTTAACTTTAGTATTACAATTGGTGCTATGGCCGGACAAATGGCTATTGTCCTTGTTTCACACTGGGGTATAGGTGGTTTCCCTGGTTTCCTTCTGGCAGTTGCTATAGCGGCACCATTTGGTATCGTCTTTGGTATCTTGACAGGTCGTCTACTGAACAAAACTCGTGGACAGGAAATGATCGCTTCCATGATCACTGGCTTCTTCGCCAATGGTATCTATCAGTTCATATTCCTCTTCGCACTCGGTACGATTATTCCTTTCTCTGACCCTAAAATGATGATGTCTGGCGGTGTTGGTATTCGAAACACTGTCGATTTATCTGGGGATGCAGGCATTAAATATGCCTTAGATGGACTTGTGAAATGGCCTTTCTTCTACGTTTTAATGGCTGGATGCGCTTTAGGCGCTCTCTATTTCATCAAAAAATCTATTTGAGTCGAGAAATGAAACAACTGGCTATGCAAAACGTAAGAATGCGGCCAACCTCATTCTTTGCCTTCTTGGTGTCGGGGTTGCTTCATGGGTTATGTTTGCAAAGAACCTACCGATGCAAGTGGCCATGATGAAAAATCTTCAGCTTCCAGTCATAACAGCACTTGTTATCATTGGACTGTGTATATTCAACATTGTCATTGTACGGACCAAGCTTGGCCAAGATTTTAGAACAGTTGGGCAAGATCAGCACATTGCTCAAGTTGCCGGCATTCACGTTGATAAAGTCCGTATTATTGCCATCACCATTTCTATGGTGCTTGCTGCATGGGGGCAGATTATATTCCTACAAAATATGAGTGTTCTCAACACCTATGGCAGCCACGTTCAAATTGGTATGTTCTCCGTTGCAGCCCTTCTCATCGGTGGTGCATCTGTATCAAGAGCCACTGTTGGTCAGGCAATACTAGGGGTTATCCTATTCCATACACTCTTTATCGTTTCTCCTAAAGCCGGTCAAAACATGTTCGGCGATGCACAGATTGGTGAATTCTTCCGTGCATTTGTAGCGTATGGCGTTATCGGTGTTTCTTTAGGACTCCATGCGGTTCGTAAAATGCATGAGGCTAAAAAAGGATAGATTCCAACACATCAAGGTTTCAACTGTATAACCTCCTTCTCCAACGTTATAGGTTTATACGTAAAAAAATGGAACGACTCAAAAGAGTCGTTCCGTTTTGTTTTTGATCCCTACTCGTTTTTTGATCCCTACTCATAGTAGAGGCTCCCCCAAATACTCAGTCATCATGGCATACTGCTTAGGCGTCCATCCATACTTGTTTTTAAAAAGCCTAATAAAATACGACACATTTTCATATCCCAGCTCGTAGCAAACCTCTGTTACATTTTTAGATTTTAGCATATCTCTCGCTCTTGCCAGTTTAAAGTTACGGATATATTCCGTGGGAGAAGACCCCGTCACATTTTTAAACTGTCTTGAAAAATTCGACTCTGACATATTCACCACCCATGACAACTCTTTGACTGTTATTGGATTGTTTATATTCTCTTGAATATATGCAATCGCAATAGCAATCGGATGATTCTTATCACTGTGCAAAATATGATAGGCGCCTTTCATTTTTAAAAGTTCATAAACCATTTCCTGTGCATAAAGATCAATAAGAAAAGATTTGTTGATTTCCCTGCTAAAGTAGGTCCTTACAATCTTATCAATATCAAACTTCAAGGCACTTTTATTCTCTCCTAAAAATGTTTTGTTACACAACTTAAAATTCGTTAAATTTGTATCAATGTCCATTTGAACTTTATCACCCACTTTATCAATAAGAGCACCGCTCATTTCAAGGACAAGGGCTTTGGTGGATGTTTTCATATGCATGTCTACATGGGAATGAGCCGGCAGGAGTACAAATTGGTCTTTACCATAAACGAACTCCCTTCCATCATTGATTTTAACCTGCTTTTCACCTTCAATCACAGTGCACAGTCTAACGTATTCGTATGATTTATATGTGTCTGTAAACTGACTGGGAAGGTCATAATAAAGGAGTCTTAGGTGCTCTGTTTCAAATCGATCCAGTTTTTCTAGTTGTCGGCTAAAATTTTGCATCATGGTTCTCACCTCCATTTCAATATGAAATTGTCTTGCTCATATTTTCCTTTCTTCTCTTCATACTTAATTCAAAGTGCGGACATATATCTATACACAAACCAATACTTATGAAGAGTCTACCCGAGCCAAAACTACGTAATCCGTTCATTTTACTTGCCTCTCCGCTTTTCTATCATATCAGAAAAACCATCAAAATATTTAATGAAATCAAATCTGGACTACTTTTTGGATAGAATTGTTAGTTTTCACTGACAGAATATATTATATTTAAATTGTTAATACTTTATCAGGATTACAGGAGGAAAATTATGAGCACTATGATGTTTTTTATGCCGTCAGTCAACTTGATGGGGCCGGGAGCACTCACCGATGCAGGTGCGCAAATACAAGCTCTTGGATTTAAAAAAGCTCTCATCGTTACAGATAAAGTTCTAAATGATATAGGTCTTGTGAGTAAACTCACTGGCGTCTTAAGCGAGCGTAATGTGGACTATATAGTCTTTGATGGCACACAAGCCAACCCAACCGTAGGCAATGTTGAGTCTGGTCTTAAACTTTTAAAAGACCATAACTGCGACTTTGTCATTTCCTTTGGTGGCGGTTCACCCCATGACTGTGCAAAGGGCATTGCACTTGTGGGCGCCAATGGAGGCAGTATTAAAGACTATGAGGGCGTGGATAAGTCAAACAAACCCCAGATGCCTTTGGTGGCTGTGAATACCACAGCAGGAACAGCCAGTGAAATGACACGTTTTGCATTATTACCGATGAAGACCGCCACATAAAAATGGCCATTGTCGATAAAAACACAACGCCGATTATTTCAGTGAATGACCCACTGCTTATGGTCGATAAACCCTCTTCTTTAACGGCTGCAACAGGTATGGACGCCCTGACACACGCCGTTGAAGCTTACGTTTCAACCATAGCAACACCGGTTACAGACGCTTGTGCACTTCAAGCTATTACACTGGTTTCTGAGCATCTTCGGGGGGCTGTTGAAAACGGCAAGGATGAGCACAAGCGTGACCGCATGGCCTATGCTCAGTTCCTTGCTGGCATGGCTTTCAACAATGCAAGTCTTGGGTATGTACACGCAATGGCGCACCAGCTTGGCGGATTTTACGATCTCCCTCATGGCGTTTGTAACGCCGTTCTTCTTCCCCATGTTCAGCAGTACAATGCTTTAGTTGCTCCGAAACGTCTCAAAGATGTGGCGGGGGCTATGGGCGTGAACACAGAGGGTATGAGTGACACAGAAGGTGCACAGGCGGCTATTGACGCCATTAAAACCTGTCTTCTGACATTGGTATACCAGCTGGCCTTTCAGATTTAGGCGCTAAGGAAGAAGACCTTAAAACACTTTCTGAAAATGCCCTTAATGACGCTTGTGGATTCACAAATCCAAAACAAGCCACTCTTGAAGAGATTATGGACATTTATAGAAAGGCTATGTAAGTCCACCCTTTATTTGCGGACTGCAAGAGAACTTTTATAGCTCTTTAAGCATGTTCCGTACATACATAAAGGCTTGGATAAAATCCCAAGCCTTTTATTATTTTTACTCTATATTAGTATTTGCTTATACTATTTCTGATTCAGTCCACTTTTAAACCATATGTGGACATCTGTGAATCCATAGTATTTTGTAAAGTTTATTTGCTATACACATACACTCTTATGGTTTGCCTTTTATCCAAACAAATACCCTGTGAACATTTTAATTCGCTTTCGCATATTTTTTTTCTGCTCTTCTAGTTAAAGTATTTATCAAGAAGGGCTGTGAAACGGCTGTCCGATGCAATGTTTTTGAAGTCTTCCTCATCTTCCAGCCATACTCGTTTATTCGATTCATCTTTAAGTTTTAAGGCTTCTTCTAGTTGAATCAAAGATAGGTCTACATCACCATTCATTGAAAGAATAGCCGCATAATAGTAGTGTATAGAATACTCACCACCGTATGATTCTAAGCCTTTTTCGAATGTGTTCATAGCCAGATCAGTTTTACCGTTTAGAAACTGAAAATATCCAATTTGAGAAAATGAGAACGCAGTCGGTTTCAAATCGTAAGCCGTAGTATAAGCTTTTTCAGCCTCTTCAAACTCACCAAACTCATAATAGACCGCTCCCTTCACACTATATCCATAGGCATAAGTTTCATCTATTTTAATAGATTTATCGGCGAGCTCTAGAGCTTCATCCCAAAAGCCCTGTCTCGTATAAATACTAGCTAAGCCTCCATAGGCATAAGTAACATTTGGTGCCACTTCAATTGCCTTAGAATAATAGTATTCTGCTTGAGCATAATCCTTCAACTTATACTGGTAGATATAACCGAGTTGATTGTACACACCAACATTTTCTGGAGCATACTTTAAAAAAAACTTCATACATTTCCACAGCTTTTTCAATATTACCATTTAAATAGTAGTCCTCTGCAAGACTTTCATACACGCCCTTTAACATGTCATGATAGCGATCCATCTCTGAATCTTCCATAAACGCTTTAATCAGTGGCATAACCACTTCACTACCATGGTTTTCAATTGCGGTGCCATAAACAAGCATTATGGCTTCATCATTACCATAAGCCATTGATACCAAGTAACACTCAATCGCACTATCATACAAATCAGCTTTCTTATATTTCTCACCCAACGTTACTAGGGCAAACGAAAACATAAGCTTCTCTTTTTCCTCTTCGGTTAAGCCCTCTAATGCATTAACATTTTTTTGAGATATGCATCAACAGAGTATCCGTCTCACTCGGATACGAATATATCATTTCAAGACCCAAATCTGGATTCAAAACCTTAGCTGACTTTAAATCCTCAAGAGCAAGCATGTACTCTTTTTCTGCAATGTTTACCTTAGCCATCATCTGGTAGGCATAGTAGTGCCCACCCGTTGTCTCATTAATATGTTCAAACATGGCATAGGCCTTGTCAAAGTCCTCTAGATGGTATCTTAAGTAGCCGATATTAAACATCAATTCTGTGTTTTCAGGCTCCATTTCAAGTGCATGGGTTTCTGCCTGTATACGCTGTCTGAACTTGCCTTCTGTACTTAGGCGGTAAGCAATGTTTTTAAGCTCGTCCGCTGAATAAGACGCATATGTTTTACTTAAATCGTAAAATACTTGGCTTCTTCATCCCTGCCAGCCGCTTCAAAAATACTGCCAATGTTCAGAGCATGAATGTAATCTTTGGCCTTTGTGCATGACTCTATGCCATAGGTCTTGGCTAGATCAAACTGTTCTGTTTCAATAAGTGCACTAATTAAATACTCGTAAAGCACCTGTGTTTCTTTACTCTCTATTACCATTTGCCCAAGAAGGGTTTCAAAGTCTTTTGTACTGTCTTGGTCTATTGCCATAACCTTCATGCGCATCATAGGATAGGTATAACTTGGCTCTAAAGAAAGGGCTTTTGTCATATATTCAAGAGCCTTGTCCTTGTCACCGAGTTTTTCATAGGCTGTGCCAATATTGGCGATTACCACAGGATCTTCTCCATCGATTGCATTGCCGCATTAAAGTATTCAAGACCTTCTGTATAAAGTTCTTGTCGAAGCATCAAGACCCCATATTCATTCAGTAAATCCACATTATTTGGGTCTACAGCCAGCCCCTTATCCAAATACTTGGCAGCAAGATTATACTCTTCATACTCCCTGAATGTCGCAGCAATATTATGAATGGTTTCCACATCCAAATTGTCAAGAGCAAGGGCGCGTTCAAAGGAGATGACCGCCTGTTGTGGTTGACCCTTCACCAGTTGGATGGCGCCAATTTGAATATATACATCAATACTTGGCTGAATCTTGGCGGCCTTACTATAAAATCAATAGCCCCATCATAATCACCAGTGATTGAGTTTATGTAGCCAATTTTCAGGTTGGCCATATAGCTGTTTGGATTCATATCAAGGGACTTTTCAAAGTTTTGCATGGCCATTTGATAGTCTTTATTCAGTTCATAAGCTTCTCCAAGCAGTATATAGGTCTGTTCCCTGATTGAAGGCTCTTTTAGAGCGTTTGTGTAAGCCTCTACCGCCTTTTCATACTCACCCATGAGCCTGTAAGTGTTCCCCATAACCATATGAACACTATGGTTTTTAGGATCAAGTTTAAGCGCGGTTTGTAAATCCTTTTTACTTAAGACATACTCTCCATAAGCATTGTAGCCTTGTGCTCTTAATTTGTAGGCATCACTTGACCAGGGAAACTTCTCAACCATGTCAGAAGTGACCTGAATGAGTTCTTCAAAACGTTGGCCGTACAGGAGTGTGTTAGACAGTTCCATGTAGGCTTCATAGTAGTCAGGCTTCTCTTCTATGGCACTGATAAAGTAGGAAATTGCCACATCAAATTCCCCTTCCATCATGTGAAACTGTCCCAACTTTTAAATTATGTTCATAAGACGTTTCCCCTTCTTCTGCGTAAGTCACAACCATCGATGCTGATAAAAACACATAAGAAAACCAAGTACAATTATTCTCTTTAAACTTTTCATATTAACCCCTTCCCCTTATATCAACTGATACATTTTACCATATTAATGTATTAAATTACAGTTTATTCATTTATCCCACTTATAAATTTCCCAGTAAGCCTTATTATATGCTATCCCTTCACAAACCGCAGTGGTTTGCGTTCTTTAATAAAACAGAAAAATCCACTCAAGAGGCATCTATCACGGCTCCTCTCAAGCGGATTTCACATACGTCTTCCATACCTTATGCACATATAATCCACACGAATTGTGGATTGTTTTAGTGACATTTGGAAGTACGGTGGCGTTTTTAACCCTTTATTAAATTGTTAGCCCCTGCTCATGCAAGCTTATTTTTTTTAAAATATCTTCCACATGGATATTTACTTCTGATTCAATTTCCCCGGATTCCTTATCATATCTTGAATACTTGCCTATGATAGAATTGAACAAATAATGTGTGGAGACGACATCATACTTATTAAGAATCGCATAAGCCCCATTAATCAAAATCCGTCTGTGTCTGCTATTGCTTTTCTTAAACTCTTTAAACAAATAAGCGCGCATCTCTACAGACTGTACATTCATCATGTTGAAAAAGAAAATCAACTCATCATTACCGTACTTATTGTTTATAATATCAATCACTGTATTAAGTCCCTTTTCATGAGTCAAGCGAAGGAGGGCTAACATATCATATTTAAGCTTTCTGAGTTCCCCTTCAAAGGGTTTGTATTCAATAGCATCTGCAAGTTCTAACTCAACTGACTCATACTCACAGGGAGACCCTGAGTACTTTTTATTTTCAAGTAAAAAGTCACGTCCAAGAAGGAGCATTAAATAGTTAAAAATAGAGTCAGGCGTATAGCCCTTCATGATCATCATAACGCCTATACCTATAATGGATATTTTAGCGTAGTATGTATCACTTTTTTCAAAGCTCCGTGCATAGTTAAGCACAATTTCACGGATTGTTTCAAATTTTGTCCCACTCACGACCAACATGGCAAATAGGGTATAGGTCTTGTTCCTGGTGTAATTTGGTGACTTATCCAGTCTGAGCAGGCCCTCTTTTTCTGCATATAGGGCTTCTTGGTAGATCAGTGTCACATAGTCGTCAAACTTGAATTTTTCAAATAGAGTCAAGTTTTTTATCCGGTCTAAGTCAAAATCCCGTGCCAATTCTTCTAAGAACATTCTTTTCTCATTGTCCATAAAACCGCTCCTTTGTTTTGAATATTCTGAATATACCAATAACACTTTAGCACGAATCTTTGCCGATGTCGTACAGGGCGTCATATTTTGTATATTTACCCAAATTGTTTTTTAATTAACTGTTTGCCACCTGCAAAATATAGATTCGGGCATAAAGGAATAGAATTATAGTCTAGGTTTTTCTATGTGTTCTAGGGCAGAGAGAATTTCAATCATTGTTCTCACACTTTTTTCAGTATAGTCTGTTGATCCAAAGCTTGCAATATAAGTCAGATCTGTGGTCGGGTTATAAAACATATTGGTTCCAAGAACCCCCATGTGCCTTCATGTCGGGTAAATAATCCAGCAAGAAAAAAGGTCTTCAAACTTGATATTCATAAGCCCCAGTCCATATTCTATTCCCGGTTCAAATATATGATCAAAACGAATTCATTTCCTCAAAAGTTTCCTGACCAAGAAGGGCGCCATGATAGATGCTCTTTACAAATGTCTCTAAATCAGCCAGTGTTGATACAAGACCCCCTCCAGCCCAATCTATAGATAGACTTTTAAGTCCCTTTATATTATCTCCAAACAACCACACATCTGCGATTTCTGGCCGTAATCGATCTTCATGGTCATAGAACATAAGATAGGTGTCATTCATCTGAAGGGGCTGAAAAATCCTGCGATTTAAAGCCTCATAAAAGGGCATATTCAAAACGTCTTCCACCAGCTTTCCCAGTAAGATATAACCTGTGTCTGAATAATGATATGTTGAGCCTGGCTTATCAATTGCCCTTTGATTCTTCCCCGTGAACTCAATCAAGTCATCCGGCATCCACATTTGTTTGGATTTTTTTCATCACATCAAGAAATTTTTCTTGTCCTTGTATCGGATCTTCGAAATAATCAGCCACACCACTTGTATGGCCAAGCAACATACGGACTGTAATCTGGTCTGAATAGTCGATGCCTTCATAGACAAATAAATCCCTTAAGAGACTGGTCTTCAGGTATTTTGAAACCGAATCATCAAAATCTATTTTCCCTTCCTGATGGAGTTGTCCGACGAGCACAGCGGTAAAGGTCTTTCCTATACTCGCCACGTGAAAGGGCTGATTCACATGAATGGGCTTTCCACCAAGCAGACCTGCTGAAAAGAATTTTCTAAATCCATGTTCTTTTGAGCAGACAAGCACAAGCGCCTGACTGACATGTTCATTTTTCTCAACAATCCTATTCAGTTTCTTTTGAATCCTATCTTCAATGGCTCCATGCGTAAGAGGTCTTAACCTTATAGCAAGTAAACGAACACCTGCAAACAAACGTCTAAAAACAGCAAGAGCGATTCTTTTAATAAGGAGCGTACGCTTCATTTCATCACACCTTCCATATATGTCACATAGTATTACTATTAGTAACATCTTTTTATATTACTAATAGTAATATTGTCGGAATGGTTTGTCAAGTCTCATAGAAAAAAGTATGATAGGATTATAGGTACGATCTAAGTACTATGGAGGTGGCTATGGAGCACATCATATTAGGACTGCTGATTTATAAAAAGTTTGACGATTTATGAAATCAACAGTGCCTTCAAAGAAAGCCTGTCCCTAATTTATTCAGCGAGTTATGGGAGCATTCAAAACGCTATAAAAAAAACTTCTAAAAAAACGATATGATCACTTTCGTAGAAGAGGTAGACAAGGGTCGAAAGAAGAAGATTATAGCATTGAACCCGCTGGGAAAGACGCCTTTTTCCAGTGGATGCAGGATGAAATTTCAGAAAGCAAGCTAGAGACAAACATGCTGATCAAGATTTACTTCCTAGGCTTTATTGATTCTAAACAAGCCCGTTTGTCTATTGTTAAAGATATTCTGGGCAAGGTCAGTGAAGCAGCACAAGAAATCAGTTCACTAAAAGAATCCCTCGACGAGTCCTTAAGCGAGGAAGACAAGATCTTTGCCAAGTATCCCCTTAAAACCTTAGATTATGGCGTCATGTCGCATGAGGCCGCTAAGAACTGGGTGAATGAAATTTATGAGACCATCAAAAAGACACTAGAAATTAGATCTCTAGCGTCTTTTTTATTCCCTTTTAAACTGATCTCGTCTCTTAGCATTAGAAACCACCACCACCGATTGGTTTATCTCCAAGCGGTGTCAGGTGTCGCACTAATCCATTTATATCTTAACCGGCCTCCAAAAGCCTTTAAAAGTCTTAAATAATGAGCTAATAGGCCTTGAGCTTACTCAAAATATACTTTCCACGGTTAAGGGGATCAACATAATTCTTAGATCGCTCCTTATAAATGCCCTCTGGTGTTTCCATATACTTATAGAAGACCTGACTCAACATACCCATCCCGCTTGTTGCAGCAATAAATTTCTTTTCATAAGTGCGACTTGTCTCCACAGGCAGTTTTCCCCTAATGGTGAACTTACCGCCTTCTTCCACTGTCTCTATATCAAAAGCCTTCATACTCAGCAGGTCTGCCATAATCCTTCCGTAGTGATCCTGGTCCACTTTAATGGTGAACGTATTCACTGGCCACAGTAATTTGGTCTGAGCAATATTTAAAGCCTCCATAAAAACAATTGGTGATAGGTTTCTATAGTCAGAGGTGTGCTGTCAACACTATTAAAAGCACCTTCAGTAATGGTTATTTTGCATTGGTAATTTCCCAACCTTTCAAGCCCTCACAGAGGCTTCTTTCAATGCCATCAATTATGCCATTTTGAAAGGTTTGAGGTAAGTGTCCTGTTGAAACTTCTGAATCAATGACGACCCCTTCATCACAAGCTTCAACCCGCAGACCTACAGTCGCACAAAATGGATGGGCATCCACATACATATCCAGGACATAGTGTCCTATTCCTATGGGCATTTCCTTATAAAATAATAGATGGTTCACTAAAAGTCACATCCACATCATACTTTTCTTTAATTTGAGACTGTATGATCTCCATTTGAATCTCACCAAACAGATTAAGATACAAATCTTTTGAATGGGGTTCAATATCATACTCAAGAAAGGGGTCACTTTCAGCCAAGTTGTCGATTATTTGAGCTAGGGTTCTTTTATCCTCTGCCAAAATCTTTGTGCGCAGGGTCGGTGTTCCAAGGGAGATTTTCTTGTAAGACGAAGGCTGGCCTATAACGTCGCCTACCCTGAGTTTTTCAGGTCCCATGAGAACCACAATATCATTACCATAGGCCTCTTTAACATAGTCTAGTTTTCCGTTTTCCATACGCTTTATGAAAGAAATCTTCTCATCACCAAGAACCTGACGACTCCTTATGCTCCCACTGTATAGGCGTGTGTAAATTTCCCTCTTGTCCTCTTTGTTTCTAACAATTTTAAAAACGACACCTTCCACCTGTCCGTCTCTTCTATAAGAACAAGTTGGAAGATAATTCACAATGGTTTCTAAAAGTCCATCCATGCCCACACCTTTAAGTGCACTGCCATAGCAGACAGGATATGCTCTTTTGAATAGGACAGTCTTTGAAGGCTTGCATGCAAGACGTCTTTGTCTATGGTCTCTTCGTTTAGATAGCGCTCTAAAAGGACATCGTCATATAGGCTTAAGTCATCAATCATTGTTTTGGACTCAAGCAAGTCCCCAATAAGCAAAGCGCCATCCCTCTGGATGACATTTTGTATGGGAACAATGTTTTGACACAGGTCCACTTTTATATTCTCTATGACCTGATCGACATCAACGCCCCTTCGATCCATCTTATTTATAAAGAAAACGATTGGTTTTCCTAGTTTTTGAGTGATTCATATAAAAGAATTGTATGGACTGAACCCCTCTTTGCTGATACAACAAGAACAGCTCCATCAAGCACACTCATGGCCCTCTCCACTTCAGCCACAAATTCCACATGACCTGGAGTGTCGATTAGATTTATTTTTACATTCTTATGGGTAAAAGATACCGGTGTAGACTGTATTGAAATACCTCTTTTCTTTCGAGATCCATGGTGTCTGTCACTGTATTTCCTGTGTCCACTCTTCCAATTTTTCGGGTTGCACCTGCTAAATAGAGCAAATTCTCTGTGACTGTTGTCTTTCCAGCGTCAACATGTGCAAATATCCCTATATTCATAATCTTTTCTGTCAAATTCTACCTCACTTAAGTTCGTTTGATTGGCCTTCACATTCGAATTAAGTTTGTTCATTAACATACCATCACGCTCCTTAAATGGGTTCTTTTAACATTAGATAAGATGATTATATCATTAAAATTTTTTTAATTTCAATGATGAATACACTTTTTCTTGTCCTACCTGGTCATGATTTAAAATAGCCTTTAAAAATGACCAAGCGGCCGTTTGTAAAAGCACGACCAGACATGGCAAAAATAAATCCGCTTACCCATCGTATTGGAAAACGTGGTTAAGCGGATTGGTATATGGATTCTACTTGATATTATGCTTCCTTGTCAAAGGGTTCATTTAGGAACGCTGTCCCCTCAAGGACAAATCGACCATCCTCAATAATAAGCACTTCACTGCCGTCCTCTTTTAAAACTGAAATTTTCTTCAGGCCATCATAAGGCAAAGTGATGTCTGTGTGACAATTTGTATAAGCCTTGTTAATGTCTTCTTTCCGCTTTATAGAGTGTTCATTGTCTTTTGCAACAATTTCTTTGCCATCAATTTCATTGTAGACAGGCGTATCTTCTCCAAAAGAGAAACACGTGTCCCCACAGCAAAGTGCGGCCCCATCTTTTCAACAATCAGTATAGGCAACTTGTCTGTTATATCGTATTTTTGCGAAATAACATAGGCCAACGTGTTGGTTCCAATGGCAAATTCACCAAGGGGCAGGGTGTCGTGTGGGAAGAGTAGGTTTTCTTTGATGTACTTCTTGTTGTCTTCCTCGTTTTCAAAATTTGAGCATGTGTACTCAGTGACATAACCATCTTTAAAAGTCAGCTTCAAATCCTTATAATTAAAGCCTTCTAAATAGACTTTTTCAAGATGGAGCAGCCCGTTTGTATTCTTCAAAACTGGTGATGTGAACACTTCACCTACAGGGATATTGACATCTGCCACACAGTTTACAAAATTGGTTTGCTTTTGAGGGTCATCAAGTTCCTTTAAAGCCACCACAATATCGGTTTCATTGTCACCACGACCAAGTACATGAACTTTTCTTCCAGAGTCAAGGGCATCTATTATTGTCTTTTGAACCTTTTCGTAAGCATCACTGTTTAACATGTTAATGCGGGCTATGTCTTCAAAATAGCTTCAAACTGATCTCCAATTTCCGGTGTTGGGAAAGCCACTATATTAAAGCTTCTCTCTTTCTCTGGCACATATTCTTCTGTAATGATTCTAGCTATGTTCCTTATGTCTTGATAGTGGGTCTGCTGTTCATCTTTTAAAGTGATTCTAGCTTCATTGCTTACTGGACTGAAAGGGTCTTCACCAAACTTTTCAATGTAAAGAATACCAGAGTAGTCGTGGAGAGCATCCTTCTCTTGTTCACATATTTCTTTGCGCTTGCCCTTATAAACTCTGCGATTTCTTCATCCAAGTAAAGGCTATATCGAACTTGTGATCATAACCATACTGCTTATTTACATCTGTTGATGCCACTTCATCCACGAAACCATTTAAATTATTGTCCTTTAAGATCTCAATAATACGTTTTGTGAGTTTTTCAAGACCTGCCACTGTTATCACACGAACATTGTGTCTTAGGGTGATGTCTTTGCCGTCACGTCTAAAACCATCAATATATGCTTTCACAATGGTTGTGGCAAGTTTTTCAATTTTCTCATCAGGATAGGTTTTCATAAACTCAAATGTTTTGCGTTCATTGTCACCTACATAAATTCCGTATTCATACAGGTAATTTGGAGAAGTCAGGTCTGAAGTCATAACAATATCAGTCAATCGAGTCATTTGAGCGCCCAGGGTTTCCTTGGCAAAAGTCTCTGAGCCGTAGATAATATCATCTTTTGAAAATTCCTTAATAATACTGCGGACCGCTTCCACCTTGTGATCAAGAAGGGCTTCATAAGACTTTATGAACAAGTCATAGACACTTGATATTCTAAATATTTTACGACTATAGGCAAAGTTATAGCACGTTCTTGCCTTTGCATATATAAAGCTCAGCATTTGTCCCACTGTTTGACCGTATAAATCGACACAAACCACTGGATTGGCAAATGACTGATCATAATTTTCAGGCAGTATTTCCTTATAACGTTTTTCATTCTCTGCCCTCAACGACGCCAAGCTTGTATCTTGGTGCTCAGGATCATTTAAATGTTCGACCAGTTTTGAGACATCTATCAGGCGTTCTGCTGTCTGCTTAAAATAAGATGCATAAGGGCCTGATTGCCTTCTTGAATTGTCTCTAATCCTTTTAAGGGCCTGAATTTGTTTTTCATATGCATCCCTGTAATTGTCATTTCTTTCTTTGTAGATGTCACGATATGCCATGTTCTTCCTCCACTTCGTTTTCCTATTCTATGACTACTTTTGTCCATATTTTCCCTAGATTTATACATCAATCATTTCTTTATCCCCATTAGCCCCAATTAGATGCTTGACACTCACCAAGCAACCTATTTAAATCCGACGAATGACTTACTTTTTTAAAGTAGCATATTTCTTCCTTTTTGTTTTCTTTCTCCTTTTGTCATCAAAAGTCCTTCAAAAACATTAAACATATTTGAATGTATTAAAAAAAATTATACATCCAAGCCATGATTTATAATCTACCTTATGTAAACGACCTTTTTCCCTCTAACATATAGTAAAATCCGCTTAATGCATGTAGATGCATGCATTAAGCGGATTCATTCACATCCCCGTCATATAGATTTCATGACAGGGACTCATCTTGTTTAATTTTTAAACTTCAGCATCAACTAGCCTGCTATAAAGCCCCACAGGGAGTTAATAAAAACAACTGCAATGGCCACTGGTCCGACAAACTTAACCAGGAATGCCCAAAAACCTGATAGACCAAATGCAAGAGCCCCGCCCATTTGAAGCTTCATCAATGGCTTTATCTGTACCCCATACCCATCCTACAAAGATGCATAGAAGCAGACCACCTAAAGGCAACATAACATTAGATGTTAGGAAGTCGAACAGGTCAAAGAAGTTCATTCCGAATAGGATTTTGAAATCTGACCAAATGCCAAATGAAAGCGCCGAAGGCACACCAACAGCAAATACAGCTGCACCCAGTGTCAAAGTCGCTACTTTTCTATTGAGACCAAACTCATCTACAGCATAAGATACACAAACTTCAAGTAGTGAAATCGATGATGAAAGGGCTGCGAAAAGTACCAGAACAAAGAACAGTGTACAGAACACAATCCCCATTGGCATAGCTGAGAATACTGCAGGAAGTGTTACAAACATAAGTCCCGGGCCACCTGCTGGCTCAAAACCAAAGGCAAATACCGCTGGAAGTGTTGCAAGACCTGCAAGCAGAGCCACACCTGTATCTAGAAGCGGAATAATCGTAGCACTCTGTGGAATGTTCTCCTGATCTGGCAAGTAACTTCCGTATGTGATCATACATCCCATACCCAAACTTAGGGAGAAGAATACTTGACCAAGGGCATTGAGTACAACCCCCATGGATAGTTTAGAAAAATCCGGTACCAGAAGATACTTAATGCCTTCTACAGCCCCAGGAAGTGTACATCCACGAATAGCCAGTAGAATAATAATAACAAAAAGTGCAGGCATCATGACCTTGCTGGCTTTTTCAATACCACCGCCAACACCGCCGATAACAATGCCTAAAGTTGCAAGCATGAATAAAGCATGGAAGAATATTGATCCCCATGTTGAAGAAACAACTGCGCCAAACATGCCTTCAATAACCGATGCATCTGTATTGGTCAGACCACCTGTCACCGCTGTGATTAGATACTTAATCACCCATCCGCCGATAACACTGTAATAAGAAAGAATCATAAATCCGGTTGCAATGCCCAGGCCACCTACCCAAGACCATTTTTTACTGATCTTTCTGTAAGCACCAATTGCATTTAGTTTAGTGTGTCGACCGAGTACAAGTTCTGCAAGCATCAAGGTAAAACCAACAAGGAATAGCATGATGAAGTATACCATTACGAAGGCTCCACCACCATTTTTTCCTGCAACATATGGGAACTTCCATAGGTTACCTAGTCCAACCGCTGATCCTGCTGCAGCCATAATGAAACCAATTTTTGACCCCCATTGGTCACGGCCGCCATCACTACTTAGATTAGCCATTTTACACGCTCCTTTTCCCCAACCACAATTGTGGCTTTCAATTTTAACCGATTTCACACATTGGAAATATGATTTCGGCGTTTCCCACAACACCGACCTATATTGTTATAAAATTATCAGGCAGTTGAAAGTTCCAAGTTCCTTAATTTCATAATGCATTATAGTATACAATCATACCAATCCCCAATTGTTACTTTCAGTTCATAAAAATACCCCAACGGTGACCATTTTACAGTGCGAACTCAAAAAAATACAGTAATATTCAACGATTTTAATAAGTCTAAATTATTCGAATACTCTGCAAAAAGACTATGCATGTGCTCATTTTATTCACATAAAAAGCGAATGTCATTTAAGTTGATACACTTAAAATAACATTCGCTTCTTTCTCTTACTAAAGGGGGGGAGTTTTTCTCCCCCTTAATTCTTTGTATTATTTGTTACCTAAATTCTTAAGGAGGTATTTCCGAGCATCTTCTTCAGACAGGGTCTAGAATAATGATAGCCTGAAGGAAATCCACCTTCATAACTCTGGCTTTTTCCACCATATCCTCGTTTTCAATACCTTCGGCAACCACTTTTAATTCCATTTCGTGGCATAACTTGACAACAGAAGTGATAAAACGGTAGATGGCGTCATTGCTCATGGCTTTTTCCATAACCGTTCGATCAACTTTCAATGACTTCATTGGTATGGTAATAAAATTATTCAATGAAGAATAGCCTGTTCCAAAATCATCCAGTGCGATGGCTATGCCACAGTCATTGAGTTTTTCAAGTCTTGCAAGCACATCTTCATTGGCATCAAGGGTTAGGGACTCTGTAATTTCCAGCACAAGGGCTGATGGATCAATGCCAATCTTATCAACCACGCCGAGAACTTTATCCGTAAAGTCCGTCTGCACCAGCTGGACCACTGACACATTGACACTGACCTTTAAGGCTTTCTTGGTCTGCGTCCGTACAGACTTGATAAACTCACAGGATTTTTCAAGAACAAACATGCCTATGTCTATAATATCAAGTGTTTTCTCTGCAACTGGAATAAACTCGTCAGGTAGATTTCTCCCCAAGTCTCGCTTTTCCATCTTACGAGGGCTTCAAAGCTTGTAACCTGACCAATTTCTGTATTTATAATAGGTTGATAGTTTAAATACAACTCGTTGGCTTCCAGGGCAGACCTTATTCCCGTTTCAATATGTAGCTCCTGCATAACTGACTTCTGGACTGATGTGTCAAAGAATGTGTAGCGTTTGTCTTTATTCTGGCGCCCATAGCGCATGGTCAGCTTGGCTCTTTGAACGAGTTCCTCAGGTGTGGCAACATCCATTGGGAGCATACAGACCCCTACACTCGTATTCACTTCAAGAACCTTTTCTTTAAGAGTCACCCGTCCTTCAATGGCTTCTTGCATCTCTTTGACCATATCCTTGAGGGCATCAACAGAAATTTCCTTTGTCACCAAAATAGCAAATTCATCAGCATGTATTCTAAAAAGCATGCAGTTTTCATTCAATATTTGCTTAAGGCGTTCTGCCACACGAATGAGAACACGGTTGCCCGTTTCATCTCCATATGTATCATTGACCAATTTAAATTGATTTATATTCAAATATATGAGGGCCCCAGGTGATCTCATGCTGATATTCATAATCAGGGTCTCATCCAATTTACTTCTGTTATATAGGCCCGTAAGCCCGTCAATATAGGCTAAATTATATATTCGATTTTCCGAGATTTTATGCTCTGTTATATCACGGTGGGATCCCAACATTAATGTCATGTGACCATTTTCATCAAACTCAGCTATTCCCCGTGCTTCAATCCATAAATAATTTCCTTTTTTTCGTCTTGACCTTGTACTGACTGGTATAGGACAAAAGCTGGTTTTTCACATGCTCATCCAGCGCTAAGTCAAATGTTTCACGGTCTTCTGGATGGATAAGACTTTGCCACTCTTCTAAAGTGGATTCCTTACAATCAATATCAAATTTCCCGTAAAAATTACTGTTATAAAAACGGATACGTCCATGACCATCCATTTCAAATAAGCCTTCATTCGAAACTTCAAACAGCATTAACATACGGCGCATATCATCATTTAATTTATCAATACTCGTATTGTTTTTTTCTATTACCATTGTCATGCTCCTGTTCGTTTCGAACCACAGATACCTTATCTATGATTGTTCCCCTTGCATTTTTCCCCTTTATAGTATTATAGCACAGGACAAACCTAGCGCTTTTCAAAGACTCAGGACTGACCTTTTAGCATGGCCTTATGCTTATACATATTATTGTCTGCTTCAATAACAACCTCTTCCATAGGCCTGTTAGCGCTCAGTCTCACCCCATAGCCAAAGGCGGCTTGCGGTGCTTCATAGTCCCCATTTTCAAGAGGAATTTGAGCCTCAGCACACTTGCTTTCAATGAGCTGAATACAAGCTTGAGCAGTGCCCACATCACACCCCACTCTAACCACCATGAACTCGTCGCCACCCATTCTAAAAATATATTCTGAGTCGCAATGGGCCTTTAATGTTTTTGCAAAAGTCTTTAAAAGCAAGTCGCCAAAATGGTGGCCATAACTATCATTAAAGGATTTTAGATTGTTGAGATCCGCTATGAGAATGCACTGTGGAAAGGGCATATCATCAAAAGCAGGCTCCAACTGATTATAATGCATCCTATTGCTCAAATTCGTCAATGCATCTGTGTACATAAGCACTTCTTTTTCCTTGAGAATCTGGGTGTTGGCCTTCTCAGCTATCAAGTCATTAAAGACCCTATTCAGTATAAACACAATAAAGATAAGGACAATGACCAACACGCCCACAATCAGGGTCAATCGCCTTGTCTGTTCATTTTTCAACTCAGGTGTGCTGTCAATCCCCTTGAATTTTATATCCTCATAGTCTATTAGAATAAGAGCTTTATCTATAATAGATGCAAGCTCTGGGTTTCGTTTACTCACGCCAAGATAAAGATATGAGTCCTTTTGAAGTGTCTCCCTTTTTGACGATATCCGTATAACCAAGGCCATCCACATAGTACTCAATCACAGTTGGATTCTCAATCATATAGTCCGCAGCACCCTTCCTTACAAGTTGAAGGGACTCGATCAAATCATCTGTTTTTAAAATTTCAACATCCTTTAAGTTCTTTGTCAAAAACTCTTCATGCCAATACCCGTCCACAACAGCAACCACTTTTCCGTTCAGACCATACACATCTTGAACCCTATCACTGGTTTTCTTGCCAACGATAATATCCCGCTCCGTGCTAAAGGGTCTAGGATAGTAGAAGTAAGCCGTTCTATCCTCTGTTTTGGCAATGTTCATGACATCGACCTGACCCTCCACCGCCTTCTCATAAAGGGATGCAAAGGTACCGCTTTTGACTTCAAACTCAACACCTATAATGTTTGACAAGGATTTTAACAGCTCACCTGTTATCCCCCTATATGCCCCGTCATCATAGTAATCAAAGGGCAGGTATCATCTGCTATTCCCACAACAGCTCGACCATCTTCTTCTAGCCAGGCCAGTTCTTCACTTGAGAGATTTAGTATTTTTCGATTGTACTCTATTTGCGCCTTGCGAATATATGATGCAATCTCATCATCTTCATAAACCTTGATAACTTTATCAAGAATACCCGCTAACACAGCATCTTCTTTTCGAGTTGAAAGGGTTAAATCCGATGTAACAGATTCAATAGAAGCGATATTTCTAAGCTGTGGATATTTGAATAAAAAATTCATGGACAACGCCACCACCTGAAGTGATGAAGCCTTCTATTTCCCCAGAAAGGAGTCCCTGTATAGCCTCGATCTGACTGGAAAACTCTATAATTTCAAAACGAATATTAGGATACTCATCTGGCAAATACCGTTCTATAACATCCCCAGAAATGACACCCAACCTATGTTCATCTAGGTCACCCACCGTTTGAATGGAAGAATCCTTTCGGGCAAAAACAGCATAAGGATACTTATGGACAGGTGATGTAAAGGCCATCCACTCCAGACGCTGCGGCGTGACATTGGCACCAAAAAGGATGTCCACTTCTCCCTGTTCAAGACCTCGGTAGACCTCACCCCAACTTTTGTCTCCAACGATTTCAACTTTTAAATCAAGTTTATCTTCAATGAGTTTGGTTAATTCGACCACATAGCCCTTGGTTTTTCCCTTATGCTTAAAATAGTCCATTCCCGAATAGGGATCAAGCCCCAGCTTAAGGGGGTGTCCCTTTTTTAGGTCTAACCACTGCTTCTCAGTTTCTGTGAGGGATAGCTCCCTGTCCTGTATCTCAGCAAACGAAAAGAAAGAGGCACAAAGCACCGCTGTCATGATGGCAACAGTTATAAATTGTCTTGTTCTTTTCATAAGCCCCTCCATGCATATCTATATCTACCGTTTATACCCACGAAACCTTATTAATCAGCAGGATTTCCCCTAGCTTTTACTTATTTGGGGAGACCTTTTCATCCAAAACTTTGACTTTTGCACTTTCAATGGCTTCAAGCCGTGCCTGCAGTTTTTTTCTAACGTGCATGTTCTCAAAGAGGAGACCTTCGTTGATATAAAAACTATCGCCTATGCTGTCCATGGTCTTAAACTCTCTGTTTATACGGTCTATTTCTTTGTCTATAAGCTCAACGAGAACGTCTTTTTCTTCTTTTTTTAAACATGGTCTTGCCTCACTTTTTCATTTTATATTCTAGTATACCATTTCTTTCCCGTCGGTCTGCCTCCCCCATCACATATAAATATTCCAAATGAGACATGGCCTCTCCAGATGCAAACCACTTTTGTGGATCGGGGAAGTCTGTCCATACATTTTGTCTTAAAGACCAGTGCATTTTCGATGCCGTATCTCTGACACTTGTCCAGTCTTCAATAATGCGCCCGACTTCTTCAAGCCTTCCTGGTGATGCTCTTTAAGTTGATCTATTCTCTCCTGATGATTTTCGATGATTTTTCTATGGGATGGCAGTATTTTTCCAATGTCCATAGCCCTCACTTTATCGAGGCTCTTCATGTAAACATCAAGAATGTTCCATTCAAACCCCCCAGAAGGCTATATTGGGTGTGATAGGGTCAAGAACATGATCTCCAGAAATCATTATTTTATGATTTTTGTCATAAAGGGCTATATGGCCTGGTGTGTGGCCAGGAATGTCGATGACTTCAAAACTATATTGTCCCATCTTAAGAAGGTCGCCTTCTACTAGGGATTTAAATTTTATAGGGTTCTTGGGGCAATACTTATACCCCGGGTGTCCCCCAAAGGTCACACCGTCTTTTCTTAAATCCATCATGTCCGCACGTTTTGCAAAGGCTTCCCAGTAAGAATCCTTAGTCATTTCATTAATCATTTCACCATCAACTTGGCCTGTCATAACCACCGTTCCAGACTGATTGAGCTCTGCTGCTAAACCACTGTGATCAGAATGCAAATGGGTTACGATAAGGGTGGCCAGATCAAGGGAAAGCCCTAAGTCTTCAAGCGCTGTATAAAGGGCATTTTTGCAAGGTTCTGAATTGAATCCCGTGTCAACAATAAAACATTCTCTGCCCTTGTCTTTCTCTGCCCCAATATAATATAACTATAGACCATTTTTAAAGGATTGCCTTTTAGAGGAATTTCAACCTGATAAATGTCTTTCATAACTTCATTCATGTTCTCATTCTCCTTTTGCGCACTCGTTTTGTTAGGGTTTTATGATAATCGCGTTGGCAACTGGTCTTTCTGTGCCATCAGAAGGTCTGTTAAGAACACTTCCATTATAATATATTGTGCTAGAACCACCTCCGTCTAGGTTATAAGCGTCTTGTACACCTAGATCAAGCAGTTTATCTTGCAGTCTTTCAAGGGTAACTCCCTTGCTCCAAAAGGCCTGTCTGCCATCCACAACAATGAGTAGAAGATCATCATTGGCATAGCGCCCTAAAATGGTTCTAGGGTGTCTAGTACCAACCCATTCAGGGGCAACTTCACCTTCTCACCGTCCTTTAGCAAAACGGGTATAAAACTTACACCATCTTTAGGTTTAAGTGCATCCACATCAGCCTGTGTTTCAGGAACCGTGCCTATAACTCGACCCTCATGATCTATTCCTGCAAAAAAGAGGGGTTCATCCTTTTTAATAAAAGACTGGACAATCTCTCCACCAGAAACCGTGGCACCTATCATCCCTGATATCAGTCCATTTTGACCTGGGCTGGAACCAAATCCACCCCCATTTATGGCCAGCATGGCCCGATTTCTCATAGCCATACTCGAAGTTGTTTCAAAACCACCAATTTTGTCCTCTGCAAGAACGACCTCAAAGGCTTGAGGATCAAAGAGTTTCACTTTTGCCATGTAACCTCTGTAGTCAAGCTCCTCAAGTTCGAAGAGTTTTATTTCCACCTGCGGACTCTTATGACTGGAAACAGGGTCACCAAGAACACTTGTGATCCGCCTTTCATATATATCATCAGATAAGTTGGCCTGGTCTTCACTTCTTTCAATTTCTGCTGCAAGGGCTAAACTCTGCCCTGAAAATGTTTCTATATATTTTGAGACAACAGTCTCAATATGTTCTGATTTACTCAGCACATCATCCTTGAGGGCCCTTATGTGCGTGACCTGGACATCTATATTTTCCAGTGTTTCTACTGGCTGGCCCACATAATCTAACCTTTCATTTTGATTCGCAAGAGCCAACCACACTCCGACAAAGGGGGCTGTGACAAGCAAAAGAAAAACAAAAAGCACTCTAATTTGATTCATTTGGAGCCACCTCTAATGTTTCAAGGCTTTTCTGAAGGGCAGACAGCCTTTTATCAAGCGCATCTAGATAGGCACTTATTTCTAGTTGGACCTCTTCGGAATCAACGATGTTGGTATCAATAATTTCCAGTCGTACAAGCATGCCTTGCAGACATCGTTAAATCTTTTAATCTCATTATTAAGGGCAATCACATCGTTTCTAAGAACGGCGTTCTCCCGGTTCACTTCCTGTATTTTTGCATTTAATTCTTGTATTTGAAGGGCGTGTTCCAGTTTAATGTCCTGTACCGATGCATCAAGTGTATCTTTTGCATGTTGATAACCTATGTAGACCATAGAAAACCATCCACATATTATAAGGAGGCTTGTTAATATGTAGGTTAAAGCCTTATTTTTGTTCATGTGTCACCTCATTGTTCTTCAACTAAGCACATTTTCTAATGCTCTTACCTATAAGTATAACGAAATACCCATCATATAGGAATCCTTCCAGCAAAAGCTGGGTGTTTTTTTAATATAAATATGTTTTTGGCTTTAATTCATACACATCGGGTAGAAATTAAATGCAGACCACGAGACACCCACATATATTCTTACTATCGAGGTGAAACCATGGAAAAACCAATTAAAAGCAAGTCTGACCTAACCACAGGAGCCATTGGCGCACATATAAGGCGTATCACCATTCCCGCTAGTGTGGGCATGCTCTTCAATACACTTTTTAATGTTGTGGACACCATATATGCTGGTCGAATTGGGACAAACGCACTGGCTGGCATGTCCTTATCCTTTCCAATCTTTTTCATCATACTCTCCCTTGCCTTTGGTATCGGAACGGGATCTACAGCTTTAATATCAAAACGCCCTTGGTGAAAAAAAACGAAAAAGATTTTCACAGAATTGCATATAATGCCGTCGCCCTGGGTCTTGTTATCGCCCTCTTGCTCACATTCACAGGACGCTTTATAGCAGAACCCATGTTCAAGTTTATGGGGGCCAAGGTTGCCACCCTAGAGTATGGCATGGACTATATTAATCTTATTTTTATGGGAACTGTTTTCTTTATTTTAAACATGATTCTCAACGCCATGCTTTCATCTCAAGGCGACACAGTTTCCTATAGAAATTTTCTTGTCATAGGATTCCTACTCAACTTGATTCTCGACCCGCTTTTTATTTTAGGTTGGTTTGGCCTTCCTAAAATGGGAACCATGGGGGTTGCCCTAGCTACAATTATAGTGCAGGCCATCGGCACAGTGTACATGGCTTATCGGGTAACAAAAAGTGAACACTTTATCCTGTCAGAGTTCAAGACCTGCAAAAGGGATCTATCCACCTGGCTAGAGATTTTAAAGCAAGGGGTCCCAGCCAGTCTTAATATGATGACCATTGCCCTGGGCGTCTTTGTCATCAATTACTTCGTCCTATTATATGCTGGCGATGTGACAATTGCCGCCTACGGTGCAGCGGTTCGTATTGAGCAGTTGGCCCTTCTCCCAGCCATTGGCCTAAATACAGCCACCCTGACCATGGTGGGGCAAAACTACGGAGCCAAGAAATACGACCGCATTGTAGAAACCTATAAAAAATGCATGCTTTACGGACTCGGCATCATGACAATTGCCATGTTCCTTATCTACCCGTCAGCAGCCTTCTTAGTGAGGGTTTTTAATCAAAACCCTGACGTTGTTCATGCAGGTGCCACTTACCTGCGCATTGAGTACATTTGCTTTAACACCTACATATTGATGAATATTTCCATTTCCCTGCTTCAAGGTCTAAAACGCCCTGGAATTGCAGTGTATGTTGGTGTTTACAGGCAAATCGTCATGCCTGTCATCGTCTTTTATTTGCTCGGCAATATTCTTGGCATGGGCGTCTTAGGCGTTTGGTGGGGGATTGTCATCATTAACTGGACGGCGGCTATATTCACTGTCATTTATACCCTAGGCAAGTTAAAGGTTGTTAAGGAAGAACTCAGTGAAGTGTCTGCTTAAAATTTAAATACAAAAATGATCAA